>Ga0172377_10008766_pt1 | contig 10382 bp, 9 predicted proteins | sample Pumphouse3metaG_FD_119749 | JGI IMG/M metagenome (GOLD analysis project Ga0172377, IMG submission 119749) | Leachate microbial communities from a municipal landfill in Southern Ontario, Canada - Pumphouse #3 metaG | ecosystem: Engineered > Solid waste > Landfill > Unclassified | place: Canada... | reverse complement strand
CTTTTTTATTGTTAAAAAATTTTGATAACTGCATTCTGCACTCCTAAAATAAGTAATAACGTTTGAGACACTTAGTTTTGATGCTTTAATTTCTAAATGTTTATTAGAAATATACCATTTAATATCGCTAGTGGCAAAGTAATAACGATATTGAAGGTTTTTTTCACTCTATTTATAGCATATTTTTTTAAATGTTATCTTTTATTCGATATTTCATTTTATAATAAATAAAATATGGTAATTTATATATTTGGCTTATTTCTATTATCAGGTCTGGGATGCTGTTCCTTTATTTTTAAGAACAATAAAAAAGTGATTATATCTTTGATTGTCGTTGCTTGTTTGTTTATGTGGTGTCTCTCATCATTTAAATCAACATCAATAGGAACTGATACACCTGTTTATTTAGAGTGGTATACGAATGGCAAAAATTTCAGTTCAATTATGACATATCGAGATGTTGGCTACGGATTTTATCAATTCATTTGCGCCAACTTGAATATTCCTTGGAATCTCTTCTTAGCTTTAAGTTTTTCTGTTTTATATATTGGTGTGGGATTATATGCCTATTATTTTTCAAAATATCCTCTCCTCATGATTTTTATCGTTTATACTTTTGCTCTTTTCTATTTTTCATTATCCGGAATTAGACAATCAATGTCGGTCGGTTTCTGTTTGATTGGAATGACTTTGTTCAGAAAGAAAAAGATTATTAATTGGGTTCTTTGTTATTTATTCTTTTTGATAGCAATTCTCTTTCATCGAGCCGCGATTGTCATCGTCATTTATCCATTACTATCAATGCTGAAGTTAACAAAGAAATCATTTTATTATCTATTAATTTTGACCATTGTTTTAGTGATATTTTCTAAATATATTGAATTATTTTTTAGTTACGTCATTCCCTACCTTGAATACGCACCCGAAACCAAAACGAGCAATTATAGTTTAATTTTTGCCATTATTGTATTCCTCGTTGTGGCTTCGGCCATCTTCTTCCCTCATCAGTACGATTCGTTAAATGAAAAAATTGATCATCTCTTCAAGAGAAACAAGGCTAGCAATAATGTTGAAATATCTGATAGTGGAGAATGTGCCATCGAGAAAAAGAAAATTGAAGAGAACTATTTTATTTCGGTTCCGTTTTTATTTTTTTTGATTCTCGGTCTTTATTCCACGGTTACCGTTCGTGGTTATTATTTCTTCCATCTACCCTTCGCTTTATTAATTTGTTCATTTATCGGATCTCAAAAATCTAAAATTGTCAGAATAATATTGCTCGTGTTAGCGTATCTATTCTTTGCTTTTTATTTCTGCTGGGCGTTCTTGCTCAACGCTGGAACAGACTATGTTCCTTACCAATTCTTTTTCCAATAAGCGGAGTATAGAAAAATTATATGTTTAATAAAATGAAACAAAAAATTGGTAAATATATTCCTAAAACTTTTGACGAAGTAATTTTGGTTCTTCTGCAAACGATTATTTTTATATTATTTTTCTTTTCTGAAGCGCTAGGGACGCCAACGAGAAACGAATACATGGCAAAGTCGCTTACCGATGCGGCTAAATCCAGCGAAAGTGGACTAGTTTATTCGTTAATAGTGCCACCATCTGATACATCAAATTTTAATTACTTGGAATACCACCTATCATTTTTAAATTCATCCGATTTTATCGATGATTGCTATATTTTCACAATCAATTATTGTAATTATGAAAGTAATTTATATCCGTTCGGAGTCAATATCAATGGAGATGAAGTCTATCTTCCGGTCGCGTCAATAGCGGGAGATTCATATACAAATAATTATTTCAAAAAAGAGTTAGTTGCGGGAGAATGGGGCGACATTCAAACTGATGATATCTATATTTCGGATTTTTTGGCTAATGAACTGATTTCTGATTCTGATAACCAGTTGGAGAGTTTTAGTGATCTCATTGGCTTTACGATTGATTCTCTTATTGGAGAACAAAGCTTTAACGTTGTCGGAGTGTATAAAGAGAGTTCGGAATCCTATGTCGACCATTATTTTTCCACTGACTACATCATTGGGTCATTTACCTGCTTCTCTCGAATGACTGTTAAAGCACGAATTGGTTATGTGACAGGGAAAGACTATCTATCGAATGTCTATTTCCTTAATCGCATCAACAGTTACATAAATTCTAAGAACTATAACCGCACCACAGTTGTTTCACTTTCAGGCGGCGATTTTGATAGTGGTGGCAACACCTTCCTGTCGACTGTTGCTAATGAATATGAACAAAAATCAACTAATGTTCCTCTTTTATTGATTTCGACTTTCCTCTATGTTGGGTATTTGGTTTTTCTAATTTACCTATTCTTAAAGAAAAACATCACCAAAGAATTCATCTTATTCTTAGGATTTTCTTCTTTCATCATGCTCGTCTTGTTCTTTGGCTTTGACCTTATTCTCGACCTACTTTTGATTGGTTCTAGTCAGGTTGTCTTCGTTAATATGACAAAAATGACGGTTATCTTCATATTCTATGTCATTATGATGTCCTTCATCATTTTGATTGATGCGACCATCAATAAATCAAAACAAGTTGTTAAAAACAAAAAGAATTATGAAGACATCGATAAATATGATTCGATTGAAATCTAATCTTACCGATATAACGGATATGAAAATTTTCGAAAAAAGAAACGACAAAAGCGGGATCTTGTTAAAGATTATAAAACTTTATAACCTTAACATAGTTCATTTATTTTGTTATTATTTATGAGTTAAGTAAAACAGATATGAAAATACTTTGGATTGTTAATATGATTTTGCCTCAATTGGCAAAGAAATTGAACTACTCAAATAGTCCTTCTGGAACATGGATGTTTGAATGGGCTAACGAGCTTTCAAAAAGTCAAAATGATTTTGCTGTGGCGTGTGTCCACGGCACAAAATTCCAAAAAATTGTGACGGATAATATCGCTTTTTATCTCTTACCCGGAACAGGGAAAAACATGCTTATTTATACGAAGAAATTTGAAAAAGTATGGAAAGAAATCGTCGCCGATTTTAAACCCGATATCGTTCATATTCACGGAACGGAATATTCGCATGGATTATCGTGTATCAGAACTAATCCACAGCTTCGTTATTTAATCTCGATTCAAGGACTCTTAACTAGAATCAAAGATGTTGATTACGCCGGTTTAAAAACAAGCGAGATTTTATTCAATCGAACCTTTAAAGAAAATATCAAATTCAACGGAATGATTGAAAATCATCTCCTCCATAAGAAAAACGCTCAAAGAGAAACTGAGATGATCACGAAATCACATTACGCCAACTGTGTAAATTATTGGGATAGATCATTAGTGAAGGCAATCAATCCGGATATTAAAGTATTCAACATTGAATATGGCATGCAAAATGTCTTTCGAGAAAGCGAAAAGTGGAATGTTAATTCTTTTACTCGCTATACGATTTTTACTAATCCAGGAAATATCCCCTTAAAAGGTCTCCATATTCTTTTAAAAGCCATGAGCATCGTCAAAAGAAAATTCCCCAATGTGCAATTAATTGTTCCAGGAATGGGAAACCCAGATGGAAAAATTAAGATTACAAGTGGATATTCAAAATATATTGCTAAATTAGTGCATAAACTCGATTTAACAAATAATGTGGTCTTTTTAGGTCGTCAATCACCTCAACAAATGGTCGACAATATGAAAAAGTCACATGTTGTGGTGATTCCTTCGGCAATTGAAGGAACCTCAATGATTCTTCGAGAAGCGATGTATCTTGGCTGTATTTGCATCTCTTCATTTAGAGGTGGTATGGCGAATTTCATTTCTAATGGAGTGGATGGATTTGCCTATGATTTTCAAGAATTTCCCTATTTAGCTAACCAAATCATGGATGTTTTTGAAATGAACAACGATGCGATGCAAAAAATATCCACCTCCGCCATCGCTAAGACAAAGTTCTACGACGATGACAAAGATATCACTGAGAAATTGTTATCTGTCTACGACGCCATTTTAAAGAATGAATAATGTATGGAAAAATCAGCATTACCAAAAGTATTAGTAGTGGGAATTTCATCTTGGGATAAAAAGAGCGGTTCAAATACGCTTCAGAATATTTTTAAGTGTTGGGACAAAGACAAATTGTCTTATTTATATACGAGATCTGGTCTTCCAAATTCAGATATCTGTGATAACTTTTTTCGAATTTCCGAAAATCAATTGATTAAAAGCGTTTTGACTCGTCGCCCGATTGGACAAGTGGTGACAAACACCAATGCCAAACAAGAGGATAAAGATCTTCAAACAGAAATCAAACGATATAAAAAAGCCAATATGCGAAAGTCTTGGATCATGACTTTTGTGCGAGATGCAGTGTGGAAATTTAGTGTTTGGAAAACCAAATCACTCACGGTATTTCTTGAGTCAACGAATCCGGACGTTCTTTTCATTTCCATATATCCGACTATCTATATGTGTCGTCTCCAACTTTATCTCATTAAAAAAGTTAAAAAACCTTATCTATGTTATCTTTCTGATGACAATTATTCTTATAAGCCGTGTGGCAAAAATTTATTAGCTCTTCTCTATCGTTTTTTCTTAAGAAAATATGTTCGAAAAATTGCCACCGGATGTGCGCAAATGTTCACTATTACTGAAACTCAGGCAATTGAAACCGATAGCGTTTTTAAAACCTCGAGCAAAATATTGACCAAAGGCATCGACTTCTCCCATCTTACCTATAGTGAACCTAAAATTAATAACCCACTTCATTTAGTTTATACGGGCAATCTTTTAATTGGTCGATTAAGCACTATTTGCGAAGTGGCTAAAGCGGTTGCAAAGATTAATGAAAATGGCGTGAAAATCGTCTTTGATATTTATTCTCAAACTGCGGTGAAAAAAAAGACCCTAAAGATTTTAAATTTTGGTGGAGCATTTTTTCATGGTGAAGTATCACGCGAACAGATTGACGATATTCAAAAAAAGGCGGACATTTTGTTGTTTGCTGAATCTCTTGAGAAACGCTACCAATATGCCGCTCGTCTATCATTTTCGACCAAGTTGACGGATTATTTTGCTTCTGGCAAATGTATTTTTGCGATTGGAAATTCTTCCATCGCCCCCATCCAGTATCTGCAAAAAAATGACTGTGCGCTTATCGCCTCTAATTATCAATCAATCTTGCCATCTTTATTAAAAATAACAAATGATAGAAACTTAATCATAGACTATTCGAGAAAAGCTTATGACTGCGGTTTAAAGAATCATAATAAACTTAATATTGATGAATATTTTATGAATACTGTTGTAGAAGTTTCGAAATTGAAATGAAGGAGAGATATAATATAGATATGCCACTAAAGTTAATGTATATAACCAATATTGTGCCAGTTGCCGAAATTGCCGAACAAGCTGGTGTTGACAGAATTTGGGTTGATTTAGAATATATCGGCAAAGAAGAAAGACAAAAAGGTCTTAACACTGTGAAGTCTCATCACACTTTGGAAGATGTTTCAATCATCAGAAAAGTGGTCAAAAAATCGGAGCTTTTAGTGAGAGTTAATCCCATTAATGAAGGTTCGGAAGAAGAAATAAACGAAGTTGTTATGCGAGGAGCGGATATAATCATGCTCCCGATGTTTAGAACAGTGAAAGATGTTCAAACTTTTTTGAAATTTGTAAACAAAAGAACCAAAGTTATCCTTTTAATTGAAACTCCTGATGCTGTCGACAATCTTGAAGAAATACTAAAACTTGAGGGAATCGATGAAGTTCATATTGGGATGAACGATTTAAGTTTGGCTTATAAAAAACCTTTTATGTTTGATCTATTAGCTGAAGGCACAATTGATAAAATTGTTGAAACAATTAAGAAACATAATATTCCCTATGGTTTTGGCGGGGTTGCCCGACTCAACTATGGCTTAGTGCCCTCTGAATATATCATTAGAGAGCATTATCGTCTCGGCTCTTCTTTAGCCATTTTGTCGAGAAGTTTTTGCAACGCCAATACGGAAAAGGATATTGGAGTCATTAGGAAAGTGTTTATTAAAGGAATACAGGATATTCGAGAAGAAGAGAAGAAAGCTTCCAAATTGACAAAGGCTCAGTTTGAGGAAAATCGCATCAAGACCAAGAATATGATTTTAGATGTTGATTTCAGTATTCGAAAAGCAGCTGAAAATGAAAAGAATTAAAATATGCGCTTTGACAACCATTTCCAAAACTATGGATTGGTTTGTTGTTGAATCAATGAGAAACTTACACAACAACGGTTTTGATATTACTTTAATATGCAATATGGATGAAGATTTTATTTCCCGAAATAAAGATTTTGCCACTTGCATCAATTTGCCCATGGATAGAGGAATTAAAATCGGCGATATTTTCCGTTGCACTAAAGAATTAACTAAGATTTTTCGCCAGGAAAAGTTTGACATCATTTATTATATGACTCCAAACGTGTCTTTTTACGCCGCGATAGCGGGCAAAAGAGCAGGTATTAAAAACCGCATTTATTGTCAAAATGGAATTCGATATGTTTCGGAAAAAGGTTTGAAAAGGTTAGCCTTTAAAACCGTTGAGAAAGTCATATGTAAAGATTCCACAACGATTAGATCACAAAGTCCTCTCAATATGCAATTTGCAATCGATGAACATCTTTGCCATCCCAATAAAATCAAAGTATTAGGAATCGGTGGAACAATTGGCGTGGATTTCTCCTTTTGCGATTCCTTTGATTCGCGTGAAATGAAAAAGACCATTCGAAATAAACTTGGCATTCCGGAATCAGCCTTTGTTTTCGGCTATGTCGGAAGACTGAATGCTGATAAAGGTTCTAACGAATTAATCGAAGCTTTCGAACAAGTCGCCAAAGAAATAGACGATGTTTACTTATTGCATGTTGGTATCGATGACTTAACTAATCCAATTAGTAAAAAGAATCGAGACTTACTTTGCAGTGATCGTCGCATTATTCAAAGCGGGAATGTCCCACCTAATGATGTCTATTTATATATGTCAGCTTTTGATGTTTTAGTTCATCCAACCTATCGAGAAGGTTTTGGAAAGACTTTGCAAGAAGCGATGGGTATGTCTCTACCGATTATTACAACGGATGTTCCTGGACCAAAAGAAGTGGTTGTCGATGGAATTTCTGGTGTTCTCGTCCCTTCACGTGATGTAGACTCATTATCTGAAGCGATGAAGATGCTTTATCGTAACGAAGATAAACGTCACAAAATTGGACAAGCCGGAAGAGAAAGAGCTATGCAAAATTTTGAAAGAAAAAAGATGCTTAACAATATATTGGTCGATTTATGTGATATTGTAAAAAGTAGTGATTGATATTGGAAATAATATGGAAGATTTTAGAAAAACATCCTCTTTCAAAAAAACAAAAAGAGAAATAAAGCAAAAATTTATCGCTAGTGGGCTCTTAAAAAAACACCTCGATTTAGTTTCTGACTGCCTTGCGACTTCCGATATTTTTGGTGTTACAACTCATGGTTCACTAAGCATTGAAGGACATCTAAATAGATTGAGTAATGGTGGTTATAATTTGCATCCTCAAATCAGCGTTATTAAAAAAACACCATCTTTTGCTTTAATTGATGGTGATAACTCTATTGGCATCGTTTCAGCCGAATACTGCACTCGTTATGCGATTAAAAAAGCGAAGAAAAATGGCGTTTTTACTGTCTTTTCTAGAAATAATAATACATTTGGCCCTGCTTTTTACTATTCACTTTTAGCTTCTACACAAGGATGTGTCGCTATCGTTTTAGCCAATAGTCCCGCTCAGATGACAATACCTTTTGGAGGAACGGAAAAAATGCTTGGAACAAATCCATTCTCCATCGCTTTTCCAGTTCCTAATTCCGAACCAATCATCGTTGATATGGCTACGAGCGTTGTTGCTAAATCAAAAATTAAAGAATATCAAAACAGCGGAAAATCAATCCCTCTTGGATGGGCTTTAGATTCTCATGGCAACCCAACAACGGATCCCAATGAAGCAATCAAAGGATCTGTTTTGCCTATGTCTGGTATTAAGGGATATGGTATTTCCTTGATGATCGACATGATCGCAGGTTTTTTATCTGGTTCATCATATCTAAATCATGTCGGTCGGTTTTATTCAAATTCCAATCAAAGTATGAATGTTGGTTTTAATATCACCGCTATTGACCCAGAAATTATTTATGGTCCCGAATATGGTGAGAACATAAAACGATATGTCAATGAAATAAGAAACAGTCCCTCTAATGGACAGAAAATCATTTTGCCTGGTGACGATCGAATCGATTATAAAAATAGTTGCATTGCTAATTCTTCTAAAAAATAATACTCAATTGACATACTTATAGTGTCAAAATGGCACTTTTTGTTGATACATATTTTAAATCGTATTATCATTTTCGTATGAACATAAAAGAACTAAGAAAGTCGAAAGGCCTTTCACAAGAAGAAGTCAGTAAATTAATTGGCGTTCCTTTACGTAGCTATAAGAGATACGAAAATAAAAAGCAAAAAATTGATTCAATCAAATACAATTTCATTATCGACTCCATCACTAAATTACCGAGTTGTTTAAGGGAAAAGCATCATTCAAATAAGAAAATTAAAATCGCCATTGTCGGCATCGGCTATGTCGGTCTTTCTTTAGCTTGTTTGCTCTCTCAAAAAAATCCTGTTGTTATCACTGATATTATCGAAGAAAAGATTGCCAAAATTAATGACAAAATTTCTCCAATTAACGATGGACAAATAATCAATTTTTTAGAAAATAACAAATTGCTGTTAAAAGCTCAATATAGTCAAAGTGGTGTTTATGAAAAAATGAATATTATCATCATTGCAGTTTCGACAAATATCAACGCCACAAGCAATGACTTAAATACGGAAAATGTCGAATCGATATTAGACATGATTTATCAAGTCAACAAAAAGGCCTTAGTGGTTATTAAATCGACTGTTCCGATTGGCTTCACAAGAAAAATGAATCAAAAATATCAAGAGATGGAGATTATTTTTTCACCAGAGTTTTTACGAGAAGAACATTCCATCCATGATAATATGTATCCTTCTCGAATTATCGTTGGAACTGATAGAATGTCCTCGAAGTGTAAAGCTTTTGCCTCATTGATTGAAGAGATTGCTCTTAATTCAGTTCAGACAATCTTTATGCCTTCAACTGAAGCAGAAGCCGTTAAATTGTTTTCCAACACCTATCTCGCGATGAGAGTGGCGTTTTTTAATGAACTTGATAGCTACGCCAAAACTAACCATCTCTCGACAAAAAAGATTATTAATGGTGTCTCATTAGATCCGCGAATTGGTGACTATTATAATAACCCATCTTTTGGATATGGTGGATATTGTCTTCCAAAAGACACCGCTCAATTATCAAAAACTTGTTCTTCGACAGTTAATAATGATTTGATTACCGCGATTTCAAAAAGCAATTTAACAAGAAAAGAGTATATCGTTCAATCAATAATTGAAAACGCCAGATCAATAATTGGTAACAGCAAACAATCAATCACTGTGGGCGTCTATCTTTTATCAATGAAAAAAGGATCAGGAAATTATCGTTCTTCTTCAACACTTGATATCATTAAACTACTCAACGAAAAAGGAATCAAAACAGTTGTCTATGATCCAAACTATCCTGCTGGCGAAAAAGATCTCCCTCATTTTTTTGCTGAATGCGATTATTTTGTAGCGAATCGATATGATGAAAATTTATACTCTATTAAATCTAAACTCTTTACTTGTGATATATTTAATAGGGACTAAAAAGCTCAGGACTAATTATTGTTAAAAATTAATCAAAAAATTCAAATATGTATAAAATCATCAAATGGCTTCTAGATCGATTACTTTCCCTCATTGCGGGTATTCTCTTTTTTCCTTTTTTCCTAATCTTTGCTTTTATCATCAAGTGCTCTTCAAGAGGACCTGTTTTATTTAAGCAAAAAAGAATTGGAAAAAATAAAAAGCCTTTCATGATTTGGAAATTTAGAACCATGAAAATTGACGCTCCTCACGACACACCAACCCATATGCTGAATGATCCTGATAAATACATAACAAAGATTGGCAAATTTTTACGTAAAACATCGATGGATGAACTCCCTCAAATCTATAATATTTTGTTTGGCAAAATGAGTATCATTGGACCTCGCCCCGCTTTATGGAATCAATATGATTTAATTGCTGAACGCGATAAGTATGGCGTCAATAAACTCTATCCCGGATTAACGGGGTGGGCTCAAATCCACGGACGTGACGAATTAGAGATTGCGGAAAAAGCTAAACTCGATGGTGAATATGCTAAGAAATTTGGTTTTATCATCGATGTGAAATGTTTCTTTGGCACGAT
>Ga0172377_10008765_pt1 | contig 10382 bp, 11 predicted proteins | sample Pumphouse3metaG_FD_119749 | JGI IMG/M metagenome (GOLD analysis project Ga0172377, IMG submission 119749) | Leachate microbial communities from a municipal landfill in Southern Ontario, Canada - Pumphouse #3 metaG | ecosystem: Engineered > Solid waste > Landfill > Unclassified | place: Canada... | reverse complement strand
ATAATCGGCATCATCCATGTCATCATCTTCTGCTGAGATTGCATGGCTTTCTGTTTATCATCCATTTGAGATTCGTCCATTGCTGCGGGGCGCATCATGCGAGACTGAACGATCATGAACAATCCCATAATAATAGGCAGAACCATGTAAGGATCTGGCTCTGAGAGATCTTTCAGCCAAAAGACGAAAGAGGCGTTACGCATATCCAGAGAATAACGAAGAACATTGTAAAGCGGGATGATAATGGGAAATTGAATCAGCAGAGGCAAACAACCCGCTAGCGGACTGGTATTATTGTCCTTATAGAGCTTGTTCATTTCTTGCTGTTGCTTCACTTTGTCGTTAGCGTAAAGCTTCTGGATCTGTTGAAGTTGAGGTTGAAGTTGTTGCTGCTTTAAGCCGTGCTCCATCTGTTTATGCGTTAATGGGTATAAAAGCAGCTTCATGGTTAAGGCAAATATCAGCAGCACTGCACCATAGTTCTTAACTATGCGGTGGAGAAACTTCAGATACCAGGCAAAGATGTTGGCAAGCCAACGCAACCAGCTTACACCACGCTCTGGAATGTTATCCATCTGTCTGCCATATTGCTTCATTATCCCATACTCTGCAGGACCCGCATAGATAGTGAAGTTCTGACGCCAGCTTTGTTTGGCATCCCCTTGGCGAGAATCGATGATAAAGAAGGGGTTGCCAGTGGTCTTATTGACGCCGGTCTTAAAATTGCGCATTAGGCTTGGCTCTTTTTCCTTAAGCGCAATGGTGAAATACTTGCTGCGCAAAGCTGCCCAAGAGAAATTGTTGAAGGATCCCTGTGGCTGAGCTTTCTTAAATTTGGCAAGACTGGTCTTTTGGATCTGGTTATCTGCATACATCAGGAATTTGTAATCCTGAGTTTTGCTCTTGTTAATGCGTTCTGTATCGGCAATGCCGGAAGAGAAATCAAGCTCGATTCCGCTCATAGCTTGGATGCCGCTGACGGAAACATCAAGAGCGATGCCATACTGCTTGTCCAAAGTAAAACGCTTTTCTACCTGTGGTGAGGCAGAATCGCCCAAATAGAAGCTTACATACGATGAATCGGCTGACATCTTGTAGCCAAAAACTGTTTGTGAAAGGTTGGTTTCGCTACCGGGATGGATTAGCTTCAAATCCGCAATGGAGCGATTGACGGGAATTAAGCTAACCGGTTTCTTGTCATGGGTGAGGAATTTGTGTAGCGCCACTTGCTGGATGTCTCCACCCTTGGTGTTGAAAGTTACGGTCATAAGGTCATTGGAAAGCTGTAATAACTCCGGTGCGGCATTGCTGACAAAAAGGCTATCTGCGATCGGTGCTGAGACGATGCTATCAACCGGAGCTTTAATTGGTTCAGAAGCGACGGGAGCAGCGTTTTCTTTTGCTGCTTGGGCTAGCTGCTGTCTTTGTTGTTGTTGAGGTTTCCATACAAATTGACTGAATACCATGTAGAGGATAATCATCAGCAAAATTGCAGTTAGAGTTCGTTTATCCATAAGAATCCTCCTTAGGGAAGGGGGTCGTAACCACCCTTGTTAAAGGGGTTACAACGCACTATGCGCCAAACGGTTAAATATGTAGCTTTAATAAAGTTATACCTTTTAAAAGCTTCGAAGCCATAACGGCTGCAAGATGGAACGAACCTGCAGCTTCTTGGAAGATAAGGGGATATGGCAATTTGGTATAGCCTGATAATGCCGAGGAACAGTAGATTGGGAACACGCAGGATGAAATTCATGTGCTAAGGCGTTTTGTCAATAGGGCAATAAGGGTGGACAATTGCTCGCTCAAACCCTGCCAGGAAAGCTCACTAGCCCCGTTTTTGGCGCTAATCACAAGCTTGAAACCTTCCGGCATAAGGGTAATATTTTCTCTGATCCACGCTTTAATTCTGCGTTTAAGCAAGTTTCTGCACACAGCATTGCCAACCTTGCGGCTAATCGTGATACCCACAGCCGTTTCATCAACACAGTTAAGCCCAGGAACATAGAAATATGCCGTCCGAAGCTGAAAATCGGGGTTTCTGAATTCGGTGTACTCAGCGTGAGATGTGATCCACCGCACCATAAGGTCATACGCTTAAGGTTTTTCTCCCTTTTGCTCTACGACGTGCCAAGACCTTGCGGCCATTCTTGGTAGCCATGCGGCTGCGGAAACCATGTGTGCTCTTACGGGGTCTGTTATGTGGTTGATAAGTACGTTTCATTTTAGTCTATCTCCTTGATATATATGCGTAATTATAGTCAGAAAGTCATGAATTTACAGGGGCAGGGAATGTCAAGAGGTTTTTCTGGTATGCTGCCCTACTTCATCAATTGTAGCATGCCAAAAAAGTGGCAGATACTACCACCCAGAACAAACAAATGCCAAACACTATGGTGATAGGGCAAGCGCTTGGCGGTGTAAAATACGATGCCAAGCGTGTAGGCTAAACCGCCGATTAGCATCCAGATAAGAAAGGAAGGAGGCGCAGCATGCAAAAGAGGTTTAACAGCGATAACCACTATCCAACCCATGATGATGTAAACAGCAATGGATACGGTTTTCAGCTTGCCCAAGGCAAATACTTTCAGGCTGATGCCCGCGATGGCTAAGCCCCAGATAATCCCGAATAAAGTCCAGCCCCAGCCACCTCGCATGGTACCTATTGTGATGGGAGTGTAAGTACCCGCAATCAGAAAGAAGATGGAGGAATGGTCTAATATCCTGAAAAAGCGTTTCACCTTTGGTTGCGGGAAACTATGGTAAAGAGTGGATGCAAGATACAAAGTTATCATGGTGGCACCATAGATGCTGAAGGACACAACTTTCCATGTATCACTGCGTTTGGCTGCAAAAACAACCAGGATTACGAGTGCTGCGACGGATAGCCCCACCCCTATTCCATGAGTTATCGCATTGGCTATTTCCTCACCCATACTTTGATGGGGGCTTAGTGGAATGCGGTCTAAAAAGCTCTGCTTAGATTTATTCATGCTTTTCCTTGTTGCCTATTATACAGGCGAACTATTTCTTTTTCTAAAGTCTCTGGCACCATGCCATTTATACTGTCACCTCTATCAATGCGTTCTCTTATCTCAGTTGAAGAGATAGCAGACATGGCAATCGGTAATTCAGTCGCAATAATACCTTCCAACTTAATCTCTTGAACGCTAAACCCCGGACGGGGAAGGATAAGAAAGTGAAGGTTGGCAGCTAACCACGGGAAATCATGCCACTTTTCAAGTTTGGCAAGATTATCGGCACCAATGATGAAAATAAAGCGAGTATAGGGGTTTTCTGAGAACAGTTTTTGCATGAGGTAAGAAGTATATCCGCTACCAGTTTCATCTGCTCTTGAGATGGCAAATCGAGGCTCAGAGGCAATAGCCAGTTCAACGAGCCTAAATCTGGTTGTATAGTTTAAACGGATTTTGTCCGCTTTAAAGTGGTGATTGCCACTCGGCACGAATAACACAGATGCAGCTTTGGTAAGCAATAGCACCTGATGGGCGATATGTAAATGCCCCGCATGAATGGGATCGAAACTGCCTCCCAAGACAGCAGTGCAGCCTTCAAGCTCACTAAGATTCATTTACTTGAAGCGGCGAGAAAGCCGTTTTGCCTCTTTTGATCCTGTGTAACGTAATAGCAGACGGTCATAGCTTTGCCGTGCTTTTTCAGTATTCTTTTGGTGAAGATGCAGTTTAGCAGAATAATACAAAGATTGGCGATCCAGATCATCGGTATTCCCCAGGGCAATAAGCTCATCAAAATACATCAGGGCAGCGCTGTAGTCCTTCATCTTGTAATGGATATAACCGCTCAAATACTGCTTTTCCAGAAGTTTGTACTGTGCTTTATGGATGTAATCAACCGCGCTAGAATAGCGAAGATCAGAGGGGAACTTGTCTATAAAAATGTTGAAGGCTCCTATGCTGGCGATAGTTTCACTTTGATCGTATTGTGGAGAAAGAGATTCTTCAAACAGACATACCCCAACTTGGTAGTAGGCGTTGCTTACCTCTGGATGATCCGGGAAAGAACTGATGAACTGCTCATAATATTTCTGCGCATCGGCAAATTTGTTTATCGCAAAATAGCAATCAGCTTGCCTCAAATTCGCATAAGCGGTTGAGGCTGATTTGCGCTCAAAGGATATCTCATCGTACAATACGGCAGCACGAGCATATTTACCCTTGGCATATAGTTCATCTGCAGCTTTCAATCTTGCTTCTGTAGAAAGTTGCGGTTTGTTTCGGCTACAGGCTGCAAAGCCAAGCATTAGTATCAATAGGGCAATAATAAATCGACGCATTAATATTCCTTTAATCATAATTCCAGAGGAGAAAGATCATAGAGCCTATGGCGGCGGCAGCTACCAGAGGTTCAAACCAACGTAAGCGCAAGCTAGACACTTCGCTTTCTGGAGAATCAGGACGGCTGAAATCAAATGCTGAGATTTTTATCAGCCTCTGCTCCGGTAAATGGATTTGCTTTGTTTCGAAACTGTAAACAGGTTGGCGCGTGTTGTGATACGAGAAAAAGCTCTTTTCGATCTTCTCCTGCCATTTAATATTCAAGTTCACTTGTACCAGCACAGCGCTTGCGATACCATAATCTTTCAGGTTAATCTGTTCAGAGCCATTGTCTGCGACTTCTAAAGAGTAGTCAGGATTCTGGAGGGTTTGGGGATTATCCCTAAGATCAGCCCCGCGGTTCAGCAAGATTATGGATAAGTCTTGGATAAGCGGATCCGTCCATTCCCCCGCACGTAGGTCTATGAATATCGGCTCATCGGTCTGTATCTCTTTGCCTATTTCTTTGGCAATAATCTCAGCCTCTTGCGCAGTTTTCAGGCACCAAGCCGGAAGAGACAAGCACAAAAAGATGCAGACCGAGAGCAGATATTTGAACATTTACTACTTAATTTGCATCAAATAACTATCCACTAAATCCATGCGTTCATATGTCGGATAAGTGTTTCTGATGCTTTCGATTTCATTACGTCCGGCTTCTGGATTGCCCATACGCCAGTAACATAGCCCGATTTTAAGCTGAGCATCGGCGGCTTTCCATGAATCCGGATAGCGAGAAACTACATTTTGGAATTCGCGCAAGGCACTGGTATAATCATCCTCTGCATAATAGTTTTCCCCTGTCCAATATAAAGCATTGCTATAATAGTTACTATTGGGGTAATTGGCAATAAAACTGGCAAGCATCTTTCGGGAAAGTTTGTGATTACCTCTTTCGTATTCTTCCCTTGCGGCTTCGTATTCTGGAATTTCACCTTCTATGGGGGTTCTTACTTCAGCTTTATTTGTGGTATTCACAACATTCTGCTTGGCTTCAAGCATATCAATGCGCCTGCCGAGGGTTTCAATAACCATGGTGAGCTGAACAACATCTTGAATATCAGCAGGATTGTTAGTTTTAGCGTCGTCATAAGCAGCAAGACGTTCTGCAAAACCATCCAAGATATCATCGTTATCTGCCTGAAGATTGGCAAAATCATCACGCAGCGACTTTTGTTCTTTTCCCATACTTGTCACAGTCTCTTTCAGATAATTTACGTCATCAATAACATCTTTGACGTTAATCTGTTGGAATTTAGACATAATCTTTACTTCTGCAAACAGGGAATCGATGGTTGTTGTGGAATTATCTGTAGTTTTACGGATAGCATCAAGCTCAACTTTTTGTTCATCAAAACTTCTTTCCAATTGAGTTACTTTTAGCGTCTGTTCTTGGAAAGGCTTGTTAGCAACACAACCAGCTAGAAGAATGCATATCACGGCAAGGGCAAGCATATTTTTCATAAGGCTCTCCTTTGTTAGGTCATTTAGCTATTAAGAAGCTTTTATAAGCTTTATAGGTAGAATACAGGTCTGCTTTGGAGCAAAGCTCGTACAAGGAGTGCATTCCCATCAAGCCTACTCCGCAATCCAGCACTTCGGCACCCTGGTTAGCTAAGATATAGGCAATGGTTCCACCGCCACCTTCATCTATTTTCCCAAGTTCGCCTGTTTGCCAGAATACCTCGGCATCTGTGAATATTTTTATTACTTTGGCATTGAATTCGGCATTGGCATCATTACAGCCATATTTGCCACCACTGCCCGTGAATTTTGAGATACCGATGCCATGATTGAAGGCTACGGCATTCTGTTTTTCATGCACACTGGGGAAGTTAGGGTCTATTGCGGCGGTTACATCGGCACTAAGTATTTGAGAGTTCATAAAGGCTTTACGGAGATTGGCACTACTGTTGCTTTCTCCATTATGAGCCATGATGCTGCCAATGAAATCCTTGAGGAATATACTGTGTGCACCGGTATTACCTTGGCTGCCCACCTCTTCCTTATCGGAGAAATAGACTACCATCGTACGCTTGGGTTTGTTTTCCAAATTCTCTAACAGGGCTTTCATGCCAGTATAAGCACAGATACGATCGTCCTGTCCATAGCCTACCACCATGCTGCTATCAAAACCTGCATCGCGGGCTTTAACTGCGGGGACAAGCTCCAATTCTGCCGAAATGAAATCAATTTCAGTAATGCCGTATTTGTCGTTCAATATCTTCAAGGCATAGGATTTTAATGCTTCCTTGTCTTCGCCCATCGGAGCTTGCATACCACTGAAAAGGAGGTTCATTTTATTGCCGTCGAAAGCGTCTGCTACATTCTTTGAGTATTGTTCCTTTTTTGCCAGATGCGGTAATAAATCCGGGATAATAAACACCGGTTCATCATCACGTTCGCCGATACTGATATCCAGCTTACTGCCATCTTTCTTTATCACTATACCGTGCAAGGATAGTGGAGTAGATAGCCATTGATACTTCTTAATCCCGCCATAATAATGGGTGCGCATGCAGGCCATGGCACTACCGCTATCTTCATAAAGCGGGTTTTGTTTGAGGTCTATTCTGGGTGAATCGATATGTGCCGCCACCATGTTAAAGCCATTGGAAATGGGCTCAGTTCCGATAACTGCCATAGCAATAGTTTTATTCCGAAATATGGTATAAACCTTATTACTGCCTTTTTTACCGATGGCACTGAACTTATGTTTCTTTAGCAAAGCCTCGGTATAAGCTATAGTTTCGCGTACTGTTTTAGCTTCGTTCAAAAAGCTTTTATATGCTTCCGCAAAAGCAAAAGCTGCCTTTTGTTCCGCTATTGGTGCTTCTTTCCAGAAGTTCTTACGTTCGTAAGACAAAGCGGATGTGGTGCTTTCTTTCTTCTTCATTGATACTCCATATTATCTGATTTCTATTATTTTCAAATTTCTTTCGCCCATAGGTGCATTTACCACAGCTATTTCGCCCACTCTCTTCCCTAACAGGGCTTTGCCGATGGGAGAAACTACCGATACGGCCATAACATTCTCTTCATTGGTGTAATTAAGCTCTTCTGCACCCACCACTTTATAGCATATGCGCTCTCCGTTGGTGATATCGTCTGCCACGCAATAGCTGCCAAAACGCAGCACATCTTTGGGGAAGTTTTCGGTATCAATCACCTTAAGTTGCGTACTACGTCTGCGCAGATAGTCTATTTCGGTATCTATGGCACGTTGACGTTCTTTCCCGGCTTTATACTCGGCGTTTTCGCTAAGGTCACCGAATTCTCTGGCAATCGCTATTTGTTTAATCACTTCTGGACGTTCATCGTTCATCAAATGTTGAATACGCTTTTGAAGCTTTTCCATGCCAGGTTTGGTGATAAATACGCTCAGATCCAAAATTATGCACCTTTCTTCTTGAGCAAGATTTTATATGCGCTAGTAGCTGCTTTTTTAACACGTGCATTCCCGCTACGAGTCCAGAGTTCAATGGCAGCCTCAATTTGGGGAATATATTCTGTAACAGATGCGCAAAGCAGTTCCACTATTTGTGGATCACGACTGCTGCCATAATCTTCCCACACTTTTAGGTAATAATCGGGGCTTTGCTTGGCAACTGCTTTAAGCATCAATACATGGCTGGGCATGAAATCACCAAGCGGATAGCTCCACTGGTGCGAAAAGTGCTCCATGATAGTGGGAATAAGATCTTCACGCCTTTTCAGCAATTTAACCAACAACCCCAATCCATTCTTACGAAGTAGCTCAATTTTACTGTTGCTATATCCGTAAGCCATATCCAGATATTTCTCGGGGGATTTGCGCAACAGTGGCAGTATAACCTTATCCAGTAAACTAGCCATTTCGCTGTTATCCGCATGGGCAAGAGCTTCTTCAAAGAGGGGGATATAAACAGCAGGTTTCTTATGTAAAAGCTTACTCATAATGTGAGCAAAAGCGGTTTTGCCGTATTCCCCTTTTTTAACCCAAAGTTGCTGATAAAAGGGTAGATATTGCTCGTGATTCTTGCCTATTTTATGCACCAAAACCCCCGCCACATAGTTAATAACTTCAGCGGGAATCTTGCCATTGATCCTTTCGGGATAGGCGTTGAAGATGATTTCAAAATCATAATCGCCATTGGGAAGCTTATTGTTTAGATAATCCTCCGCATCCATGTTTAGCCGTTCTTTCCAGTCAATGGTAAGCATCTATATCTCCTATTTTAATCTATTATGTTATTTCACTAAATGACATTGCCAATCATATCCCCCAAACTGTCAATGAAAAAATAAGCTTGATGCCACAAGTTCCTATTTACCAGTGTTTAAAGCTGCTCTGTCTTTATTGATTTTACCCTTACAACTCTCGGCATTAGCTAAAACTTCTCTCATAAGCAAGAGGGCGACAAATCTCGTAATCACCTATGGTTTGCAAAAATATAATCCCGTAATCTGCCATGGTTTACGAGAACATAATCCCGTAATCGGCAGATGTCCTTTGCCAAGAATACCGCTTTTAGATAACTTGTCCCCAGAGTTAAAGCTTAATATTAAACACTCCCAATACTGATATCATAATATAGTAAGCCACTATTGTTAATGAGCAGGATAGCCCCATTGCCCAGCCAAAATCCAACTTCTTCAGTAATATAGGCAGGCTAATAAACAGCACCAACGAAGGAATGACCAGCCAAAAGATGGTGGTGGAAAGCTCCGCGACCTTAACCTTGCTTTTGGTATCTATCCACAGCCACATCATCGCTAAAATAGAAACTAAGGGCAGCGAAACGATGATACCTCCAATCAGGCTGGATTTCTTGGCAATCTCGCTGACAGCCACGATGATAATCAAGGTAACTATGGTTTTAATGATATACTGCTTCATCAGAGTTTCCTTATATGTTTGATGAACATACGTTCTTGAGTGCATATCTTTTTGTCAAGCCGAATCTGGCTCATCTTAACAAAAAGCTAAGGTGGAATAGTCTGGAGTCGGAACTGCCAAAACATAGATTAGCAACACCTAAAACTCTGGGGCAATAAGGATTACAACGGTGCAGCCTGGGGAAAACACACATCAACAAAGAGCTAAAGAGAAAAGACAGTAAATTGAGTAATTGGGGCAAAATACTCTGTTTATCAGGGTTGCATGTCTTGGGTCACCTTGCGAGCATTGCCCTTTCATTGCCCACTCAATGCCCTTATCATGGACAATGAGTGGGCATTGGTAGGAGAATATAAGCAAGGAAGACATGGTGTTGCAGGAGAGGGGTTAATGGAGAATGTAACACTATATTTCACAAAGAGAAAAAGAGAAAAAGAGAGGAAAGAAAAAGAATTATGAGTTGTCCTGATAATAGTGGAAAAGTGGAAAGGGGAAACCAGGATCGAAGTTATTATGATTTAAATGTCTATTTTCTCTCCTTTTCTCTTTTTCTCTTTTACTCTTTTACTCTTTTACTCTTTGTTAATAATTCGGTACCCTCGGTGTTCTCGGTGGTAAGATAGATCAGTGTAAATCATGTCGATCCAGTTATCAGCGTTCTATGATATTGTAATTTTACTCTTTATTAAATCTTCTTTTGTCTCTGCCTAAAGCAAAGTATCAGTTTGCGTTACTTAACCGCTTTCATAGCTGAATAGCTGTTTCAAATCATCAATATTCATGGCTTTCAGTACGCCTTGTCCGCCTTCGATAACAGATTCAAACATCTCGCGTTTGGCTTCTTGCAGAGCGATAATCTTCTCTTCCACAGTGCCTTTGGCGATCAGGCGGAACACCTGCACTTTACGCGTCTGTCCTATTCTGTGAGTGCGGTCAATCGCCTGGTTTTCCACCATCGGATTCCACCATGGATCGTACAGAATAACGGTATCCGCAGCAGTAAGATTCAAGCCGGTGCCGCCTGTTTTGAGGCTGATGAGGAATAATTTCAGCTCCGGTTCGCTTTCAAAGCGTTTCACGGGGGTAACGCGATCCTTGGTTTGCCCATCCAGATAGGCATAGCTGATGCCAAGATTATCAAACACCTT
>Ga0172377_10008759_pt1 | contig 10390 bp, 6 predicted proteins | sample Pumphouse3metaG_FD_119749 | JGI IMG/M metagenome (GOLD analysis project Ga0172377, IMG submission 119749) | Leachate microbial communities from a municipal landfill in Southern Ontario, Canada - Pumphouse #3 metaG | ecosystem: Engineered > Solid waste > Landfill > Unclassified | place: Canada... | reverse complement strand
TTTAAGAAAAGCATTAAAAGCCGATGTTGCCTGCACAAGACCATTAATTGAAAAAGGTTGGTTTGACCCTAGGCTGCAAGTTGGTTTAAGTGGTAGAACAGTTAAACCTAAATTAATGATTAATATCGGTATTAGTGGTGCAGTTCACTTTATTGAAGGTATTAAAGATACAGAAACAATAATTAGTATTAGTAATGACCCAGACTGCAAACTATTTAATGTTAGTCATTATTCAATTGTTGGTGATTTATATGAAATATTGCCTGAACTTAATAAATTATTAGAGGAGGTAGCTTAAGATGTATAAGAAAATTACCGATAAAGACGTAAAAGCGTTAAAAGAAATATTTGGCGACAACAATACTTATGTTGGCGATGAGATTGCTGAAGAATACGCTAAAGATGAGATAGGATTAATAGTTGCTTATCCCGAAGTGAGAGTTGTTGCTAAAAATAAAGAGCAAGTTTCTAAAGTGATGAAATATGCTCATAAAGAAAATATTCCTGTTACAGTAAGAGGTGCTGGTACAGGTTTAGTTGGTGGTGCAGTTCCAGTTTTAGGTGGAATTTTATTAGATTTATCAGGAATGGATAAAATTCTTGAACTTGACCACACAAATATGACTTTGAAAGTTCAACCAGGCGTATTAATGCTTGATATATATGAAGAAGTTTTAAAACATGATCTATTTTATGGGCCAGATCCAGGTGAAAAAACTGCGACGATTGGCGGAACAATCTCAACAAATGCTGGTGGTATGAGAGCGATTAAATATGGTACTACAAGAGAATGGGTGAGAGGTTTAGAAGTTGTTTTAGCGAACGGAGAAGTAATCAATGTTGGTGGTAAAGTAGTTAAAAACTCTTCAGGTTATCCACTTAAAGAATTGTTTATTGGAACGGAAGGAACTTTAGGAATTATTGTTGAAGCAACACTGAAACTAACATCATTACCAAAATATTCAACATCTTTATTAGTTCCATTTAAAAATACAGCAACTGCAGTAAAAGCTGCAGCACAATTAATTGAGAAACATGTAACTCCAACAGCGGTTGAATATGTGAACCAACCATCACTTAAATATAGTAAAGAGTTTTTAGGCAAACACATGCCACATGATATTTATGATGCGTATTTACTTTTAAGTTATGATGGTACTAGCAAAGACGCACTTAGAAAAGATATTGATAGAGCAAGTGAGTTATGTATGGAATTAGGAGCAATTGATGTTTATTTAATTGATACTGATGAGAGAAACAGTAGCGTTTGGACAATTAGAGGTGCTTTCTTAGAAGCAATTAAAGCTTCAACGCCTTTAATGGATGAGTTAGACGTTGTTGTACCAAGAGCAGTGATTCCTGAATATTTAGAGTACACTGAAGAAGTAAGTAAAAAGTTAGGCATAAGAATGCCATATTTTGGTCATGTTGGCGATGGGAATTTACATATTTACTTTTGTAAAGATGATATGGACTTAAAAGTCTTTGAAGAAAAATTAGATGAAGCCTTTGATTTAATGTACAGTAAAGCATTTAGTCTTGGTGGATTAACATCAGGAGAACATGCTGTAGGTTATTTGAAAAAAGAATATTTAGCGACTCAAATTGGATCTACACAACTTGAATTAATGAAAGGAATTAAGAGATTGTTTGACCCTAAAAACATCTTGAATCCTAGCAAAATCGTAGATATATAGTCATAAGTAATATTGTTTCAATATTAAGCTATATGTTATAATAAAGATAGAAAGCGCTTTTATTTAAGAAAAGTTGAGGTTTAATATGAAATTAGCGATAGGGATTATGAGCGGCACATCACTAGATGGTGTTGATGTAGTACTCGTACAAATTAAGGAAAATTTTAAAGACACTAAAGTAAAAATAGTTGATTTTAAAACTTATCCAATTGAAAAAGAGATAAAAAGAAGAATTATATCTCAACTAAATTTAAATACTAGCAATGTAAAAGAAATTACAAGTTTAAATTTTGAAATTTCGGAAATGTTTGCTAGACAAACAAAAAGTTTGTTGGAGGCGAACGGTTTAACGAGCGAAGATATATCATTTGTCGCTTCACACGGACAGACGATTTATCATTTACCAAAAGAAATAGGTGATTTAAGGCCTTCTACGCTACAGTTAGGCGATGGCTCAGTCCTTGCAAATAATTTAAATATTACAACTATTAGCAATTTTAGAACGGCAGATATGGCAGTAGGAGGCCAAGGAGCACCTTTAGTACCTTATGCTGATTATTGTTTATATAGTAGTGATAAGGTTGAAAGAATAATGTTAAATATTGGTGGAATAGCCAATGTTACATATTTGAAAAAAGGCGGAAGTTTAGATGATGTAATCGCCTTTGATACAGGGCCTGGCAATATGATCATTAATTATTTTATGGAGAAACTTTATGATTTACCATATGATAATAATGGAGATATTGCTAAAAAAGGGGAACTAATTAAGCCGCTTTTTGAAGAACTGGTAAACAATGAATATTTTAAATTGCCTTATCCAAAGTCTACTGGTAGAGAAGATTTTGGGAGTAGTTTCTCAGAAGAGATTTTAAACAAGTATAAAAACGAAAAAAAAGAAGATTTAATAGCGACAGCAACACATTTTACAGCCAAAACAATTAGTATGGGTTGTAAATTAATATGTGATAAATTAGAAGGTTTTGAATTAATTGCATCGGGTGGAGGAGCGCACAATGCTTATTTACTAAAATTACTAAGCGAGTATTTAAAAGAAGTTAAAGTAACAACAACTTCTTTTTATGGCTTAAATGTTGATGCAAAAGAAGCTCTTGCGTTTGTAATATTAGGAAATGAGACGTTGAGCGGTAAGTCAAGCAACGTAAAAAGTGCTACAGGCGCAAAAAAGGATGTAATATTAGGACAAATATCTAATGTTATAACTAAATAGATAGAAAACAGCCAAAACAAGCAATAAACAAAATTGAGATACACATTTAAAGGGGGATAAAAAATGAAATTATACACATTTAAAGAACCTAATAAGCCGATTTTAGATTGGGATGGAAATCAAGTTGTTATTCCAAAAAAATATCATGAAAAGCCAGTCAGAGCTTTTTGGGTTTCAAATGTTGTAAATATTGATATGCCTAACCAATTAGATCTTAAAAAATACAAAGAAAAATTAAAAGAAATAATTGAAACGGCTAAAAATTACAATATTAATACGATATTTTTTCAAGTTAGAACTAATAATGACGCTTATTATAAATCAAAATTAAATCCTACTAGTCGTTATTTAGTTGGTAAAGAGGGAGATCCATTGCTATTTGATCCGCTTGATTGGATAGTGAAGGAAGCACATAAAAACAATATAGAATTACACGCGTGGTGTAATCCGTATCGTGTTTCTATGGCAAACCATGATAAAGACGAATGGTTAGAATCAGCAAGTGATTTAAATTTGGCTAAAAGAAGAAAAGATTTACTTGTTTTAGATACTGAAGGATTGATAATTTTAAATCCTGCAAAGGCCGAAGTTAAACAACATATTATTGATTCTATGATGGAGATTATTAAGAATTATGATGTTGATGGGATACATTTTGATGATTATTTTTATCCTTATAAGCCTTTACATCATGAGCATGATGATATCGAGGAGTATGAAAAAAGAAAAGATAAAAATCAATCGTTAGATGATTTTAGAGAACGTCAAGTTGATGAGGTAATTAAAGGCGTTTATGATGCGGTAAAAGCGTATAATCCAAAACTTCAATTTGGTGTAAGTCCGTTTGGAGTTTGGAAGACTAACTTATCTGATCCTAACGGTTCAAGAAACGTTGGTGGAGTCTATGAATCAGGGATTAGCCAACACGCTAACTCATATAGATGGGTTAAAGAAGGATTTATTGATTATATAGTTCCACAACTTTATTGGGATTTTGCTTTTGAGAAGGCTCCGTTTGCCGATATGACTAATTGGTGGGTTGATTTATGTAAAGGAACTAATGTAAAACTTTATATAGGTCATGGTGCTTACCGTTTAGGAAGAGATGGGCAGTATGAAGATAAGATGGAGATTGTTAATCAAGTAAAATATGCAAACCAATTTAAAGAAGTACAAGGAAACATTTTCTTTACATACAAAACATTCGTTCAAGATGGGCCTGAAAAAGAAGGAATGCTTGAACTTAAAAAGTTATTTAACAAAGGAAGGTAAAAAATATGAAGAAATTTAGATTGTTAGTATTAACTATATTATTAAGTTTTGTTTTAATAGCGGTTGGTAATCTTAGTGCGCAAGGAGAACCACCAACGCCAGTTCATACTATTACAGGCGAGTATGACGCAGTAAATGATGTATATACATCAACGATTGAAATTGAATTAGGGTTCACAGGTTCAGTTTCTGGAGTTAGTATTGTATATCAATTATTTCAAGGTATTCCACCGAGCAGTTGGACTACTTATAATGAACCAATCTTAATTCAAAGAAAAGGTAACTATAGATTAAGATATAGAAGTTTGAAAGCCGGTGTTTATGGTGCAGAACAAGCTATAAATATTAGGGTAGATATTGATGTTGTTGAAACATATCCGCACGTAATAAGAAATAATGAAATTCTTAAACATAAGGATACTGGTTTACCGATTGAATTACCTATCTACACAGAAAGAACTAAAGAAATACGTGGTGTTTGGGTGTCAACGGTTGCTAATATTGACTTAAATCAATGGGTTGATGATCAACAATATAAAAATGAGATTATTTCTATTTTAAATAGAGCTCAAAGTCTAAACATGAACACAATCTTTTTCCAAATAAGATCAATGAATGATGCAATGTATCCATCTGAATTAGCGCCTTATTCAAGGTTTATTAAAGGAGCACAAGGTGAAGGTTTAGATTGGGATATTTTAAGATTTACAATTGATGAAGCTCACAAGCGCGGTTTAGAGTTACATGCATGGTTAAACCCATATAGAATTGCTAATATGCCTGCTGAAACAACTCATGCGGAGATGTTAGCGACATTACATGCAGATAACTTCGCTAAGAAAAATCCGCATTTAGTTTTAAAGCAAACTAACGCACCATCTGGTGGTACAGCAACATTTATTTTAGACCCAGGTAGACCTGAGGTTAGACAATATTTAAGCGATGTTATTGAAGAAGTACTTACAAATTATCCAGATGTTGATGGAATTCACTTTGATGACTATTTCTATGTAACAACAACAGAAGACGCGCAAACATTTATTAACTACAACCCAACAAACATTAGCACATTAGCAGATTGGCGTAGAAATAATGTTGATATGATGATTAAAAACGTTCATGATATCGTTGAAGATTTTAATATAACTAATGGTAAAAAAGTTAAATTTGGAGTTAGTCCAGGCGGCATTTGGGCGAATAAATCTGTATCAATTCCTGAAGGTTCAAATAGTACTGGATGGCAATCATATGTTTCTTTATTCGCAGATACAAGAAAATGGGTAAAAGAGGAGTGGTTAGATTATATTCTTCCACAATTATATTGGGATTTTGGTGCTACATCATCAGCGTTTGAGGTATTGGTTGACTGGTGGGTAGATGTTGTTAGTGATGTAAACGTTGACTTACTTGTAGGATTGGGATTTTATAGATATACAGATAACACGCCATGGACAAATGAAGATATTTTTGTTGAACAGTTAAGATATATTAGTCAATATGCAGAAGTAGCGGGGCATGTAACATTTAGTTTTAGAACATTCAATCGTGCAATACCACAAATTGTTAGCACTATTGAAAGACTTGAAAACTATTATTGGACGAAGCCTGTTGATTTTACATGGGCTAGTGATGTAGAGGTTCTTCCTTTAGATAACGATGAGATACTTGCGGTGAAACAAGAAATCAGAGACTTGATTACTCAAGTGAATAACTATATCACAAGTAACGAAGTTCAATCTGATGAAGGATTAGAACCAGATGATTTAATACTTGGTAAAAAATATGCATCTGCAGCTGCTTTAGCAGCGATTAACGCGGCAATCGAAGAAGCTGAAGGGGTAGTTGATAATAGATTTAGGATGTCTGTATTTGTTGAAGAAAAAGTTATTTTACAAAACGCATTTAATGCATTTAAAGATGCTGTTTATCAAGGTTCATTTGACCCAAATAGAGATCAAGCTGTATCGATATTACAAGGAGCGGTTAATCAGTTAAGAACTAGAAGAAACCTAATTCAAGATTCTGAAGGTAAACAAGCGAGTGAATTACCAAAAGGACAATACTTCGCTCCTAAAACAGTTTTAACGGCAGTTGATAATATTATTGCAGCTGCTGAAACAATTATTGCTGATGAAACATCGGTTTCTCCTGATATTAATGCAGTTTATTACGAATTAAAAGATGTAGAAACCACTTTACTTAATAGTTATTTCCAAGGTCAACAAGACCCACAAATTGTAGTAACATTTGTGTATGGTGAAGATAGAACAGAAACTGTAACATTAGAAGAAGCAGGGCCTGTTGCAAAACCAGCAAACCCAACTAAAGAAGGTTATACATTTACTGGTTGGTATTTAGGTGATAATTTATACGATTTTAACACTGTTGTAACGGCTTCAATAACATTAAATGCAGTATTTGAAGAAGAAGATATTAGCGTTGTAACAGATAATTTAGAAGTGGCATTAGCAGAATTTAAAAAACGCGTAGACAAGGTTAAAGCAAGTGAAAACACAAATCCTGAAGAGTTAAGAAAAGGTTACCAATATGTTACGCCTGAGAAAAAGGCAGAACTTAATGAACTTATCAACGAGGCACAAGCATTATTAGATAATGAAAATAGTTCTAGAGAAGAAATTGTTGCGATGCTGACAAATCTTAATGCTGTTGACGAAGGTTTAGATAATCATATCGTTGTAGGCGAAAAAGAATCTAACTATAGACAAATTGCGATTATCGTTGGTAGCATCATCTTAGGAGTAAGTTTGGTTGGTGGTTTAACAATTTTAGTATTGGTTAAGAAAAGAAAATAATGGATAAAATAAAAGAGATTCTTTTAGAAGGCGTTAAAGAAAAAGCTTTTCCTGGCGGACAATATTGTGTTGTTACTAAGGATGAAATAAAGTGTGGTTATGTAGGTTACAAATCATATGAGCCATTGGTAAAAAATAATGGGGAAGAAATATATGACGTAGCCTCTTTAACTAAGGTCATTTCTACAACAACATTGATAATGAATTTAATTGAACAAGGAAAGCTTTCTTTAGATGCCAAAATTAGTGATATTCTACCGAGGTTTAAGCATCGCGATGTAGTAATATACGATTTATTAATACATAGTTCAGGATTACCTGCTGATATTCCCAAAGCGGCTACTCTTAAAAACAGAGAAGAAGTAATCAATAAAGTTTATGAGTTTGATTTGATTTATGAAAAGGGAGAAAAGGTAGTTTATTCTGATATTGGTTATATATTGCTAGGACTAATAGTCGAGAAACTTTATGGAATGCCAATTAACGAAGCTGCAGAAAAAGTAATCTTTAGCAAGTTAAACATGAAAGATTCTAGTTACAGGCCAGATGTTTTAAGAGCAGCTCCGACTGAAAAGCGTGAAGATGATGTTTATAATGGCTATTTAGTCGGCAGAGTGCACGATGAAAAATCTTTTGCGATGGGCGGTTTAGCGGGACACGCAGGGCTTTTTTCAACCGCTAAAGATATAGCGAAATTTATTCAAAGCATCTTAAAACAGGAGTTTGTTTTAAAAGATGAAACAGTTAAAGAAATGTTTAAATCAAGAATCCTAAAAGAAGGCAGATACGGATTAACTAACCGCAGTTTAGGTTGGGATAAACCAGTAGACGATATTGATAAAGTTATTATGCATACGGGTTTTACGGGCTGTAACATGTGGATTGATTTAAACATAAATAAAGGCTTTGTTTTATTAACAAATGGTGTTCATCCAAAAAGGGCAAACAATAATGTTTTTCCTTATCGAAATAGAATAAGAGAGTATTTGACTCAAATGGAGGCAAAATAGTATGAAAAGAGTGTTTAGTTTTTTAGTCTTATTTTTAGCAATCTTTGTTTTAGCGGCTTGTACTAACAAAGTAAGTGTTGAAGAAGGTACATTCAATATCACTGTTGGCGAAGAACAAGAAGTTCTTTTCAAAGGAGTTGGACCTGAAAAACTTATTTTTGAAAGTTTAAACGAAGATGTAGTTTTAGTTGATGAAAATGGAGTTTATGTAGGAGTTGGGCCAGGTTTAAGCACTATTACAGTTAAACACAAGAAGAAAGAGTGGTCATTATATGTAGTAGTTACTGGCGAAAAAATTACAATTAATGCTGCTGAACAACTAGAAATTAATGTTAATAGCGAGCATAATTTAGTTTACCAAACTAATGATGAAAACGGAGTGACTTTTGAGTCTTCTGATGAGTCTATTTTAAAAATTAATGATGCTGGCGTAATTACTGCGCTTGAGGCAGGAACAGCTAATGTTGTAATTAAATCAAAGACAAATTATAAACTCGTTAAAACAGTTAGTGTTAGGGTTTTAGGTATAAATGAGATTCTTTATGATATTAATGTTGTTAAAACTTTAACAATGGATCTTTTCTCAACACAAAAACTAACGGTTGTAACTGATGATTCAACAGGAGTTACTTTTACATCATTAGATAGCGAAAAGTTAACGGTTGATGCCGAAGGTAATATGGAAGCGTTGGTTGAAGGGATAGTTAATGTAAAAGTAGCGTCTAAATTAAACCCGAACGCTTATGAAATAGTAACAGTTACAATAGTTGATAACAGAGCCCCTGAAGAAATAAATTTCACTGAGGCGGTCAACAATACATTAAACTTAACTAATTATACGCTTGAGTTTTATGTTAATGAGAACTTTGAAAATATTAACTATTACTACACGATATTGTTAATGTTCAACGACAATGTGACAAAAATACAATCAGGTACTATAGAAGAGTATTATGAGGTTGTTGATGGCAATCAGTATGTTTATAGAAAAACAACTGATGGTTTTGTAAGAGAAACAACAACTACAAGCGGAAGTGATGGTTATGTCTTATATGAAAACTTCACGTTTGATGCGTTTTCATACAATGATGCTAGTAAAAAATACTCATTAAATGCAGCAGATCCAAAGTATGCGAATCTACTAGATGATTTTATTAGTTTATTTACTGAGGATGGCGTAGTACTAAATTTCCAATTATCAGTTAAAGAGGGTTATATTGATAAAATGGAGTTTATATTTGTTTATGAAGATTACGTGTTTAGTATTACGATAACAATTAAAGATATATCAAGTACAGTAGTGGAGGTGCCAAAACATGCTTAAAAACTACTTTAAAAAGTTTTGTTTAGTGGCTCTTTTTGTTGTAGCCTTAATCTTTCCATTAAGTATTAGAGCACAAGAGCCAGAGTATTTTGAGTTAATAATTGATACTGATGTTTCTAAGGTTTTACATGGAGTAGAACACCGAAGAATAACAGGTTCAGTTAGAACAGGAACAAGAATAGTTAAACAACAAATTAACTATACCGCTGCTAATATTCTTACTGATGAAAATTTATTTGCAGTAGTAGGAGATAATTATATTCCTCACGGTTTTGGAATGGGTCACATTCGTGGTCAAACATTTGTGATAAATCAAAGATTCCAATACCAAGCAAAAGTAGTATCAGCGGTGAATGGCGACTTTTACATCATTAGACATGAGGACCCTAACTATTTAGGTATGACGATTGGTTCACATATTATTGAATATAGAACTATTCATGAAGGGGATCATTCTAGACCTTTGATTGGTTTTCACGATGATGGAAGCGTAACAATTGGACCACCAGAATATAAAGGCTATCAAGTAATAGTTTTAGATAATGCTGGTTCTAAAAAACAAAAAGAAATTAATGTTGCAGGCTTTAACCGTTTACCGGAAGAAGGCGAAGTTACAGCATTTTTCTGGAATCACACTGATACTATTTCTAGTCCTGAGCCAAAGATGGTATTTAAAGGAATAGATGTTAAAACTACACAAGGTAGTGTAGGTAGATATTTTGCTGAAGGAACACTTAACTACATTACTACAGAAGATGTTACATTAGAACGCGGTGATTTTCTTTTAATGGGTGAAGATATATTTAGTGAAGGATTAATTACAGAAGAAGAAACAGTAATCGTTCATAATGTTTTAGGTGGAATTCATGAAGGAATTAGATCGGGTTGTGCAGGCGGACAAATGTTAGTAGTTAATGGAGAGAGAGTTGTTTCAGATAACACGGATGTTCACCCTCGTACAGCTGTTGGTGTAAAAGCTGATGGGACAGTTTTCTTTGTAACAATTGATGGTAGGTTTGAGTTAGAAAACATACCAGGAATGG
>Ga0172377_10008756_pt1 | contig 10390 bp, 14 predicted proteins | sample Pumphouse3metaG_FD_119749 | JGI IMG/M metagenome (GOLD analysis project Ga0172377, IMG submission 119749) | Leachate microbial communities from a municipal landfill in Southern Ontario, Canada - Pumphouse #3 metaG | ecosystem: Engineered > Solid waste > Landfill > Unclassified | place: Canada... | reverse complement strand
TGTTCTGTCTTTTATATTTTATTTAGGTTGCTATTCCTAAATATTGATTGATTTTATTTTTATATTCATTTTTCTTAAAATCCCAATAAGGAATTCTTAAAAGTCCAATGTTATTTTTAATACAATATTCGTCTTTTATTTTATCTTTTTTCTTTTGTAAGTCAAAAGCCTTTATTGCTTTATCTTCGCTTGTCCCTTTGAATTTAGTAGGAGAATAATGTTGTTCTCCGTCTACTTCTATACAGAGACTCAAATCTGGTATATAAAAATCAAATAGAAGCGGTCTTTTATATTTACAATCTTCAAATTTATATTCTCTTAAAAATGAAATATTCTTCTCTTTTAAAAAATTCATACATATTTCTTCGTTTTTAGATTTATTAAAGCACTTTTCACAACTTAACCCCTTTTTGGAATGAATGTTTTCCCAAGATTTATAAAAATAATTACCACACTTACATTCCCATTTCATATTTTCTTTGTCATTTTTATATTCCTTGCTAATAATTGATATATCTAAATTGTTTAGACCTATCCAGTTTTTTATATTTTCAATAGTATAAAAATTATTTGGAGAGAATCTAGAAAAGTCTTTGCCTTGTTTTAAACCACTGTAAGTAATTCTCCCTTTATATCCTTCTTTATCTATACAATCTACGGGGATGTTAACTAACTCATATTTACCCATAATTTTTAAATTATTTTTATCAAATATTTTTTTAACTTTATCGTAAGAAACTCTTCTCTTTATTCCGTATTCAATTCTTGAACATTCTGGGCAATCATATGCTTTTAATTTAGATAATCCATGCCAAGATATTTTATAAGCATGTCCACATTTCATTTTAAATTCCATTTTATCTAAAACACTAGAAAACTCAGTGGAAATTAGTCCGATTGGAATATTATTTATTTTCAAATATAATTTTATATTTTCTATTGAAAACGGATTAGAATATGTGACCTGTTTAAAGTTTTTACTCTTTTTAAAATTTTCCCAACTTGTTTTATATTTATATCCATCATCGTCTAAAAATACAATTTGACGACTATCTCCATTTTTTATTAATTCTATTAAATTATAATTTCTTTTTTCTAGTTCTTGTTTTACTTTTTCAATTTTTAAATTACTCAATTTTGACCTCTATACTTTAAAATCAATCAACTCATATTCTCATATGAGAATAGACTATATTTTACTGTTTTCACAGCACAGATTCCTTCCACATCTAGCAATAATGTGTACTCTACTCGCTTCGTGCTTTTCGCCTTATTCTATTTATTGTAACATAAATAGTTATATTTGTCAAGATAATCTTGATTTGCTTTCGATAGTCGTTGTAACCTTAACCATATCTCAATGGTTGGTGGTCTGCGGATTTGCTATATATACTTTAGGTTATTTACTATACCTTTGTCATTGACATTGCCACTATTATATTACTACAATAGTTTAGTACTAAAGTCTTTAAGCATCCATTTATTATAAAATAAACAGATATAAGTTACCAACTTATATTTCCCGTCATTTCAATCTGTTACTGGCTAGATTTATTTAACCAGCAGTTACAAGTCCAATTGTTTCCGAACTTGTATTCCCTAATACCGCCATTGCTGAACTGCTTTTTGTTAATGCTGTTGCTACGTTTATATTTTGTAAGTACGCTACTCTTACAGAATGTTATTGATAAAATTTCTTTATATTTTTCTACTTTAGTTCCTTCTTTTTTATAAAACTTCCAATATGGGATTCTTAAAAGTTTTATGTTTTTATCTTCGCAATACTTATTTTTTATTTTATCCGTAAATATGGTTCTTTCATAAGCACCTTTTCCAAATGTACAATATTTTCTATAATGAGCTTCTCCGTCTATTTCTAAACATAAATTTTTACTTGGTATATAAAAATCAAAAGGCAAAGTATTTTTATTTTTACAATCTTCAAATCTTTTTTGCGGAATGTATTCAACATTATTTTCAATTAACCATTCTTCGGCAAGTCTTTCATAATTAGATTGTTTAGCGTTGCAATGAGGACATTTTCCAGTGTGTCTATCCCTAGAAGATACAAAATGAACCAATTGTATTGTAAAATCATTTCCACATTCACATTTTAATTTTAATACTATTTTACTGTATCTTATTTCTTCTTTATTTTCTATTCCTAAATATTTACAAGGAATTTCTTTATTTTTTATAAAAACATTCACATTATAATCAAAATTTTCTGCATTAGAGTATCTTGAAAATATTGTAGGAGTTTTATTCGCTCTTAAATTACCTAAAGATGCATTTACTTTATATCCATCTACATTCATACAAGATATTCTTGTCATATTATTTTTATAATTATAGTCTAATATTTTTAAATTATTTAACTCATAAAATTTTCTAACATCAGATTCTTTCATTTTTTGATGCTGCGGAGACAATTCAACCATACATTTGCGACATAGACATTTCTTTGAATTACTCATAGTAGCCCAACTTCTAGTAAACGTATTTCCACATTTTGAACATTTAAAACTTAACGGACTTGTATTACTAATATATTTATCGGATAATAATTCAGACTCAATTCCGTTATCTAACATAAATTTCTTTATATTATAAATAACAAATTTATTACTTTTGTTTATTAAAGAGTAGTTTTGACCCGTCATAAAATTACCAAAATCTATTTGACCTCTGTATCCTTCTTTGGTCTCAAAGTCCATTTTTTGGTCATATCTTTCATAAACATTTGTTAATAATTTTAATCCTCTTTTATTAAACAAATCTCTTACCGTTTCTATATTATATTTTATTTCATTTTTAATATGTCCCATTCAATCTCCATTATCCCATTTTTATCAAATAATATTCCTCATACTTTTATATGAGACTAGCATATTTCTTCACCTTCATCTTTATATGTTAAGGGTTTCCCATTTTCGACTGCCTTTTAGCGATTAACAATCTACTTTATGCGTTTGACACATCCCTATTCAGGACTTCGCAACCAATCATCCATTACCTATTATACAACAACTAATAGGATTTGTCAACACTTAGATTTTTCAACCATATGTCATTCTTATCGTTTTTAACACTTTCGCACATTCGCACGTAGGCTTATTTCATCCTTATGCTTTAGTGATAAGACTTTAGGAGTTACTGGATTTGGGGAAAATCTATAGTACACATTTCTGTATACCCGACCTATTTTATTATGTCGCTTGAACTTACAGCAAAATCATTAGAAATTTCATTTATTTGATCTATTGCGCTTTCAGCATTGTTGGCATTTAATTTCCATGCTTTCATTTGACTTACAACAAAAGCTCCTGCATCCGAGGCTGAAACCTCACTATCCGCCACGTTCTGAAATTCGGCGGCAACTTTACTTAATATCTCAGCGTCTTCGTCACTATATCCTGCTTGAGCAAATATTGTTGCATTTTGAACCATTTCTGTCATTACTATTTTATTTATTAAGAGTCGTTAATTCTTAATGAGATTTCTCTCCACTACCTTTCGTGTAGTTGTTTAGACTATTTCTTTACCCTTTAGGGTTCTACCGTTTCCACTCACTTGAGTGTACGCCTATATACTTCGTGTATTATCACATACCTTATTCTTATTTTACTAAGTTACATTTATTGTAAAGGCTAGTCGTTCGACACTATCTCTGTTCGAGACTTGGCTACTCGTTATCCATTCTATCATCATAACACTAATTGTTATAATAGTCAACCCTTAAATTTTTCAATTATAGGTCATCCTTAATATTTTTAACAGTTTCCCACATTCACGTTTAGGCTTATTTCATCCTTCCGTTGTAGTTATTAAGGCTTTAGGTTTTATTTAACTTCGAGTTTTAGATAGATTCTTACCGCATATTACTATACGTTCACGCACATAATTGGTTTACGTGTTCTTGCTACTGTTGCTCCTAACTCTCCTAACTTTTGTGTATAATCATCTAATGCTTGACCACTTAAATCGGACACTTTTTCATAATTAACTATAGCGTCATCAAAATCTTTTACTGTCTTTGCCGCTTCTGCTATAGCCGCTGTAAATGCCCCTATAACAGCAGTTACCGCACCGAACTTAGCAACTTTACCTAATGTATCAACAAAGTCCTCTCCTATCCCTTTAACAGCAGTAGAAGACTCTTTTACAGTAGTAGTTAACTGTCCGGTCGCACTATTAAGTGACTGTATTTTAGTTGTGACTTTACCACTACTATCCACAGTTTTATCTAGCGTCTTATTTAACTCTGTAACACTTTTTCCATCAGCACTTACTTTAATAGTAGATGTTACTGAACTCGATACCTTTTTGGCGGCGGCTTTAGCTTGGGTTTCAAATGGTTGAGTATCAGCATTTATTTTTAGTCCAATTCCCATATATCATCACCTACCTTCTGCCAAAACTTTTGGACTTGACTTTATATTTATCTCTTGTTGAAGCATAAATTAAAATCGAATCACTAATATCATCATCACTGCCTTTAGCTTTGTATGTCCCATTTCTTGTGTATAAACAATTCAATTCTAATCCGAATAATTCATTTGCTTTTTGTATCGAAGCAATCTTTTTACTATCTCTATCTTTAGCGCCAGTAGATATTCCTATATTCTTTCTCCAAGTGCCTACAGCTATATATTCTATATCAATATCCTTTTCATAAACCAACCCCATTATAGCGCCCTGTAGACAAGATAATTGCATCAACACTAATGCCACCCTATTTGTCATAGGTACATCTTCTGCATATATTTTCTTTGGTTTATACTTATCTATTAACGAATTTATTTGTGGAATAAAATCTCTAATCCTATCTCGCCATTCCAAGTTATCTGTGGTTGGAATTAGTTTTCCATAATCAATTAAATTATCGTCTTCAAACACGCTAAATCCTATACAGCTTGTACTACAGTCCAACGATAAGACCATGTTTTACCTCCTGTTAACTTTCTGTTTCTATTATTCCTACTTCTCCAGTATATTCAAGTCCCTGAGCAAGCAAAGCTTCTTTAAATAGACTAGACACATTTGCATTTACCCATACCATAAAATCACTCCAATAATGTGCAGGTTGTCCTTCTCTTTGACCAAAATTAAACCCTTCACCAGTTTCAAGTACCTGTGCTATATCCGCTCTATCGTCTTCTCCATTTATGTCAGTATGGACAAGTAACTCTGGGTATGTTATCATAGTATCTAGGTTCTGATAAATTTCGGTTTGAATCTTATTCATTACAGTTTCTTTTGCCATCGTCTTTTCCCACGAAGCTAAGAATTGACCTGTACGCATACCCGCTTCTTCCCAGTTTCCATGATATCCGTCATAAACATTAGTTTGTATAATTTCATCTAACTTATTTAAGCACGTTTCAGTTACCTGATTTAGCGCCTTTGTTATCATAAAGTTTATTTGTATTAGCTCGTTTGTTGATTCTACCGTCATTCTTCATCACATCCTTTAATGATTTAATGGTTTTATCTACATCAAAATTCTTAGGCATCTTTTTAACGACTTCATCAACTAACTTTTTTATAGAGTTTTCAATACTTACTTCTTCATCAATACATTTTTCAAGTCTATAATAATTGATAACTTCTGTTTCAAAGTCAATATCGCTTGCCATTATAATATCGTAAATTTCATCACAATTATCATGTTTTCCTAATTCTTCTTCTGAAATAAGAAACTGTGCGACCATTCCAATCTTTATAATTTCTCTATTTAGTGGTGATTCATTTTTTACACTTTCTACAATATTAAACATTTCCTGTGTTGTTAAATATTTTCTTTTTAATTCCATAATTAACCTCCATATGTACTTTTGCGGAATCTATATTTCAAGACTCCGCATTATCGTTATACAGCTAAAATTCCTGCTGTTCTAAGTTTTGCAAGTAAGGCGTTAAAATCTGTCTTTAATCCTGCTACATCCGTTGCTGTAGAATCTGCTTGTGTAACTGCCTGTTTAACTCCACCTAATGTTGAAGATGTCGCAATTGGCATAGCAACTACACCATCTTTTACCGATAATTCATTACTATCGTTTACTTCTAATGTGGTTGCATCGTATTGTAAACTACCACAACTTGTTTGTTTATTTGCCATTTTATTTTCCTCCTATTATTTTTTAATTATGTTGTTATTTCTAACCAGTCTACATATATAGACATTCTTTCTTGTGTGGCAGTTCCAGAGTTTTGAGATGTAAATATAAAATGACTATTTGCGGGAACTATAGATTCTTGACTCACACCAGACCCACCACTTCTTTGATTAACATTTCCCCCAGTTCCCAAAAATCTAGGTATAGTTATTGTTCCTCCAGTATACGTTGCATCACGAAAAAATGTAGCTGTTGGGTTATTCCCCATTGGAGAATTTCTATTTAATATTGGAATTGAAGTTCCATTTCCACCAGAAGTAATGGTCATATTATTAATAAATCCATAATCACATAATCCAACACTATCAACTCCATATATGAGATAAACAGGTTTTGAACCAGTAAATAAATGTAAATTAATTGTTGAATTTGACGTTACAGACTTCCAAGTATAACCAGCCCCAAATACAAATCCCTGTCTAAAATACCTAGTATTTGTATCTTCTACAGTAATCGTTTTGTCATAATAAGTATCGGATAAATTAACTAAAGTTCCGCTTGAATTGTAAACATTTCCATTATATTCACTTTTGTCTACTACCCAATTCCCATCTTTTACAACATAATATATAAAAGTGTTTATGTCCATCATAGTAACACCATCGCTATAAGTGGTTGCTACTGGAAAACTCCCTGTTTTTGAAACATAAAATTCTCTTCCGTCACTTCTAAAATATGCCATACTACATCCTTTCTAAGATTATCTTAGATATGTAGATAATAGATATGTCACAAATCCTGTCCCTAGCACTAAAAATAAATCTCTCATCCACCTCATAATGTCTATCTTACTTTTATTGTCAATGCAATTCAATTTGTCATCATAAGTATCAAATTTATCTTCTATACTATCTACCTTACCACTCAAAGCACCTACCTGATTACTTAAATTTTTAGATATCATATTAGTACCCTTAATACTATCTTTAACTTCTATCATGGTATCTTTCATAGCATCTATAGCATCTGAAAGCTTATCGTTTGAACCAGTCATTTGTTTTATAAGAACATTATTAGTGGCTAAATCTACTTTTATTTTATTTACATCTTCCTTCAAATCTTTAATATCTTCATATTCAATGTGGGAGATTTTCTTCTCTAACTGCTGTATTTTATCTTCATCCGTATCCATCAGATATCCTCTTTCTTTTTCTTCTTAAATACAAATTCATTGCATATAAGTATTTTTTCAAAGTCTTCCTCCGATATTCTACCTAAATATCTTTCAAGTCGTTCTTTACTAATAGAGCGACATTCTTCACATTCAATTGTAGATTCATCGTATGATAAAAAATCATAATCTGACTTATATAAAATATAATGTGTTGGCTGACTTTTCTTAAAAGCGTGAGTTAGAGGAAAGATGTTTACATTGCTACTAGAGTTGTTCCTTATATCACAAGAATAAACAAGCACCGGATGAATCCCTTTTTGCTCACTATCCACACTATCTAATGTCAAATCACACATATAAATTTCTTTTTGCTTAACTTTTCTTTGCATATATTCTAGCCTTTTTTGGAGGTTCAGATGAAGCAATATAAACATCGTTTTCTTTAATAATATAAATATAATCTTTGTCATAATTTTTATCTGCAAAGTTTATTTTATAACTATTGCCATCAATGTCTACATATAAGTATACCCCATTCTGGTTTTCTCTTTTTGCTTGTATATAGTAACTGCCTTGTGGAATATCCTTCTCTTTTTCATCCATAATTTTATAACATTCCTCTTGATTATCTAAACTAATATATCTATGTACTATATCACACCTTTTAGAATATATACATCTTTTATCGTCTATATTACAGTAAAGATATGGTATTGCCTCGGTTTCATCTTTATAATACTGATATTTACATCCCATAATTCTCTTCCGTTCAAAAGTATAAAAAGGGGAATAATATAATCTCTATATTATCCCCCTAAATAAAAAGGGATACTAACCCTTTATGCTACTGTAACTAATGCTGTAGCAGTAAGACCCGTATGTGCTGTAACTACTGCTTCAATAGTTGTTGTGCCATTTGCTACTGCTGTAACTATACCTGTATGAGAACCTACTGTAGCTGTTGCAGCTGTAGAACTTGTAAATGTAAGCAGAGAATTATCAAGAAGCTTAGGAACTGTAATTCCGTTATACATTGCATAAACTTGAAGTGTAGAAGTTCCTGCCGCTGCAAGATCAATATTACTATTTGCAATTACAATAGATTTAGCACCAGTAAATGCATCTCCACCTTCTGTAGTTTCAGAAAGAATAGCATAATATCCACTTCCAGAACAATCCCCTGATTGATTTATAAGAGCATCTCCTGTTAAATCCATAGTAGCATGTCCACTAGAAGTAACCGCAAGTTCTGCATTAGGGTCAAATAAAAGCTGCGGAATAACAACTTGAAGAACTCCAACTTTAGATTTAGCTGTAAATACACCATCTTCCGTTCCCGCTGAGAATTCTGGAATCTCTGCTACAGCGTAAACAATGCTAGGAATAATATTTGATGGAATCTTAAACTGTCTAGCAGAAGAATCTGCGTAAAAATATCTTACGCACACAGTAGACCCAATAGGAAGATTTGATGGGGACGCAACAGAACCATTAAATGTAATAGTTGTCCACGTACTGTTACTTGCAGAAGAAAGTTTGTAAGAACCTACTATCTTATTAGTGCCCGGAAAAGCAACTGGAGTCTTTGTAACTGTAATCTGATTTTCTACAGTAGTAGTAATTGTTTCAGAATACTGTACGTCTGACCCCATTTCAATTGTAGCACCTGTTTTTAGTGCAAGATATTCAAGACTAAATAGTGCGTTTGTTAATTTAAGTTGAAGGTTAGAATTGTAAAAATACTTGGAAATAAGATGGTTTGCATCACCACCTCTTACTTCATCATTTTCTACGGTCGTATTTAATCCTTCATCTGTAAGAGCGTTTACTAAACAAATAGGACTCATGTTTGTAGGGTCGTAAAATGTTACAGGCATTACACCAGCTAATACTCTATCTGACATTATTATTTTCCTCCTTAAAATTTAAGTGTTTATTGGTTTATAAAAAGAGTTTTTGACTCTTATTATTTTATGTTAAGTTTTTAATTTTATTTTCAACCGTATCTTTTGATGTAAATGCGGCTTCTATCTTATCTTCTTTTTTAGCGAACATTGGATGTATAATATCTTTCTTAGTGATATATTTTTCTGAACCTTGTATTATTTTTTGTCCAATATAAATTTCACTGTCAATTCCTGCGCTATAAACTTCTGAAAACATTCTGTATGTCATTTCGTTTAATTCATTTAATGTAATCCCTGTTTTGCTTATAACAAAAGCCTTTTGTTTTTCTAATGTAGGGGATGTTATATCATTATATTTTAATTTATAATATTCAGAAACTATTTCTCTAACTTCTGGACTTAAATATCTATCATCATAATCTGGGTCATTCTGAAACAATATAATTTTACTTATATCATCAAAATCAGATGGTGTAATTATTGCTTTTATTGTTTTCCAATCATCTTCAAATATAAAAATACAAATTTTGTTATTTTTATAAAAGAATTTTCCATCTTCCGTACAAAATGATATATTATTCTCATGTAAACAATATCTAAAAATATTATACAATTGTCCCTGATATACTCTACTTTCATCAGGGACAATCTTTTTTTTTAATAAAAATTCAAGATATGACATTTGAATTATTTCTATATCGTTTATTTCGTTTTTCTTAATCTGTAATATCTGAGAACAGTAATCGTAAATATTTTTATCTTTAACTAATATAGGATAAATATTTATACTTCCACCATCTTTTAATTTATATGGCACTGGCGTTCCATTGCAAAAATATAACAACTCTAAGTTTTCAATATTAACCATTACAATATCCTCCACTATCAATCTTGGAATATTGCAATGCCATCAGCATTGACCTACCATAAAATGATTTGGAATTATTTATATTGATTGAACTCATTACACTTCTATTGATTTCCCTATTGAACTGTAAATAATTATAACCTAATCCTAAGTCTATTCCGTTTAGCATAGTAAGAAAACTGGCTTCTAACCAATCCGTTCTCTCGACTAAATTTCCATTTTCATCTCTTATTTGTGCAGTCTTATCATTGGTATAAAAATCTGTTTCTAATAGAATCGTAGCGTCAAGTCTAGTTGTTGGAATTAAACTATGTCTATACAT
>Ga0172377_10008752_pt1 | contig 10392 bp, 9 predicted proteins | sample Pumphouse3metaG_FD_119749 | JGI IMG/M metagenome (GOLD analysis project Ga0172377, IMG submission 119749) | Leachate microbial communities from a municipal landfill in Southern Ontario, Canada - Pumphouse #3 metaG | ecosystem: Engineered > Solid waste > Landfill > Unclassified | place: Canada... | reverse complement strand
TAATGGTACCTTGGGTCGGACTCGAACCGACACGAGCAAGCTCACCAGATTTTGAGTCTGGCGTGTCTACCGGTTTCACCACCAAGGCATTGAATTGCAATGCGAATTTTACACCTACTCACCTTAAAGAGCCTTGAAAAAAGAGATAAAAATCCAATTTCGTCATATTATTACCACACTAAGGAAATACCTCAATTTTGATACAAATAATTTTGTGCATAATCAAGGCGAAACTTTGCGAGCATAGCCAAAGCTACGCTAAGAAGTTTTAACGATGAGTATGCGCAAAAGCACTGTACCTTTCAGGGAGCATGAAAGATAAGCAATCTTTGAACAAAAAAGTCTCGAATTACCTATGGGTAGTCCTTCGACTTCTTTCATCCAAAGCTTACTACCTCTAATGCTCTCAAAATTTGAGGTATTTCCTTAGTGCGGTAATAGATATTTTGGCTATAATACATTTATTATCAAATAAAATTGGAGTTGGCTTGAAAATAACAATGATTATAAGTGCTATATTGTTGATATATGGTGCATTTTCTACTATTTTTCACGAGACATCAATGGTAGGCAAGATAGGCAAGATCGTCGGCGATACAAACATATCTCTTTTTGGCTTTATGGCATATATCAATTTGATCATTCTGATTTTCCCTCTTATTTCCATATATAAGAATAGATATCTAATTAAACGCATAGATTTTTTTATTGGATGGGTACTCATATTTGTTGGATTTGTAGTGTTTAGCGGTTTGGTATTTTCTCCACAAAATGCCGGATTTTTGGCTCACTCTTTTGTTACATTTTTAGAACCATATATCGGACAAGCCGGAATATGGCTGTTTTGGCTAATGACAATGATGTTAAGCGCGATTTTGTTATTGGATGATGATTTTAGCTTTGAAAACTTATTCGATAAAGTAAAAAAAAATAAAAACAAAACCTCTTATTCATATCAATCAGATGATACTTTCAAGATAGATCTCTCACAACAGTTCGGCGGACTTAAAAGAGGTTTTGCGAAGATATTCTGCTTCCTGAGAAATCCATTTGACAATTCAGACAATACAGCATATTCATCGGCACATGATGATAACAGGTCTTATAGCGCACCGGTAAAACCCATCACATCAACACCTAAAGCCTCAAGCCGAAATGGCAATAAAGTGGCAATAGCTACAAATCGTATTGAGCCGCTTGCTGAGATACAGTCGTCCAATGAGCCAAAAAATCTTTCAGATTTTAACAAGCACACAGTGTCTCACTCTTCAAATGTTGAAATTATTAGTGAGCTTGAAGAGAATTCCAAGCTATTGGCACAAATTGACAAAGGCGCAGCCCCCCAGCCAAAAAATTTCAAACTTCCTAGGCTGGACTTTTTGCAAAAAGCACCAAAAATAGCAAAAAGGATAAATGAAGAAGAGATCGATAGAAAGATAAAAGAGCTTTTAGATAAGCTAAAAAAGTTTAATATCGAAGGGGATGTAATACGTACCTATACAGGGCCGCTTGTAACTACTTTTGAATTTAAGCCTGCACCGCATGTTAAGGTATCCAAGATATTGGGATTGCAAGACGACTTGGCTATGGCACTTAGTGCAGAGACCATCAGGATACAAGCTCCGATACCAGGACGAGATGTAGTAGGTATAGAGATCCCGAATGATACTATAGATACTATTTATCTCAGAGAGATCTTGGAGAGTCCTCTTTTTAGAGAATCAAAATCACCGCTTACCGTGGCCCTTGGCAAGGATATAGTGGGCAAGCCTTTTGTGACAGATATCAAAAAACTTCCCCATCTTCTTATAGCAGGTACTACGGGCAGCGGTAAATCAGTCGGTATAAATGCAATGATATTATCTCTTTTATATCGTAATGATCCAGACCAGCTAAAACTTATGATGATAGATCCAAAGATGCTGGAATTTTCTATATATAACGACATTCCACATCTCATTACCCCGGTTATCACTTCTCCTAAAAAAGCAATTGCTGCTTTGGCAAATATGGTAGGAGAGATGGAAAGACGTTATGTATTGATGGCAGAAAATCGTACTAAAAATATAGAGAACTATAACGAAAAAGTAACAAAAGACCGCTCATCGTTACCATTGCCTTATATTGTAGTCGTTATTGACGAATTGGCTGATCTGATGATGAACGGAGGTAAAGAGGTCGAGTATTCCATAGCAAGACTCGCCCAAATGGCAAGAGCCAGCGGTATACATCTTATAGTCGCAACCCAGCGCCCAAGCGTAGATGTAGTCACGGGACTCATAAAAGCAAACCTGCCTTCAAGACTCAGTTATAGAGTGGGTACAAGAGTTGATTCAAAGGTTATATTGGACGGCATGGGCGCAGAAAGTCTGCTTGGTCGCGGAGATGCACTATTTACTCCACCGGGGGCTATCGGGCTTGTTAGATTGCACGCTCCGTGGAATACTGAAGAAGAGATCGAAACAGTCGTGGAATTCCTAAAAGCCCAAAGAACTCCCCAATATGACGAGAGTTATTTGAACACTGATACAACGAATGGTAAAAACGGCAATAAAATGGAAATAGATGAACTTGATCCTCTTTACGAACAGGCAAAAGATGTAGTTTTGAATGATAACAAAACATCAATATCATACTTGCAACGCAAATTGCAAATAGGATATAATAGAGCCGCAAATATAATAGAACAGTTAGAAGCAAATGGAATTTTAAGTGCTCCAAACAACAAAGGCAATAGAGAGATTATTTGAGTAAAAGGAGAAGCAATGGCGTATTTTAGCAATGCAAAAAAAGGCGATAAAGTATATGGACTTATATTTGGAAAGGGTAAGATAGTAGATATATTTCCGGATAGTTTTTATTCTGTAATGGTAGAATTTAAAAACGGATATGAAGTTCCTTATACTGATGACGGGATCCCGGGATGGGGAGATTTCAAAAAACAAACTCTGTTTTATCGTGACGATGTTGATATATGCAATGAAGATTTTTCTCCTATAGATAAAATCCTTGCCACTAAAAAAATCATAAAACTTCGAGAAAAGAAGAAACTTCAAGTACGATTGCCTTCAGGGCTATGGACTAGTGTCAAAAAAGCAGATAGCGAATATGTAGAGAAAATGCTCAAAAAAGAGAAATATCATCTATTCAGAAAGAAAAAAGAGAAGAAAAAATAGTCGATAGACTTTTGCGATAGATATTTTTTTGTAACCATTTGATACAAATCTAATACGTTGTTATGATCATACTTATGTAAATTATAGTTTTTTTATCTTGTTTGAGTTAGTATTGTATGATAAATTAACGACTCAAGGGAGATTTAATGGCACTTATAGAAGATTATAAAAAACATACACAGGAGCGTGCCACACTAGGTGTTCCTCCATTGCCACTCAATGCAACTCAAGTAGCCGAGCTTGTAACTTTGCTTAAAGCTGATAAGATAGAAGACGAAGCTTATCTGCTAGATTTAATAGAAAATAAAGTACCTGCAGGCGTTGATGATGCTGCTTATGTCAAAGCAGCGTTTTTAAATGCAATTATTCAAGATGATGCTTTATGCCATGCGATAGACAAAGTACATGCTATTAAAATTTTAGGAAAAATGCTTGGCGGATTTAACGTAGGTCCGCTTGTTGAAGCATTAAAACATTCTCATGTAGAAGTAGCTCAAGCTGCGGCTGATGAGCTTAAGAACACTATTTTGGTGTACAACTCTTTCAATGATGTTAAAGAACTTATGGATCACGGTAATGTATTTGCAAAAGAAGTTATAGAATCTTGGGCAAATGCGCAGTGGTTTACAAATAAACCGGAACTTGCTCGCGAAATCACACTTACGGTGTATAAAATCCCTGGCGAGACAAATACCGATGACCTTTCTCCAGCTTCTGAAGCATTTACTAGAGCCGATATTCCTCTTCATGCAAACTCAATGCTTGGCGCAAGAATGGAAAAACCTCTTGAAACTATGGCAAAACTAAAAGAAAAAGGTCACCCTCTTGCATATGTGGGTGATGTTGTAGGTACAGGAAGCAGTAGAAAATCAGGCATTAACTCAGTGCAATGGCATATGGGCGAAGATATTCCTGGTATTCCAAATAAAAGAACAGGCGGCGTAGTAATAGGCAGCATCATAGCTCCTATTTTCTTCAATACGGCAGAAGACAGCGGATGTCTTCCTATTCAGGCTCCTGTCGATTCTCTTGAAACAGGCGACGTTATTACCGTTAAGCCATTTGACGGTGTAATAGAAAAAGATGGAGCAGTAGTATCTACGTTTGCTCTTGCTCCAAATACAATGCCTGACGAGATGAGAGCAGGGGGCAGAATTCCGCTTATCATAGGTAAAGGTTTGACCGCAAAGGCCAGGGCCGTTCTTGGCCTTGAGGCTTCAGATATATTTATGACACCTGAGCAGCCTGCTGATGACGGCAAAGGCTATACTCTTGCTCAAAAAATGGTAGGTAAAGCCTGCGGCATGGCAGGCGTAAAACCAGGTGTTTATTGTGAGCCTATAGCGACTACAGTCGGCAGCCAAGATACAACAGGGCCAATGACTAGAGATGAGATCAAAGAGCTTGCTGCTCTTGGCTTTGGTGCTGATATGGTAATGCAATCATTTTGTCATACTGCAGCTTATCCAAAACCTGCAGATATTAATCTTCAACATACATTACCGGAATTTTGGACTAGCAGAAGCGGTGTGATCCTTCGCCCGGGCGATGGTGTAATCCATTCATGGCTAAATAGACTTTGTTTGCCTGATACCGTAGGTACAGGCGGAGATAGCCACACTAGATTCCCTATAGGTATTTCATTCCCTGCAGGAAGCGGACTTGTGGCTTTTGCAGCAGTTACCGGTATGATGCCGCTTACTATGCCTGAATCTGTATTGGTAAGATTTAAAGGCAAAATGCAGCCTGGTATTACTTTACGTGATCTAGTCAACGCTATTCCATATCAAGCTATTAAAGACGGATTGCTTACTGTTGATAAAAAAGGCAAGAAAAATATTTTTGCAGGTAGAGTTCTTGAGATCGAAGGTTTAGAAGATCTAAAATGCGAACAGGCATTTGAATTATCAGATGCATCAGCAGAGAGAAGTGCAGCAGCTTGTACGGTTAAGCTCAACAAAGAACCTATTGCTGAATATCTCAACTCAAATATAGCTCTCATTGAAGAAATGATCAAAGACGGCTATCAAGATGCAAAAACATTGCAAAGACGTGCAGACAAGATGAGAGAATGGCTCAATAATCCTGAACTTTTAGAAGCCGATGCTGATGCGCAGTATGCAGCTGTGATAGAAATTGACCTTAACCAGATCACTGAGCCTATTTTGGCATGCCCTAATGATCCGGATGATGTAGCAACATTGAGCGAAATATTGGCTGACGAAAAAAGACCAAAAGAGGTTCAAGAGGTATTTGTGGGCAGCTGTATGACAAATATCGGACTCTTTAGAGCTTTAGGTGAAGTATTAAAAGGAGAAGGCCAAGTATCTACAAAGTTATGGGTAGTGCCACCGACAAAAATGGATGAAAAAACTTTAATTGAAGAAGGTTATTATGCTATTTTCGGAGCAGCCGGAGCACGCACGGAGATTCCTGGATGTTCACTCTGTATGGGTAACCAAGCTCAAGCAGGCAAAGGCAATACCGTATTTAGTACAAGTACTAGAAATTTTGATAATCGCCTTGGCAAAGATACAAAAGTTTACCTTGGATCAGCAGAGATGGCGGCTGTTGTAGCACTTCTTGGTAAAATACCTACAAAAGAAGAGTATATGTCGATAGTCAATAAAAAGATCAATGAGACGAACAAGGATAATGTATATCGTTATCTAAATTTTGACAAAGTATCTCCTGAGCAACTTAGCGATATGATGAATCGCTAAAACATATACGGCTTAGCCGTATATGTTTATAACACTTCCATTAATCCCATTATTATTTCAATCGCTATCAATATTATAATGATCCACTCTAAAAATTCGCTTCTTTTGTGATTGATGATATCCATCACAAGCATTACATCTTCTTGTATTTGTGAAAGCTTTGAAAGGGCAACTTCGTGCCTATCATGCAACTCTAAGATATTTGCAAGTGAATTATAAAGAGATTCTGCCTCTTCATTGTCCCACAATATATTCGGCTTATCTAACAATAGCAGATTGCCTACCATGTCGTGACGCGTCAATACCAAATGTTTGGCAAACTCCATAAGGTGGCTGCGACGAATCCCTATAGCTCTGTATGTTGTTTCAATAATATCTCTGCTTTTTGCAAAAAGGATATCTAGTTTTTTTTCATATTTTTCCAAGCCTACACTTTGAGCAATGGCTAAAGCTATAATATTGTAATTTAACCTTGAACTCTCTTTGAGTACAATCTCTTCATTAGTTATCATAAAAGGATGAACAAGCCTCTCGTCTATTCGAATGACATAATCTTGTGTTATATCATCATGCTGCATGGCAATATTTAGGGTTTTTAATGCTTCAAGTATCTCTCTTTTTTCAACAGCAATGATTGCAAGTACCCCAAATGGCAGCAATACTACATGCAGCTTTTCATTGAAGCCGTAATATCCGTTTTCGATACCCTTATTAAGTTTAATATTTAATAATTCTGCTATTTTTATCTTTGTTATATGCTTGTTGAGGCTTAAGGCTAGAAAATTCATGTTACGCCCTTATAATATTATAATATTCATGATTATAATTAAATACAATACGGTTGTCAATTATTGCTAAACATCTCTCTCATTATTGCTGCACTCTCTTGACTAAATCTGGAAGGTTTGCCATTTTTGACAAAGACTAGTGTGCTGGTCATGCTAAATAGCTTTTCTGCATCTTTCCAAATCTCTTGTTTGAGTTCGAGTGATGCACCGCCAAGCTTTAGTATCTCATGTGTTACTTCTAGCATATCACCTAATTTTGCGGATTTGATGAAGTCGGCAACTATGTGCTTGACCACAAAATGTCCGCCGTCAATAGCAGGGCTGGAACCTCTTGCAAAAAAGAGTTCACTTCGTGCTCTTTCGCAATACTTGAGATAATTCGTATGATATACGATGCCGCCGGCATCGGTGTCGTCATAATAAATTCTAAAGCGCATCTTTTGCCTTTGATATGTTTGTGTTACTATAGCCAAATAATCTTTAAGCTCGTTACTTATGGTATCCGCAGCAGTATATGCTCAATTGCAAAAGACGGATACACACTTTTGTACGGAACCGTAAGTATCGAATTATCGTCTTAGTGTGTTTTTGGTATTTGTGTTATAATTCATAAAAATTTTATACATAAAGGATAATAATGCTTCGTAAATATATAACAATCGGAATGTTTAGTATGGCTACACTTTGGGGAGCAGGGGTAACTTCTGATACATTTGGCAAAATCGTATCAACAGGGTGCGAGAATGGTTTTAATAATATGTTTAAAAATAATCCAAATTTTCAGAATATTGCCGATCAAAGGCCTATAACTGCTAAAGCAGTATGCGAATGCACACAAACAAACTTTTTAAATGACAAAAAGCTTGTGAATTATTTGGATAACAATGGTGACCAAGTGAGTAAAATGTTTCAAAATAAAAACTCTCTTGGTTATTCTTATTTTTCAATGCGTTTATCTCAATCCATGCTCTCTTGTATCGCTCAAGAATTAGACAGATCATTAGCAGCGACAAAGCTGCAATAATTTATGTTTAACTTTGTCTTTTTTGAAATTTTTCCAAGATCAAAAACAGTATAAGTGACACTGCACTTACCAGTATAATAGTGGCTCCGGATGTCAGATCGAACACGTAAGATATCCAGAGCCCCAAAACCGTAAACAAAGAAGCTATAAAACCGGACAAAAACATCATCCACAAAAGATTTTTAGATAATTTTTCTGCTATATATACCGGTATGGTAAGCATAGCAATAACCAATATAAGACCGACTACTTTGATCGCTATGACAATAGTTAGAGCTGAAATGACTAGTATAATAGTATAAAATAGAGGAACATTAATGCCTCTAAGCGAAGCGAACTCGCTATCATATGAGACTGATAAAATTTCTCTATACCATATAGTTACAATTGCGACAACTACAAATAGCAATCCGCCCATATAGTATAGATCATCCAAGCTCACAGCTAATATAGAGCCGAAAAGATAACTAAGCAAGTCTACATTATATCCGGGAGTAAGGTCTATTAAAATTACTCCTATTGCCATCCCGACGGCCCATATGAGACCAATAAAAGTATCTATCCTGTGTCTGTGTTTTAGTGTCAAGAATGCCATCAATAGCGCAGCACCTACGGCAAAAATAGAAGCTCCGGCAAATATAGGAATACCTAAAAATAGGGCTAATCCTATCCCGCCATAAGCAGTATGTGCGATACCGCCCGCTAGAAATACCATACGATTGACCACAACAAGAGAACCGATAATACCGGATGCCAGGCTTACTAATATCCCTGCAACGACGGCATGCTGCATAAATTCAAATGAAAGTGCTTCTATCATAAATTTTTACCTAAAAGTTGGAGTAGTTCAACTTCACAAAAATGACCTTGTGGATGCAAAGAAAATTTACTTCTTGTTTGTTTCATATCGTGAAATGAAAGTGTTCTGTTGATATATGCTACTTTATTGGCATATTCCATGGTGATCGATATATCGTGGCTTACTACAATTATAGTCATTGTTTTATTTAATTCTTTGAGTAGGTCATAAATCTGTTTTTGACCGTTGGCGTCTATGCTTGAAGTAGGTTCATCCAATATGACAATTGAGGGGTGAGAGCATAAAGCCCTTGCTATCATTACCCTTTGTCTCTGCCCTCCGGAAAGTGAGCCTATTCTGTGTTTGGCATACTCTTCCATCCCGACTTCTCTTAATGCCTCCATGGCACACATGGTTTCGCTTTTAGCATATCCAAAGATAGGCCGTCTTGTGCCACTATGTCCCATAAGAACCACTTCTATAGCAGTTACAGGAAAATCCATATTGATATTTGTATTTTGAGGCACGTATCCTATAGTAATAGAGTCGTCAATAAAATCTATAGTACCCGATTGAGGTTTCAAAATACCAAGTATAAGCTTGAGCAGTGTTGACTTACCGCCTCCATTTGGCCCAATTATGGCCATGAAATCATCTTTTTCTATTTGAAGATCGATATTTTCAAGCACTTTTTCTTTATTGTAGCCAAAAGAGAGATTTTTGATATCAATAAGAGTCATGGTTCTACTTGGAAGTATTGACAGCTATTGCACGAGCTAATCCGATGAGATTAGCCGACCAATCAGCGGCCAGCGGAGATGCTTTTATGACGCTTATATTAAGTTGTGAAGCTATCAAGCGTGCACTTTTATCAGAAAACTCAGGCTGGGTAAATATAGCTTTAATATTCTCTTTTTTGGCTTGTACGATAAGTTTGCCCAATGCGGAAGGTTTTGGTTCTTTGCCTTCGATCTCTATAGGTACTTGCACGAGTCCATACGAAGATGCAAAATATCCCCACGCAGGATGGAATACCATAAATTTAGAACCTTTTGGAGTGTTTTTAAGAATAGATCGGATCTCTTTGTCTGTTGCTACTATTTTTTGGAGCAATTTACGATAATTGGTTTCATAATAAGCCTTATTAGCCAGATCAGCCTTGATAAGTGCTTGAAGAGTATTTGCAGCTATTATCTTGATATTAGAAGGAGATGTCCATACGTGCGGATCTTTGCCTTTTTCTTCGTCTTTGTGATGATCTTCTTTGTGATGCTCATCATGGTGATGCGAAACCATATTGATTTTTTTTATTCCTCTGGAAGAATCTACTATTTTTATACGTGGATTTTGCGCTTTAAATTTTGGAAGCCATGCACGTTCAAATTCTACGCCGATGCTGAGATAAAGTTTAGCATGCGACAAAGCTATCATTTGAGCAGGTTTTGGCTCATACGAGTGTGGCGAAGCACCTGGTTTGACCATCAAGATAACATCTATTTTGTCTCCTCCGATAGCCTTGGTAATACTTTCTTGAGGCAATACACTTACGGCTACGGTGGTTTTGGCAAACAAAAAAGAACTCATCAAAAGAGGCAAAAAAAGTTTGAAAAATATATTTAGTTTCATTATAGGTATCCTTGTAAGCAATAATTGAATTTTACCCAAAAAATGTCTTTTTTACCCATAGTCTAATTATTTTTTTGCAACTTAGTCGCAATTATAAAAATTTAAAAAACAATTTATAACTATTAGTTTTATTTTTATTTTATGTATATTTGCTATTATCGCCGTTTAAAATTATAAAAGGAAAAACAATGACCACTATAGTAGTAGATAAAGAATGCAAATGTTTTAAAGAAAGCGATTTTGAAAATAATCAATC
>Ga0172377_10008751_pt1 | contig 10392 bp, 6 predicted proteins | sample Pumphouse3metaG_FD_119749 | JGI IMG/M metagenome (GOLD analysis project Ga0172377, IMG submission 119749) | Leachate microbial communities from a municipal landfill in Southern Ontario, Canada - Pumphouse #3 metaG | ecosystem: Engineered > Solid waste > Landfill > Unclassified | place: Canada... | reverse complement strand
ACTAATTCCATGAGCGATACATGGTGAATAAGCGATAATTAATGATGGACCTGGATAACTTTCAGCTTCTTTCATTGCTTTTAATACTTGTGTAGCATTAGCTCCATGACTGATAGCCGCAACATATACATTTTCATATGTCATTGCTAGAGCAGCTAAATCTTTCTTCTTACCAGGTTTTCCGGCAGCTGTAAATTTAGCAATAGATCCAGAACGTGCTGATTTTGAAGATTGTCCACCTGTATTGGAATAAACTTCTGTATCAAGAACTAAGATATTTACATCTTCTGCGTTAGCGATAACATGGTCTAATCCACCGTAACCGATGTCATAAGCCCATCCATCTCCACCGATAATCCATTGTGATTGTCTAACGAAGTGTTGTTTTAATTCAAATAATTGTTTAGCTGGTTCAGAATCATTCTTTTCCAATAATGGAATAATTTTCTTAGATAATTCTAAAGTCTTATCTCCATTTTCTCTATTTTCAATCCACTCATTGAGAAGAGCTTTTAAATCTTCAGAGAAAGCATCTTGATTTTCTGAAATAATTGTTTGCATTCTATCTCTGATAGTATCTTGAGCTATTTTCATACCAAAACCATATTCAGCGTTGTCTTCAAATAAAGAGTTAGCCCAAGCTGGTCCGCGTCCTTCTTCATTTTTAGTGTATGGAGATGCAGGGAATGAAGCACCATAAATTGATGAACATCCTGTAGCATTCGCGATAATCATTCTTTCTCCGAACAATTGAGTAGCGAATCTGATATATGGTGTTTCACCACATCCAGCACATGCGCCTGAAAATTCGAATAAAGGTTGATTAAACACAGCGTTTTTATAAGTATTTCTTCCAACTAATTCACCTTTATAAGGAACTTCATTATATAGGTAATCAGCTAAGATATGTTCTTTTTCTTCAATACGTTCTTGAATTGGACTCATTTTTAAAGCTTTTGTAGGTGCTGGACATGTGTTAACACAAACCATACAACCAGTACAGTCAAGAATTGAAACTTCAATACGATATTTTAATCCTTCTAAGCCTTTACCTTTAGCATCTACCCAATCAGCTTCCACTGGAGCGTTTTTAACTTCTTCTTCAGTAGCTAAAATTGGTCTGATACATGCATGAGGACAAGCGTAAGCGCATTGGTTACATTGAATACAGTTTTCACTTAACCATGTAGAAACTTCTTCAGCTACTCCACGTTTTTCATAACGAGCAGTTCCAGTTGGCATTTGACCATCTTCGATTCCTAAGAAAGCAGAAACTGGTAAGTCATATCCGTTAATAGCATTAACTTTATCTGCGATGTTTCTAACGAAATCTGGACGAGATTCATCTAAAGCAACTTCTACTTGTAAATCTTTCCACTCTGGTTTAACTTTAACTTCTACTAAACCATCAGCGCCTTGATCAACTGCTTTATAATTCATTTCAACAATATCATCACCCTTACGGCTAAATGATTTTTTAGCATAAGATTTCATTGCATCTTGAGCTTTTTCATAACTCATGATTTGTTCATTAAGTTTAAAGAAAGCTGATTGCATAATTGTTGAAACTAATTTTACTTCACCGATTTCTTTAGCTAATTTATAAGCATCTATTATAAATAATTTAGCTTCTCTTTTCGCTAAAATTCTCTTAACTTTATCAGGTAAGAATCCTTCTATTTCATCAGGAGTTCTAGTAGTTGATAATAAGAATGTTCCACCTTTTCTTATACCTTTGATTAAATCAAATTTAGTCAAATAACTTTCTTGTGAACAAGAAACAAAATGTGGATGGTTAACTAAATATGTTGAACGAATAGGGTTTTTACCAAAACGCAAATGCATTCTAGTAACTCCACCACTCTTCTTTGAATCATATGATGCATATGCTTGACCGTAAAGATCAGTATAGTCACCGATGATTTTAGAAATATTTTTAACAGCACCAACAGTTCCATCACTACCTAATCCAAAGAATAATAATTCTGTTGTATCAGGATCAGCTACGTCAGGAGCTTCTAATTCATCTAAGCTTGAATGTAAAACATCATCAACGATACCAATCGTGAAGTTGTTTTTCATTTCATTTTTAAGGTTGTTATAAACCGCAAAAATTTGTCCAGGAGTTGTATCTTTAGAAGAAAGACCATAACGTCCACCAATGATAGCTGGTTGTTTTTCACGATCATAGAAAATTGATTTAACATCTACGAATAATGGTTCTCCAGCTGAACCTGGTTCTTTAGTTCTATCTAATACAGCAATTCTTTCTACAGTTTCAGGAAGAACGTTGAAGAAATACTTACTAGAGAATGGACGATATAAATGTACAGAAATTAAACCAACTTTTTCACCTTTTTCAACTAAATGATCAATAACCTCTTTAATCGCTTCAGTAACAGAACCCATAGCTACGATAATATCAGTAGCGTCTTTAGCTCCATAATAAGTAAATGGTTTATAATCTCTTCCTGTTTCTTTAGAAATTTCTTCCATGTATTCATTAACTACATCAGGAATTGGTAAATAGAATTTTTCTTGAACTTCTTTTGCTTGGAAATAAACATCATCATTTTGAGCAGTACCCATAATTTTAGGATTACCTGAGTTTAATGCTCTTTGACGGAAAGCTTTAACAGCTTCCTTATCCAATAATCTGTCAAACACTTCATAAGGCATTACTTCAATTTTGTTAACTTCATGTGAAGTTCTAAAACCATCAAAGAAATGCATGAAAGGAATGCTTGTTTTAATCGCTGCTAAATGAGCGATACCGCCTAAGTCCATAGTTTCTTGAACAGAACCTGAAGCTAACATTGCAAAACCAGTCATTCTTGTTGCATAAATATCTTGGTGGTCTCCAAAGATTGAAAGTGAATGAGCCGCTAATGAACGTGCCGCTACATGAATAACCCCTGGTAATAACTCCCCAGCTATTTTATACATGTTTGGAACTTTCAATAATAGCCCTTGTGATGCAGTAAATGTAGTAGTTAAAGCTCCCGCCATTAACGAACCATGTACTGTCGCTGCAGCTCCAGCTTCAGATTGCATTTCTACAACTTTTACTGGCATACCAAACATGTTTTTCTTTCCTTGTGCAGCCCATGTATCAACATGTTCTGGCATTGGAGAAGATGGGGTAATTGGATAAATACCGGCAACTTCAGTAAACGCATAAGCCGTATAAGCCGCTGCCTGGTTTCCATCCATTGACTGATAAACTTTTTTTGTTGCCATAAACAACCTCCTATATATTTTTGCTAAAAAAATTAGCACATAATTGTTCAAGTTATTATACCGTAAAACCAACTTAAAAACAATTGCAAATTAGTTTTATTTACATACAAAAAAATTAGGCAAAAGAAAAAATCATTAAATAATGATTTCTTCACTAGATTCGTTTTGTCTTGCGGCTAATAGGTTATAACAAGTTATATCAACACCTTGTTCAAAAAACACTCTTTTATAAGTCCCTATTGCCAACTCTTCTAAATTACATTCTCTTGATAAATGAGCTAAAACTATATGTCTAGTTCTATCTCCAGCCAGATTTAATAATAAATTTGCGCTATCTTCATTAGAAAGATGTCCTTGATCATCTAAGATTCTTCGTTTTAATTGCCAAGGTCTAGAACTTTCTAATAACATTTCTACTTCATGATTCGACTCGATAATATAACAATCAGCGTTTCTTAATAGATCATAATGTTTAATCGGAAAATAACCGGTGTCAGTGATATATACTAAAGACTTTTCTTCTTCAATAAAACGATATCCAAACGGCGCAGCCGCATCATGAAAAGTATTAAAAGGCATTACCTTATAATCACCAAAATCATGAACCTCATTTTCTTTTACTATTACAAACAAATCATCTGAAACATCTCCAAGATACCTCTTATCCAAAGCCTCATAAGTGCCTTTACTTAGATATATCTTCATTTGATGATTCTTAGCTAAAACTCTTAGACCCGCTACATGATCTGCATGTTCATGAGTAATAAAAACTCCAGCTAATCCATCAAGATCTTTTCCTTTTTCTTTTAAGCGATATACAATTTGACGATAACTTAGTCCACAATCAATTAATATTTTAGAACCACCTATTTCCAAATATGTTGTATTAGCAGCTGATCCGCTAGCTAAGATTAGTGCCTTCATCCTCTATCACTTCTCTTCATTACGTAATCTTTCCTTTTCTTCTTCGATTAGTTTTTGCTTATAAGCTTCTAACTCAGTTTCTTTCTTTAATGATAACACTTTTACGATACTTTTTATCTCAATTACACCTATTATTAAAAATATAATAATAACAAACATAAAAACAAAATTCAAACTATTTAAAAACAACACTTCATATATAGAACCTAATAATGATGATTTACCCACATATTTACCAACAATCAAATCCTCAGAAAAATCTATTTCCCATTCTTCAGAAAAATCATTATTATCACCTTTGGTTGTAACTAATCCGTTTTCTATCTTTTCAATTCTATGAGTAATAATAACTTCAGGCATATCTGGCCTTCTAAAAGAAATAATATCCTCACTAAAATACTCTTCTTCATTAGTGTCAATGAAAATTAAATCCCCAACCATTATTTCGTTTTCCATAGAAGGAGTTACTACATATAAAAACGCACGATTAAAGACTGACGGAATCTTGTCATTCTTTAATGACAATCCTAAATGAACTAACAAAAACATCGCAAGAGCGATAAAAATAAAAGGTAATATATTAGCTGTTTTTTTAAGTATTTTTTTCACATCAATCATTCCTTTAAAAAATGAAGTCTTTTAAACTTCATTTAATTACATCATTGCTTGAAACAATAAAGTTGTAAGTGTACTCCAAACCCCATCTAAAGTCTTAACCTCTAGGGTTATACTCAAAGTAATATCTACATTAGAATACTCGTTACTAACCTTAAAACCATCATAATAAATAGAATCTATCAACTGATGAGACACGCCTTGTTGCAAGTCTTGCGCATAATACCAATAACTATCCCCACTATCATATGTAAATAACGCAGGATTATTAAATGTAACATCAATATCTTCTAAACCAGGAACATTGGTATATGCTCTTTGACTTGGAACAGTAAATTCATAAGTCTCGGTATTAGAATTATAAGATCTATCAATATTAGTATACTCAACCTTAACTCTTAAATAAAGACTATCTTTAGATTGATTAACAATTGTAAATGGATTAAGAATAGCTTCTTCATCTGGATATAGATAGTTATCTTCAATAAAATCTCCATCAATATTATAGACAATTCCGCTCACAGAACCACCTAATGTATCAATCGGTGTTTCTTGATTAATAACAAACCAAGCAAAAGAGGTGCCAACAAACAAAAAAGCTGCGGCTACCAATGATATTAGTGATAGCGTAAATCTCTTCTTCATTTTGATCACCTCTTTAAAATCTAATTATTCTTGATTTTTCATTCTTCTCGCTCTCTCGGCTTTTTCTAATAAAGCCTTAGCTCGATCAATTTTTCTTTTCTTAGCTGCCTTTTCCATAGCAATAGCTTTTCTTCTTTGTAAATCAATTCTTCTTTGTTCATCCTGCTTTGCTTTTAACTCAGCTTTACGTTTATCTTCTATCGCTTTTAATTCATCGCGATAGTTATTTAAACTAAGCATAGCTAAAGCTTTCTCAGTCTGAATGTCTTGAAGATTCTGTTTTTTAACTTTTTCAATTTCTCGATATGCTTTTACAACTTCATTTTGAACTTTAATCTTTTCTTCCAAATCTCTTTCGTCTTCAGGATTAAAGGAATAATTAATGAAATCTTTAAAAGCCGCATCCGCAATTTCTAACAATTTTTGATGAATAATCTCAATACTTTTATCCTTAGGAATACCAGCTTCTACTAAGGTATTATATCGATCAATATTATCCTTCTTAATTTGTTCTAAGAAATACTGGTTTAATGTCTCATCTTTAAAAACATACTCTGCAGGATCAATATACTTATCTTTATCAATACGTTTTAAAACTCTAGGTGTTTTCTCTTTACGGTATCTAAAAGGTTTGTCATGAGACAAAGCAAATTCTTCAACCTGATTATTAGCCACTGTAGCATATAAAACCATCATAGTATTCTCTATTTGCTTTACATACTCATTATCAAAATCAACATCTCTTTCATACACATCAACTTCATAACCAATTCTATCAACTGTATCCATAAACATCCACAAGTCATAACACTGAGAAAACTCAATATTTTTCAATATAATATTAGTTTTCATGATAGGTGGTCTTACTGGAGGGTAATTAGACATCATCCTCATAAAATTCGATTGCTTATAACTCTTGATTGAATCTCTCAAATCTGTCATTCTATCAAACAACTCTTGATTTTTCTTATTAACAGAATCATTTTCCATGGTTCTGTTAATCTTAAGAGTAATATCATAATCAATTACCGCTGAATCGAAATCAATCGAAGAATTAACTTTTAGATAATTAACATACTCAGTATGCATTTTATGATGAATCAACTTATATCTAACTTCAATAAATGTATATATCTTATCAACCAAAGACATTAAGAAACGATTTTCATAAGTACCCAGTTCAGATTCAGAATAACTTGTTAAAACCTTAGTTGGAACTATATCCCCTTTACTGTTTACTCTTTTTATTAACTGAGTATTAGCTGCTAAATGTCTAACAGTAGCGGAATCAACTTTCTTAGCTCTTTCAACTGGTACAACTTCAGAAACTCTTCTTAACGTTTCTTTAGGAGATCTGGTTAGTCTATCAATAATAGGGATTATACCTTCTATTTTTTCTAACCAAGAGTCATCAAAAACTCTTCTTTCTCTTCGCTCTTTTTGGTAAAGTTCTAATTTAGAGCTTTCTAATAAATTTATATATTGCTTAGCAAAATCATCTAAGCGGTTAACACCTTCAAAGGTTGTATTTACTTTTTTATAATAACGTTTTGCAGCACCTATTTCCATAAAAAACCCCCTAACTTAACTTTTGTAGGTTTTTAATGAAATTAACAGATTCTTCAAAAGCATTTTTACCAAAAATCTTCTTAATTTGATTTATCAACTCAGTAAGTTCATTTTGTAAGAAAGCTAAGTTTAAACTTTCAAACTTACGTAATATCTTATAAGCAAAAATATAATCTAAGGCATCTATTTCTGTTCCTCCACAAGCTACATAAACTGGAACGAACTTATATACTTGAGCCAAGATTCTATTACCAAATGAAATTCTGAAATGAGCTTGGATATACTTATCAAGAATTTTAAAATTACGTAATGTTTCTTCACTTACAGGGAATTTATAAAAAGCTTCATCGAATAATTCTTGTAGATAAGCACTAGACATATGGATACTTTCAGTTTCTGGAGCTTGGAAAGGTTCACCCTTAGTATCAAATTCCAAAGAAATAGCACGGTCATATACTTTATCTGTAATTGTAAAAGTAGAATCATCTTTATTAGCTGTACCAACAAACCAAAGATTTAAAGGTACAGTAATCTTACCATTGATTACTTTCAAAGGATCAGAAGGTTTTGAATCCGGAACCAAATCAATTTTCCATTCATTTGGATCAGGCATTTCCATAATTGATAAAAATTCAGCGAAATAATACTCAATTCTCGCAAGATTTAATTCATCTAAAACGATAAAATTAACATCTTTTCTATAAATGGCTTCATATAAAGCTTTTAAAAAATCAGTTTCATTAAATCTTTTAGTAAACTCATTTAAGTAACCCAATATTTCAGCTCTATCTCTCCATGCAGGTTGAACTGAAATCATTTCTGAAGGATTATCAAAGAATTTACCCATGGCATAAGGTAAAGACGTTTTACCTGTACCAGAAATACCTTCAAGAATAATAATCTTAGACGCAGCCATACCAGCAAAGAAATAAGAAACCATTCTTGGAGTATAATATAATTTTAATTTTGAAGCCGCAAAATTAACAAAACGTGTTACTAATTCTGGCAAACTAACATTATCACTATCTTCCATGTAAATATGTGTATCTCTACCAGCATATTCTTTATCAACTTGAATTAACTTAACAAATCTAGATGGGCCTACAGGTTGACTTTGATTTAAAGTCTCTGGAGAACCAACACTTGGAGATACCATAGACATCCCTTGAGCTCCTCCAGTATAGCCTTGAGAAGCACCACTAAATGCCGGTTGTAATCCTCCTTGTTTAGGATAGAATACATCACCAGTATCACCAGTTCTAGCATTAATTCCTAATTGCGAAACTTTCATAGCTAAAATTTGATTCTTTTCATCAACAAGATCGATTACTCTTTCGTTTAATTCAGCGATTTCTTCAATTAACTCATTCTTTTCAATTTCAATTTTACGGAATGAAAAGTATCTTTTTATCCAAATATATATACGTAAAACCAAAAAAATGATTAGGGAAATATTGAGCAAACCTGCTACAACAACCATAATCCAAGATAATGTATTAAAATCAGGGTCTTCACTATAGAACATCAAAAGATCCCAGTAATCTGCGATATTTTCAAAGAATCTTTTAATCGTATTATTCCATAAGACTACTTCAAAGAAGTATCTTAAATGATTCCATATTTCTATCCATAGGTCAACGTAAAACGCTGAAAATTCTTTCATGAATGCATACCTCCTAAAGGTTCAAAGCATAAGAAAGAATTATTCTTGTTGATCTTTAGGTTCTTTCTCCGCTTTTGCCTTCGCTTCTGCTTCTAACTGCGCTCTAGCAGCAGCCAAAGCCTCTTCTTGCATCTTAACACGATCTTGTGTAGATTTTTGAACATTATAAGCTGCATATACCTTAACAAACTTAACAACTTCATATACTAAGAAAGCTAAACATGGGACTACTATAAATAGGAAAAAGCCAAGTCCAGATTTTAAGAAATCAGTGAACCCATCAGTAAACTTACCGAAACCAGATATAGACTTTCCAGTCCATACTCCAATTATGTCTTCTTCTTTTAAATGTATAGGATCAGTACCAAGTCCGTCTTTATCACCTTTAGTAACAAAACGAAGCACACCACCAGACTCATATATATCATCGATTCTATGGGTATTATAATAATATACTATTTTTCCATCAACTACATCAGAAGTCTTAAAAGTAATAACATCTACTTTTTCCACTAAATCAGCTGCATCAAAAGTAGTATCTATGAAAACCAAGTCACCCTCTTCAAAAGTACCAGTCATTGAATCTGATTGTACTGACATTGAAGCTATACCTAAAAATGACATATAATTGCTTTCTTTTTTAGAGAATAATCCAAACATTGCGTAAATAAATACAATGGCTAAAACTACATAAAAAACAATATTCAATACTTTCTTTACTGTAGCTTTATTTTCCATAACATTTCCCATTTAATCCACTCCTCAATAGATAAATCTTATCATTCTTTATTATTATATAGCAAAATTAATTATTTTTCATCATTTTTTCAATAAATAACGAAAAAATATTGCTAAAAGATAATAATTATCTGAATTTTTAGTATTTTTACCCATTAAGGTAACATAACTTAGGGACTAGCCCTAAGTTATGTTTCTTATTTGTTAATTATTAATGTATTAATTAAATTATATCTGATGTATTAAAAGTGAATGTAAAATTGAATTCTGATTCTGCAATATCATTATCTGCAAATGAATTCCAACCTTCAACATAAATTAAAATCGTTAATAATGTTGGAGTTTCTTTTTCGATTTGGAAGATTGTTTCTGCGGTGAACCCTGCATCATCTACATCAACTATAGCTGACTCTAATGCACCTACATAAGTATCTCCACCTGAAGTATTTAAAGCGTTATTCTCATCGATTACTGTTTCATTAGCGTTCCCATCATTAAAATCATAGTCATAATTAGCATCATTACCAAAAATCGTTGCATCACCTACTGTAGCTGTTGACCCATATAGTGAATCATCCATCCACATAGATACTCTAACTGCGTTTGCAACTTCTTCTTTTTTACCATCTTGATCAGTTGCGCTAATAGTCATAGAGCTTAAATTGAAATTTCTTAAATCATCAGCTTGTTGTGAGAAAACCCAGAATTTTAATTCTATGTAATGTCCATCTGGATCATTTTTAATTGCAGTATCATATGTTCTTGAAGAGATTGTTTCAATATAACTTAGGCTTTTTCCAGTAGGCGTTCCATAAAGTTCATCTAATACCGTTGCGGGTTGAAGATTCCAAGGATCAGTAGGCACCCAAACATCTGGATCTGTTTGGTCAAAAGCATCTGATAAATATCCAGCTTCATATAGTTGTTGAAGTGTAACTGAAGTTTCATACAATGATGCAGTTTCTAAATCAGTTTGAGATATTCCATCCATATACGGT
>Ga0172377_10008750_pt1 | contig 10392 bp, 8 predicted proteins | sample Pumphouse3metaG_FD_119749 | JGI IMG/M metagenome (GOLD analysis project Ga0172377, IMG submission 119749) | Leachate microbial communities from a municipal landfill in Southern Ontario, Canada - Pumphouse #3 metaG | ecosystem: Engineered > Solid waste > Landfill > Unclassified | place: Canada... | reverse complement strand
GCCCCCCAATTTTTCAATGTCCATGGTATGCGTTGCCTGATAAACATTCCCGGAGCAATAAAACAAAAGGGACTTGAACAGTGAATGGTTCAAGGTATGCAATAATGCTCCTCCAAATCCGCAAATGGCCAGAATGTTGTTGCCTGCACCAAGGCCCAAACAACCAAGACCGATACCGATGCCGATGATTCCGATATTTTCAATGCTGTGATAAGCCAACAATTTTTTGAAGTTGTGCTGCACAATGGCTAACATCACGCCATAGATACCAGTGATGACTGAAATAACGACAATTATGTATCCGATGGTTGTCATATCCGTCTTAATGAGCAAAAGCATTCTCAGGAGACCATATATACCGATCTTAATAATCACTCCGGACATGATGCCGGAGACATGAGCCGGAGCAACAGGATGCGCCAGTGGCAACCACGTATGAAATGGCACGAAACCAGACTTGATGGCAAATCCGACAAAAAAGAAGAGGAACAATCCAAGACTGGTAAGGGCTGACTGAGACCTGGTAAAACTGGTGATGGCCTCATAATCGAACGAGCCGGTTTTAACCTTTACCCACATGAAAGCGATGGTAAGGAAAAGAATGGAAACATGCGACTGGATTAGAAAATTGATGCCCGCTTTTAGCGTTTCCTTTTTCTCATGCTCAAAAATGATAGTAATAAAAGAACTTATCGCCATGATTTCCCATACAATCAGCATCGCGAATCCGTTTTGAACCACACAAATATCAATCATTGATGTGTATGCCATCATCAGTGCAGCGGCATGCAATGTCAGACTGGCTGTCCGATCCTTGTATTTCTTCAAATACTGAAAACCGTACCACGCTCCTGTCAAAAATGTGAAGCTGATAAGAAGGATGAACCATGCGGAAAGATAATCGATTCGAACAGGAATCTCGCCGGTTACCCAGGAACCCTGATATGCATATTCAGCCAAACCATTTGTGAAAACAGAAAAAGCGACAATCAAAGCCACAATTACTTGAGTCGAAATAGTACCAAGGGTTACATAACCTCTCCACTTAATATTTAGAAAAGGGAAACTTAGAAGAGCTGCAAGAGTAAGCAGGTTGAAAATTTCGATTAAAAGTTTCTCCATAACTTCATTACATCAATCTACCAAATTGAACTAAAAACGCACAAAGATACGACAAACATTTCTTTTATTTCTATTTTCAAATTTTCCAAAACAGCATCCTGAGATCCATAAGCATCCGTTGAAACACATTATTATTTATCTAAAGTCTTGCTGGATTTATAAAATATGTTTTAATTTGTTACTATCAAATAATAAATACAAGAATCATGAAATCTCACAAAAAAATTATCAAAAAATCTTAAAAGCATACCATAACTGACATGAGCGTATTAACTGTGTCCATCCTTGTATTATTGAGTATAGTGTTGATCATTTTGCTCACTTCTCTGACCAAACTGAACGCATTCCTGTCTTTGTTCATTGTATCACTGCTACTAGCTGTGATTACAATCCCAAATAGTGATGTCGTTACAATTCTTAAAACAGGTTTCGGGAACACCATGGCTTCCATAGGCTTTTTAATTGTCTTTGGAGCAATTATCACAGTAGTACTCGATCAATCAGGAGGTGCAGTAAGCATCGCCAACTTCATCCTGTCCAAAATGGGACAGGACAAGGCTCCTGCAGCCCTTGGGGTAACAGGATTCATCGCTGGTATTCCCATTTTTTGCGATTCAGGATTTATTATTCTAAGCGGACTGGCAAAATCTTTCAGCAAAAAGACCAAAACTGTTATGCCATTCATTGGTGTAGTTTTGGCAACTTCCTTATATTCCGTGCATTGTCTGATACCTACCCATCCCGGATTCTTGGCTGCAGCTGGCATCTTGGATGTCAATATCGGGTATCTGATCATCATTGGAATTTTATTTGCGATTCCTGGCACTTTAGCTGCATTCTTCTGGACAAAATGGAGAACCAAAAAGTATGTTTATGAAGAAATCCCAGATAGTCATCAAGTTAAAGAAATTCCAGAGAAAGCTCTTCCCGGCTTATTTATCTCGCTTATACCTGTAGTGGTACCCTTGCTTTTGATTGCAACCAATTCCTTGTTCAGCGTTTTTGGATTGACTGACCAAAACTTGATCATTAAAACATTTACCTTTTTGGGGCAACCTATCATTGCACTCTTTGTTGGCGTATTACTATCCATACCACTGATAAATGGAATCAACACCAAATCCATCAATACCATTTTAGAGAGTGCCATCGAGAAAGCCGGACCCATTTTGATTGTTACCGCTGCCGGAGGGATGTTTGGCATGGTCATCAAGGAAACAGGCATCGGTATGTATGTCGGAGAGATTCTTATCAATTTAGGTCTGGGGATAGCTGTACCATTCTTAATTACATCCATCCTAAAAACCGCACAAGGTTCTTCCACAGTAGCCATTATCACTGCAGCCTCTTTTGTCGTCCCTATTCTCCCCGTTTTGGGTCTAGATACAGAAATGGGCAAATTATTAACCATGCTGGCAATGGGAGCCGGCTCCATGATGATCTCACATGCCAATGATTCTTATTTTTGGGTGGTGACAAAGTTCTCAGGAATTGAATCCAATACCACCCTGAAGGTCTTTTCTTCAGCCACCGTTGTTATGGGCATTACTGTTTTCTGTTGTGTTCTCATAACATCCTGGATTTTGCTTTAATATTGACTGATAAAATATGAAAGCCATTGCTGAACAAATATTTCTATCTGGTGTCAAAAGTGTATTGCCAGACAAAATGATTCAATCACAGGTGAATATCATTGATAGAATCCTTCACATGGCAGATTCTCAGTTTCCACTCTGCAATTTCAACCACATTTATGTAGTCGGAGCCGGAAAAGCAAGTGCATTGATGGCAAAAGGCCTGGAGACGACCATGGGCGAAAGCATCACCCAAGGAGTTGTAGTGGTCAAATATGGACATTCCTGTGAATTGAAGAAAATAAGAGTTTTGGAAGCCGGGCATCCTTTTCCTGACGAAAACGGAATCATGGCTACTAAAGAACTACTACAGATGGCAGCAATGGCAGGAGAGAAAGATTTGGTGATCTGTTTGATTTCAGGTGGAGCATCATCGCTTTTGGCCGATTATCCAGAGGGTTCGTCCCTGGATGACCTGATTCTTGTCAATCAACTTTTGCTTAAGAGCGGAGCAAATATCAAGGAAATGAATACAGTCAGGAAACACCTGTCGATGATAAAAGGCGGGCAACTGGCTAAAGCAATCTATCCCGCTTCTTTTATCAGTCTCATCTTGTCAGATGTCATTGGTGACCCTGTCGATGTGATAGCCTCCGGCCCGACCAGTCCAGACTTATCGACCTTCGCAGACGCTTTAAAAGTTTTGGAAATATATGATCTTCTGGAAATATTTCCGGAATCCATGGTCAGATATATTCAAAATGGCTGCGCATATCTTGCTCCTGAGACTCCAAAAGCCGGTGAAAAGTATTTTACTCATGGGCAAAACAAGATTATAGGTTGCAACAAGATTGCTCTGGAAGTTGCAGCTAAGAAAGCACAAGAATGTGGATTTATACCTTATACACTGACATCAGAATTGAACGGTGATTTGACGGAAGCAGCAGATTCAGTTTTAGAAACAGCATTCAGGATTCAGAATGATTCCAAAATAACGAAACCGGTCTGTTTGTTGGCGGGTGGTGAGCCGACCATCAAGGTAACAGGAAATGGTTTAGGTGGTCGTAATCAGCACTTTGCATTATACTGTGCCACTAAAATCAATGGTAAAAAAGGACTGACCATCCTTTGTGCAGGCACAGACGGGAATGATGGTCCAACAAATGCCGCCGGGGCCGTGGTTGATTGCAATACAGTAGAAACAGCAATGAAACAAGGTCTCAATCCTCAGGTGTATTTACAAACTAACGATTCCTACCACTTTTTCCTAAAGGCTGGAGGACATATTTTGACAGGTTCCACCATGACGAATGTCATGGATTTAATTGTTTTAATTATCGAGTAATCAACAATATATGACTTGATTTTTTTACTTATAATCATATCATTGATAAATCCACTTTATGGTGTATATTGATAGTCCGTATTTCGGCATCAGCTAAAGCAATCACATTCAGGGCCAAAGCCTCTACTGGTGATGCTTCTTTGACCGTTGCTGTAATGCATCAGTGAAAGGAGACACCATCAAGTTCAACTTTGACATCGTACTTATTCATTCATTGCTGCTTCTCTCAGTTCTATCATCTCCAGATTCAGGATTTTTTCCTGATCCAGTTCAAAACGTACCAGTGTGCGGACTGTTTGAAAACCTTGTTTTCCGGCTGCACCGGGATTGATATGAAGCAACTGGCGTTTTGAATCGAACTTAACCTTGGCAATATGGGAATGTCCGCAAATGAAAAGTTTGGGACGAAATTCATTCAGTTCATTGATAATTTCAGGTGCATAATGACCCGGATAACCACCAATGTGAGTCATTAGCACCTTAATGCCTTCACATTCAAAAAAAAGATAACGGGAAAAACGCAATCGCTCCAAATGACTGTCAATATTTCCATAAACGGCACGCACAGGCTTGATCATGGCCAAACGGTCTGTAATCGTCATAGACCCGATATCACCCGCATGCCAGATTTCATCACATTCCAAAAAATATTTTATATAACGGTCATCCCAATATCCATGGGTGTCAGAAAGCAATCCTATCTTTTTCATCCTTTTCTTGTATTATTGCAGCCATGACCCATGTCAGGCATTTCAATCAAACGATTTCCCATCGATTCTGCCGGTTAAGACCTTTCTGCGAACAACAGACAAAGGTAAAATCTAAATTCTTTTTTTTCTTACCTTTGGAAAATAAAAAGAGAAATTTCTAAACAGCGTGACAGAAATTTTGCGTTAAAATGAATCCTATGATAAACGAAACACCGGAAACCCTCCTCCCCTACGGAGATGGAGAAAGAAAGCGCAATCAGGTTGAAAACATGTTCGATGCCATTGCTGACAAGTATGATTTTCTGAATCATTTCATGTCTTTAGATCAGGACAAGGGCTGGCGAAAAAAGGCCATCCTGAGCCTGAAAATCGATGCACCCAAGAACATGCTTGATATAGCCACAGGCACCGGTGATTTTGCACTGGAAGCTTATAAATGGCTGAAACCGGAACACATTACCGGAGCGGACCTTTCAAAAGGAATGATGGAAATTGGAGTTCAAAAGGTTAAAAGAGCAGGATTGGAAGGGAAAATCCATTTTGAAGTACAAGATTGTACCGCGCTGACTTATGAAGACAACATCTTTGATGCGGTGACGGTGGCTTTTGGAGTGCGTAATCTTGAAAATATAGCCAAAGGTATTTCTGAAATGTTCCGGGTGCTGAAACCTGGAGGCAAGATGGTGATCATCGAGCTCTCCCGGCCTGAGCGTTTTCCGATGAAGCAATTTTTCAATGTCTATTCTTCCATTATATTACCAACTGCCGGGAGTATTTTTTCTAAAGACAACAGGGCTTACAAATATTTGCCGGCCTCCATTCAGTTGGTACCTCAAGGGGAAAATATGGTCAAAATTTTGGAAGAAACAGGCTTTAATGAATCGAGACATGTTGAATATACCTTAGGTATCTGTACCATGTATTCAGGACGCAAGCCTCTTAATCCTTGATATCCATGGATGAAACATCAAAGCTGAGCGGCAACAAGTCTTTGATGGATTCGACAATGGCAATCCCATCCACACCGTATAGAAGTACGCGAATATCTGACTTATACCGGTTTTCAGCTTCCAAAAGAACCTGACGGCAAGTACCACAGGGTGATATCGGCTCACTTGAAAATCCAATCATGTTTTGAGCAGCAATAGCCAAAGTCAAAACCTTCGCATCGGGATAACGAGCATTGGCATAAAAAAGGACGACTCTTTCAGCACAAATACCAGAGGAGAAAGCAGCATTCTCCTGATTGCTACCAGTAAGAATCTCGCCGTTATCCAATAAGACCGCAGCACCTACCTGAAAATTGGAATAAGGAGCATAAGCATTGGATGTAGTCAGTTTTGCCAATTGAACCAGTTTTTTTTCAGCCTCCGATAATTCATCCAATGCACAAAATACTATCTTTGCAGTAATTTGTTTTTCAACCATGGTCATTTATTTTGCATCAAAGATAAAAAAAAATCATATATGAATTTCCGAAAAAACCTGAGTCTGATATTTTGTTTATCCATCTTTACCATCCAGGCACAAACACGTTTGAAGCCCTACGACGATTACATCAACCAATATGCCGGTATCGCCATCGAACAGCAAAAGCACTACGGAATTCCTGCCAGTATCACCTTGGCACAAGGCCTTTTGGAATCCGGAGCAGGAAAGAGTGACATGGCTAAACAATCCAACAACCATTTCGGTATCAAGTGTCACAACGACTGGAAAGGAGAAACCGTCACATTCTTTGACGACGGTATGAATTCTTGCTTCAGAAAATACCACAAAGTGGAAGATTCTTTCGAAGATCATTCTCAATTTCTGGTTCAGGGAAAACGTTATGCCTTTCTTTTCAAGCTGAACGTGAGTGATTACAAAGGTTGGGCCAAAGGTTTGATGAAAGCCGGATATGCGACCGACAGAACTTACGCTGAAAAACTCATCCGCATCATTGAAACGTATGATTTGAACGACTATACCAAAGGCAAATCTGCAAAACCTGTCAAAGAAAAAGCAATCAGAAAAACCCGAGCAGAACGGAGTGCCAAAAAAACAGCCCAAAAGGCCACAGCAAAAGGAGCAAGAATGTTCAATAATGATGCCTTGAAAAATGCCAAAGACTACAATGCCATTGACTTCAAACCGGCAGAAGAAGTAATCAATCCGCTCGCAACGCATGAAATCAAATATATGGGCACAACACCTTATATTGTTGCCCAATATGGTGACAGTTTCTCTAGCATTTCAGAAGAATTTGGAATTAGTGCAAGCAGGATACGGAACCTCAATGAATTTCCAGGCGATTATAAACTGACTCCGGGCGAATTAATTTATTTGGACAAGAAGTCCAATTGGTGGGAAGGTGAATACCCGATCCATAAGGTACAAGCAGGAGATACGATGCATAGCATTGCTCAACAATATGGTCTGCAACTGAAGGCACTTTATAAATTGAACAACATGAATCCGGAGGATTCGATCAAAGTGGGTCAGAAGATCAAACTTCGCAATCCTGAACAAATGTCGACAATCATCAAAGCAATGACGGAAGCACTGAATAAACAGGATTCCATCAAATAAAGAGAGGGTCTCGACAGAGCATGGATTCGAAGTAGCAACATACACTCAAGGTCCTGTTAAAACAATCAACAAGATGGAAAAGACTCAATGTCAATCAATCAGGGAAAGCACAAAAGACATCGGCTTTTTGTACTTTTGTCCTATTAAAATATAGCACAATGGAATTATCTGGAAAAATCGTAAAAGTTTTGCTACTACAGTCCGGACAAGGGAAAAATGGCGTCTGGAAAAAGCAGGAATATGTGATGGAATATGGAGATGCGTATCCAAAACTGGTCTGCTTCAACCTTTGGGGAGAGAAGATCGATCAGTATGCAATCAACGAAGGAGACAAGGTCAACGTCAGTTTCGATATTGAAAGCCGGGAATACAACGGAAAATATTACACCGATGTGAAAGCCTGGAAAGTAGAAAAAGGCGAAGCCATTCCGCAATCTCAGGATGCACCTGTCGGAAAGAATAGCGATTTTGGCATTCCTGCACCGGATTTTCTGAACAGTGATGATAAAGATGATCTCCCATTTTAATTAATTGCACACTTTGTTTATTTCTGTGCATGTATCTAATATAATATGGAAATATTAATGTATTTTTGCCGCAATATATTTTAACAGAATCACTAAAAAACATCGATATGGAAGTAACGCGCATTTTTGACTTACTTGAACAGTATACTGAAAAGTATCCCGATCAGGAAGTTGCTGTAGCCGGAAAGGTAAACCATGAATGGGTGAAATATAATATTAAGGATTACATCCGTCAAGTAAACAAAATCAGTTATGCCTTTCTCGCCAAAGGTGTACTACCGGGAGATAAAATTGGTATCATCAGTGCCAACCGCCCGGAATGGAATTTCTTTGATTTTGCCATCATGCAAATCGGAGCTGTTTCAGTTCCCATTTACCCCAATATCAGCGAAACTGATTATATCCATATCCTGAACCATGCAGAAATTGAATATATTTTTGTCGACAGCAAAGATTTGGTAAAAAGACTTCAACCAATACTGACCAAAGTACCACATTTCAAAGAGGTGATTTGTATGTACGAAGCAAAAAATGCCATCTCTTTGGAAGAATTTTATACACTTGGAAATGAAAAGGCCAATCCTGAAGAAGTTCAGAAGCGTAAGAATGCTGTTAAAGCAACCGATTTGGCAACGATGATTTACACTTCAGGAACGACAGGTCTTCCTAAAGGCGTCATGTTGAGCCACAAAAATATTATCAGTCAATTGGAAGCATTAAAAGTCACACCGGCAAAATGGAGCAAAAAGGTTTTAAGTTTTTTGCCTTTGTGCCATGCTTACGAACGGATTCTGGTTTATCTATATCATTACCTTGGAATGTCCGTTTATTATGCTGAAAATCTGGGCACCATCGCAGAAAACATTAAGGAGGTACATCCGACCATGATGAGTTGCGTACCACGTGTTCTGGAAAAGATGTATGACAAGCTCTACCTGGCAGGAAAGAAGATGACCGGATTCAAAAAGACGCTTTATTATTGGGCCTTTAACCTTGCAAAGGAATATAAAATAGATGAAAATACCCTATGGTACAAAGTCCGTCACATCATAGCCGACAAACTAATCTACAGTAAATGGAGAGAGGCCATAGGCGGAAATTTCGATATTGTTGTCTCAGGCGGTGCAGCCATTCAGAAACATCAGGCTGCATTTTTTAATGCCATCGGAATGCCTGTATTTGAAGGTTACGGCATCAGTGAAACATCTCCTGTAATCGCAGTAAGCGCTCGCGGAAAAGGGAATCGTATAGCAGGGACTGTTGGTCCTGCCCTTCCCGGAGTAGAGATCAAGATTGTTGAAAATGATGAGATCATCTGTCGTGGTCCCAATGTGATGATGGGCTATTACAAAGATCCTGAACTTACAGCCGAAGTGATTGATAAAGACGGTTGGTTCCACACCGGTGATGCCGGTAAATTCACAGAAGATGGCAATCTGGTCATAACAGGCCGTTTGAAAAACATATTCAAGACATCATTTGGGAAATACGTCAACCCCTTCTTGATTGAAGAACAGTTCTGTAAATCCCCGTTCATCGAACAAATGGTTGTTTTGGGAGAAAACGAAAAATATGCAGCTGCCCTGATTGTTCCTGATTTTACTTATCTGAAAGACTTCTGCATACGTCATAACATTGATTACTCCGACAATGAAACCATGGTCAAGGATCCAAAAGTCACAGCTATTTACAAGAAAGAGATCAACAAATTCAATCCGATGTTTGCTCATTACGAACAAATCAAAAATCTCGAACTGATTGCAGATGAATGGACCATCGACAACAATATTCTTACACCGACGCTGAAAGTAAAACGCAAGGAAATTCAAATCAGATATAAAGATCAGATTGAAAAACTTTTTGCATAAATACACCTAAAAACGCACAAAAAGCCGGATATCTTTTCCCCTAAAGATATCCGGCTTTTTAATAAGGATTCAGAAACAACAATGTTTCTTACTTGATTTCGATTTCTTCTTTCATATCAATTTCTTCGCCATTGGCATCAAAAAATTGATATTGCAAATACGTCAAGTTTTGGACAGGCATGACCTGTATACCAAAACTGTACTTTCTGCGCCATTCCCATTCAAGGGAAAATAAACCACCTTTTTTGATAAAGGCTGCGACGTAGGGGTGGACTCTTAAAATATATTTCTTCACTTTCATCTTGTGAGTCAAATAAGCAATCTTGTTTTCCAACATATCCGTAAACAATAGAGAAGGTCTTATTTCACCTTTCCCAAAACAGGTTGGACAAGTTTCACTGGTTTCAATAAAGGTCTGCGGACGTACACGCTGACGTGTAATCTGCATCAGACCAAATTTAGACAGTGGCAAAATGTTGTGTTTGGCTCTGTCATTTGACATTTTCTCCCGAAGTCTGTCATAAACTTTCTGACGATTTTCACCATCCTGCAAGTCAATGAAATCCACGACAATGATTCCCCCCATATCACGCAATCTCAATTGTCTGGCAACCTCATCGGCTGCAGCCATATTGACATCCAGGGCATTTTCTTCCTGGCCTTTGTTTGATTTTG
>Ga0172377_10008747_pt1 | contig 10393 bp, 11 predicted proteins | sample Pumphouse3metaG_FD_119749 | JGI IMG/M metagenome (GOLD analysis project Ga0172377, IMG submission 119749) | Leachate microbial communities from a municipal landfill in Southern Ontario, Canada - Pumphouse #3 metaG | ecosystem: Engineered > Solid waste > Landfill > Unclassified | place: Canada... | reverse complement strand
CCCTGCAAAGATTGTCGCTTTGATACGTAATTTTTTTCCAGCATCACTGTGTTTGATAGCAAAACCATCCATGGCAGAGTTATTAAAAGAAGGAAGATTTTTTAAACACACAATCTCTTTAGAAAAGACTCTTCCAATAGAATCTTCAATATGAATTAGCTCTTTTTTATTGATTGTTTTGGCATATTCTAAACTCTTTTGAACTGCCTCTTCATAATTTAAATATGTCATTGCATTAATGCCTTTATTTGTCTGTATTTTTTTGCCATTGTTTTGACAATGGTTTTGATATCATTTTGCTCTAACTGTTGAGAAAAATTAAAACTTAATGCCCATCTTGATTGTGTTTCGCTGTATTGCATCGCTTGTAATATACGAGAGGGTTGTCCTAATCCTAAAGAACAGCCTTCCCCGTTGGTTACAAAAATCTCATCTAATGCAAGAGTTCGAATCATTTGTCGTGCTTTAATATCTTTTAAACCAAAATGTAAAACATACTCCAACGTATCTTCTGGTTTTACAAAGTAGAAAATATTGTCTTGAAAAACATCATTTAACTCATCTATAAATACTTCTTTGTATGTGCTGTTTGTAACAAAATGTTCAATGCCTTGTAAAATTAACTGCATAGCAATCACATCGATGTTTCCAAAATTTTGTTCTTCAAGTTCAATATTGTGCAACATCAAAGACGAAGTTGCATAACCTGTGAGCTTATACGCGTCCATCAAGGCTATATCACATCCTTCTTTTTGAAGGGTTGCAGTAATATTTGAAATAATCAATGCTTTTGTTTTTTCTTTGACTTTGTCTAAATCAACTTTGACAAACGTGTCCATAATGTAAGCAGAAACAAAAGCATACTCACACTCACACAGTTCATTATAATTAAGCTTTCCTTCTTTTGTTAAAGCGATAAAAGCGATATCACATCCGTATGCTTGTGCTTTTGTTGCTGCTTCAACGATGGCATGACTTTCACCAAGACTCACTAAAATTTTTCCTTTGAGTTGTAACATTAAAGCCAAAAATCCGTCACTTGAAAAAGAAAATGTTCGACTGTAAGCAAAACCAAATCTCTCTTTTAATTTTTGTTTTAAACTTAAAACGGATTCATTGGGACTTAATACATTTAAACTCATCGATTCATCAATTGAAACCAAACAAGGTTTGGGATATTGTAAAAAATTTAATTTATACATTCGTTCTCTTTTGTACATTGAATGATTTGCTCTTTTTGTGGGAAAAGTTCTGCAAATCTTTGGTTAGCAAAGGTGCGAATATCTTTTTGCAATTGTTTATAATTTTCAATCAATTCTTTGGCTTTTGGTGTTAAAATCGTTCCTCCACCACTTCGCCCTTTATTGATAATAACCAATTCATCGTCTATGTATTCTTGTAAAATCTTGACATGACTCCACGCTTTTTTATAGTTCATTCCCACTTTTTTTGCAGCTTCAGCGATTGAACCTGTTTCGTCGATGTATTCTAAAATTTGTGTTTTACCGCCACCAAAAATCAAATTTTCATTATCATCTTCAATCCAAATCTTATTTTTTACTTTCACGATGTCCCTTTCTTTCATGGAAACAACCCAACTGACAATGTGTAACTTCAACATCACTGTTTTTAACCGTTGCCCCCACTTTTTTCAGTGTAGATTTCTCTGCACTTTTCCAGATATCTTTGCACGCTACATCGGTATTGGTTTGAAAATTCTTTGCAATATCAGAATAGACTTCATTTGAAGCTTCACCAAATTCTAATTTTCCAAATACTCCCAACTCACAATTACTGATTTTAATCCCTATACTTTTACACGCATCAGACATATCAATGGGTTTTAAACCAATCAATCTTGCAACTTTAAATGACTTTAAACAAGACAATTTTCCATCACAATCTAAATTATCTATTATGAGTTGTTTTTGAGTATTATCCAACTCAATGCTTTTTTGCAATCTAGCCATCTATACGTCCTGAGTGTGTATAAATATTCATTTTTCTCCCACGAGCGAAACCTATAAGAGTTACTCCATGAGTATTGGCTGTTTGCACGCCTAAAAATGTCGGTGCTGTTCGTGATACTACTACGGGAATTTTGTGCATAACCGCTTTTACCACCATTTCTGAACTCAAACGACCACTGACAAAAAGAATAGATTTTGACGTATCTAAACCTTTGAGTTTACATTTTCCCATCACTTTATCTATGGCATTGTGTCGTCCGATGTCTTCTGCTGTGATGGTTGTTCCATCAAGTAAATATATCATGGCTTTATGAACGCAACCTGTCAGCAAATACAATTCACTGTCATCATAAAACTTTTTTATCTCTTCAAGTATGGTTTGGGGTTTGACTTTCATGCTAATTTGATTGAAAGGCACTTCAACATTTGAAGCAATGTTTCCTGTAACTCCTCCACCACAACCACTCACCAAAGTTTTTTCTTTGTATAAATTTGCCAAAGCATTTTCATTGATTTTGGCATTAACTTCAACTATCAAACCATCTTCACTGACATTAATAGTTTGAATATCAGCAATATTTTCAATGACATCTTCGCTCATCAAAAAACCAATCGCGTGAGCGTCTTGGTCTTTTGGAATGCACATCATCGATATTGCTTTTTCTCCATTTAGAAAGATATTTATTCGTGACTCATCGATTACTACATCTTCTTTTTCTATAAGTTCATCATCTGAAAATTTTTCGATAACAATCTTTTTTAGATATTTTTCATTTTCCATTGCAACCTCTTAATATGCATTTTTAGCATATTTAAATATAAAAAAGTGAAGATTATCCCCAAAAATGGGGATGAACCTTCTAAATTCCTTTAAGAACTTCTGGATGAAATTCTTCAAGATACTCTTTGGGATATTTTCCTGTAATTAAACCAGGTAAATAGCCTCTAATTGCTACGACATACGAGTAGATGGTTTCACCTACAAAGAATGTAATAACCGCACTTCCCATGAAATGCCCAAATAAAATCAATCGTCGATATTGAATAATCTCAGCATGTGGTAAAATATCCATACTTAAAAACCAAAGCCAAAACCCACTGAAACATAAAATAAAACCAAATGCCACATAGGCAAAATAGTTTATTCTTTGCGTGTGAGTATATAACCCCTTTAAGAAAATCTTACTCCATTTAGAACTTAATCTTTTAAAGTGTTTATGGTCTTTAAAGGCAATCACCGTTACAAGTAACCATACTGGAATCCAAAACAACCCAATAATTTCATGGGTTTCTCTCATAAAAAACCCTAAAGCTCCACCACCTGTAATATTTCCAAAGGTAATAGAAAATCCTGTAATGAAAAGATAAATCATTATAAGGATATTTCCCAATACTACAATTCGTTGAAACAAAGAGTGAACCTCTATCATTTCAGTACTTTGTCTGGTTTTAGGACCTTTTCTTCCACCTTGCATAAAAAACATCACAGCAAAGATAATTATCTCAACTGCAAATACATACGGTAAAAGGTGTTGTCTCTCTTCAAATGCTCTTACAACTTCAGGAGCAATGGCATCATATTGAGGTCCAAAAATAGAAGCATATCCTTGCTCTAATCTGGTTAACTCACTATAAGGAATAATCTGTCCATCAAATTTTAATGTGAACATTTGCAAGACATATTGCCAAACATAAGCAAGGTCTGCAATCGTTGCTAACCAAAAGTACCAATACGTCAGCAAGGCAAATAGCCCTGCTACAATAATATATGGCATATATTCGTTAATAAAACCTTTGTTTTGACTTTTATTTTCCATAAGCTTTTGACCATCCATATGGTTGGTGGTTTGCATTATGTTTACCCGCATTACCATATGCCATTACTCGTTGTCTAAAGATATTTGAAACTTCTTCAGCATCACCGACTAACAAGGCTTTTGTTGAACACATTGCTGCACATACAGGAACTTTTCCTTCAGCAATTCTGTTTTGCCCATATAGTTCTCTCTCTTTAGCACTGTTTGTCTCTTCTGGACCACCTGCACACATGGTACATTTGTCCATAACACCTTTGGTACCAAATGCACCATCTTTTGGAAATTGTGGTGCGCCAAATGGACAAGCATATAAGCAATATGCACATCCGATACATTTGTTTTTATCATGTAAAACAATTCCGTCTTCACGGATATAAAAACAATCCACAGGACACACTTGTTCACAAGGAGCATCGGTACAATGCATACACGCAACGGATAAAGAGAACTCTAATCCTTGAATTCCTTCATTAATGGTTACAACTTTTCTTCTACTAATACTCACAGGCAGTTCATGTGCTTCAGCACAAGCAACAGAACAACCATCACAATGAATACATCTTTTTTCATCGCAAAAGAATTTCATTCTTGAAAAATCTGGCTTACTCATATTGCTCTCCTATGCTGGTTGGATTTGACACAATCCACCCTTAGTTTCTGGTATTTGTGTAACAATGTCATACCCATAGTTTGTCACCACGTTTGCACTCTCACCAATAGCATATGGCTTAGTACCCGTAGGATATTTATGGCTTAAATCTACCCCTTGTAATACCCCTGCAAAGTGGAATGGTAAAAATACTCGATCAGGTGCTACTGAGTGAGAATATTTTGCTTTCACTTTTATTTTTGTTCCTTGAGGTGAATGAATCCACATCATTGAACCATCTCGAATGCCATATCTTCCTGCTAAATCAGGATTAATATCACAAAACATCTCTGGCGTTAATTTTGCCAAATATTTACTTGCACGGTTTTCAATACCAGCCCCGTTTAAATTGACCAATCGTCCTGTTACAAGGTTTACTGGGAAATCTTTTGCCCAATCTTGTTTACTTTGTTCAGAAACATATCGTGTATCTACACGCCAATGGTCTTTTTTGTCTGCAAAACTTGGGTACGATTTGGTTAAATCAGTACGTGGTGAATGCAATGGTTCTCTGTGCATTGGAATCTCATCTGCCCAGCCCCAAACTTTTGCTCGTGCTTTTGCATTTCCATAAGGCGCAATTCCTGCTTCCATACATTTTTGTGCAATAATATTTGAAGTGTCCACTTTCCAGTTTGCACCCATAGCTGCTTTTTCTTCAGCCGTAAGCGTGATGTTTAACACTTTTTCAATATTCTCTTTAGTAATTTCTGGGTATCCACCTTTAACTTTAGAATCTTTTGGTGCAGAACCTTTAGCCGATAATAAATCTTGTCCATTGTGTTCAAGTCCAAATCGATTTCTAAATCCCATTCCCCCTTCTTTTACAGGAAGGTTAATGTTATATAAAACGGGGCTTCCACTGTGAGAATCTGTCCAACAAGGCCATGGTAAACCGTAGTATTCCCCTGCCATTTTTCCATATCCACGTAAACTGACTTCATCAAACATATGCCAATTATCGGTATGGTTTTTAAGTCGTTTAGCTGTCCATCCTGTTAAACCAATCGTTTTAACAGTTCGTGCGATTTCATCGGTGGCATCGTCTGGCCAAACAAATTTATCACCTTTACCCATTCCAGCAATATACTCATTGTAAAATCCCAATCGTTTGGCTAATTCAAACCAAATTTCATGGTCTGGTTTTGATTCGTACATTGGTTCAATAACTTTATATCTCCATTGTGCGCTTCGATTGGTTGCCGTTACACTTCCACTGGTCTCAAATTGAGTCGCAGCAGGTAAAATATAGACATCATTTTGTTTGTCCGTAATAATAGCCCCTTCATTCACAAATGGGTCAGCTAATACGATTAGTTCCAAATTATCTAATGCTTCTTTGACTTTCATGGTTTGTGCAGTTGATGTTAAACCATTTCCAAATACCATTAACGCTTTAAGGTTTGTTCCTGCATTATAAATCGCATCTTCACCAGGATTTCCGCCTAAAACTCCAGCCCACCAACGTGCGAGTGTAAACCCTTTTTTACCCATCCATTCAGGTGATTTAAATCGAGCTTTTAACCATTCATAGTCCACATTCCACATTTTGGCAAAATATTTCCAAGAACCTTCAGCTAATCCATAATATCCAGGAAGAGAATCGGCTAAACATCCAAAGTCTGTTGCACCTTGTACGTTGTCATGTCCTCTTAGAATATTGGTACCTCCACCTGCAACTCCCATGTTTCCAAGGGCTAATTGTAAAATAGGTGCCATTCTTGTATTTGAACTTCCAATGGTATGTTGTGTTAATCCCATTGCCCAAATCAGTGTTCCAGGTGTATTATTCGCATACAATTTTGTAATTTGAATAATTAAATCTGCACTTACGCCTGTCACATCTGCTGTTTTTTCTGGTGTCCATTTTTTGGCTTCTTCAATAATGTCTTCCATTCCATAAACTCTGTCATTAATAAAGTTTTTATCATGCCAACCATTTTTGAAAATTAAATGCAACATTCCATACATAAACGCAATGTCTGTTCCAGGTCGAATCCCTGCATATAAATCCGCTTTTGCAGCAGTTTTAGTAAATCGTGGATCAACCACAATAATTTTTGCGTTGTTCTTCTCTTTTGCTTTTAAAAAGTGCATAAAACCAACGGGATGGTTTACAGCAGGATTTGCTCCAAAAATAATAATCGCTTTAGAATTTTGAATATCCCCAAGTGAGTTTGTCATAGCTCCATAACCCCATGTATTTGCCACACCGGCAACTGTTGAGCTGTGTCAGATTCGAGCTTGGTGATCGATATTATTTGTTCCAAATAGTGCTGCAAATTTTCTAAAGTAATAAGCCTGTTCATTACTGATTTTTGCAGAACCTAAAAATTGAACCGCATCAGGTCCATCTTTTTGTCGTAATTCTTCTAATTTTTTTGAAATGCCATCAAGTGCTTCATCCCAAGAGATTCGTTGCCATTGACCATTTTTTTTGACCATTGGATGTTTTACTCTGACTTCTGATCGAACCATGTCAATCATATCCGCACCCTTACAACAATGTCCTCCAAGCGAAACTGGATGATCTGTTGCAACTTCTTGTCTTACCCATACACCATTTTGTACTTCTGCAATAACACCACAACCAACAGAACATGCTGTACAGATTGTTTTTACTTCTTTAGAACCAGGGAAAGGATTTTTAATCTCCTCAGCCGTTGCTTCACGTGTTACATTGGTAGTAGCAAAAGACGATGTTACTCCAAATGCCGTAGCTACTGCAGCCATTTTCATAAATGACCGTCGACCTACTTTTGCATTCAGAGCTTCATATGTATTCACTGACATATTATCTCCTATTTTGCTTGTTTGTAATATTCTTCCCAAGTATTTGTTTTAGTATAAAGTATCTCTTTTTTATTAGATTTACCTACAACTACACCATTTGAAGAAGCTTCTTTAGCTTCTCCCCCAGCAGCCATAACAGCAGTTGAACCAACGATTGCTGCTGTTGCACCAACGATTGCTGTTTTTTTCGCAAAATCCCTTCTGCTTTGTTGCATGACTGTCCTCCTTATAGAAATTAAGCCTCGATGAGTCACATAGAGACTTGTAAAATACAAATTTTTGTACTTTACAAGCCTCTATAAAGGCTTAGACTTTTGGTCCTAATGCTTTTAGTGCTTTATTTTTTGCACGTCTTTCTTTCTCTTCATCACTTAAATGTTTATCTTTAAACTCTTCTTTGTTGATTTTTTCTTTTGCAGCAGGTTTTGATACTTCTAAATAGAGTCGTTCAAACTCCACAAAACTGTGTAATATGACCATTAATTCTTTAAAAATTTTTGCCTCTTTGTGCTCATAAACCTCTTTGGCAAACTCATCAATAAATTCATTGATAATTTGTGCAAAAATACAATGCACGGTATTTTTATATTCAGAATGACCATTAATTATAAGTTCAATGAGTTGTGCCATAAAAGTAAACATAAATCCTACACTGTCTTCATATTCATAAAACTCTTTCTCATTTCTTCGAATTTTTGTTTTTGCCAAAAATTGAAGCATTTCTACACGTTTTTTTCCGCTTTCTACGCCCTCATCATAATACGATGCGGTTAAACGAATGTTTTTTGAAGCAGGATTGTTAAAAATATCGTCATACTCTTGAAGTAAACTCGCATTTGAAGTAGACTGTAATTGTTCCAAAATCGATTCTGTAGCTTTTTTTGAAGTCTCATCAAGTGGATTTTCTTTAAGCACGTTTAAAATATTAATCAGTTCTAAATAGTGTGTCATATCTTTGGTATAGACAAAAAATCGAGCAAATAAATTATAATAAATGGCTCTTGCTTTTAAAATTGAAATTTCATCCATCTTATATCCCTTGACTTTTTTTATGATAATTTTGTTGATTGTTGACATACTCTTGCATCATGATTTTAGGCTTACACGTTTCACAGCAATATAAAGTTCGCTCTTTTATAGGGTCTTTTGCAAACAATGGCGACATAATAGCTGCAATCTTTTCAACCGCTTTTTTTGTTGCAAACTCTTTTCCACACTCAACACAGGCAAACAATTCATCTTGAGCTAAAATTTGGTCACTAAACCAAGTAGGACTAAGCTTTATCACATCTTTTTGAATTGTTAAACAATCTTTTTCTGGACATGACAATTCACAGTAACCACACGCTGTACACAATGAAGCATTTAACCGTAAAGTATTGTCTTTAGGATTTGCAGTTAATGCACTAACATTACAAGCACCCACACACGATAAACAAAGCGTACAATTTTTTTCATTGACTTTAACTTGGGCATAATGGATATGTTCACCTGTAGTAACCACACCTAAGTCATCTTGCCCCACAATGTGTTGAAGTCTGATTGAAAAAATTTCTCTTTTTCGTGAAGTGGTGTGATTAAACGTAAAGTGTGAGTTTTCTATGCTCTTAGCTTGTTCTAAAACACTTCTTAGTTCATCTTGGTTCATAGCCAATAAAATGGCATCGACTCCGTATTTGTTTTGGTAAATTTGATTTAAAATATGAATGGAATCTTTCGTACCTTTTGATAAAAAATCTGTGTAGAAAATGACTTGTGAACCACTCTCTTGCAGTAAGGTGAGTAAACTTTGTTCATGCAAAAACTTTTCACCTTCAATCATTAAGGGTAAAACCCCCTCTTTTAAAGGCATTTGCAATGATTCAATCTCCATTTTTTCTGGGATAACCAATGCGATGTGTTCTTCATAAAATTTTGACATTTCATAAAGTGATTCTCTGCTTGTAGGCGTATAATCAATCGCACCACTTGGACACACAGACACACAACCACCACAACCATGACAATCTATTTGAGAAAACGTAAGGTGTTTCGTGGCATCATCTTTTACAATAGCCACCGTAGGACAAACTTCTTCACATTTTCCACAAATTTCTTCTCTTCTTTCATGGTATTGACAAATTGAAGAGTCATACGTTGTAAACTTTTTATAGGTATATTCATTCATATTTTTACGTAAAGTTTCAACAACCTCTTTTATACTTGATTGAAGCGGGTCAAAACTTCCACTTTGTTTTAAAGCCAAAGGGGAAATATTAAACCAAACGATTTGAGAAACATTCAGTAAAACATCATCTTCTTCATCTTTGACTACAACCGTTAAATTGCCAATATGCCCCGTAATTGTTTGAATAATGGAAGGCGTTACGTGATATAAATCAAATTCATCGTCATTGATGTGTTCTAAAAATTGTTCTTTTTGTTCTGGGCTTCCTACAATTAAAAGTTGATTAGAAATTTCTTGAGTAAAACTGATGTCTTTGGCTAAATCAAATCGAATGGCATTGATTTCATAGAGTTTTTCAACATTTTTAATTTTTTGAGATAAACTGTCGGTTGAATTTTTAATGTAAAAATTGATCTCTTTGGCAATCACTTCAGCATTTACTGCTTGAGAGTTTGAAACAATACAGCCTGTTGTATCTTTATTTTCTTCGTTGGTGACGAAAATGGTTTCACTTAAAGGGAACTCTAAAGATTCTTTTGAGTAGTAGATAAATTCCTGCATAAACTATGCCTTTTGGTAAAATATTATTTACCATTCTATGGTTATTATTCTTTGTTCTTTCTTAAAAAGTTCAACATTTTCACCCATTTTGATTTTATGTAACATTTCAATACGAAATGGTATAATTTTTTTTACTGTTATAAAAAGGGTTTTTGTGTTCAAAGTTATTGTATTTATTCTACTCTTTTTTACCACAATTTATTATACCTTAAAAGATGAAGTTTACAGAGACAATGAGATAGTTTTTAGCTCCTCTTTATCCAAAACAGGGATTATGAACCAATGGGGAAAATCGGTGGAAAGTGGTGTTTTAGCTTACTTTAATTATGTTAATGACAACAATATTTTAAAGAATAAAACGATGAAGTTTATCTCTTATGATGATAAATATGAACCCGCATTGACTTTGGAAAATTTTGAGAAATTAATCCATCAT
>Ga0172377_10008745_pt1 | contig 10393 bp, 19 predicted proteins | sample Pumphouse3metaG_FD_119749 | JGI IMG/M metagenome (GOLD analysis project Ga0172377, IMG submission 119749) | Leachate microbial communities from a municipal landfill in Southern Ontario, Canada - Pumphouse #3 metaG | ecosystem: Engineered > Solid waste > Landfill > Unclassified | place: Canada... | reverse complement strand
TTATATGCTTCCCACATTAGATCTGCAACTTCATACATATTATTTAGATCTCTACTTATAGTAACGTCCTCTGGCTCTATATAATCACTTACAGATAGTTTAAGATAGCCATCTACGTAAAGTTTCTGACTTCTATATCCATCTGGATCTGTATAATCCTTTATTACAACTCTCATAATTTATCCCATTTATCAACCCAAGAGGATTGGTTAGTATCGTAATCAGTCCAAGGATAAGTTTCCTTGGCTTCCTTTAGTGTCTTACTTTTTGTATAGTAAGCAGTCCACAATATTTGTTCCCAATATTCATCATCATTAACTAATGATTCATCTAACGATCCTTTAGATGGAGCATGCAGTGATATGAATATTTGCCATTTAAAGAAGATTAGATTAATTTGAGGTGCAAATTCATATCTTGGAGAATCATATTTATCCTTCCAAATTACATCTCTACACCACAAAGATATCCAACTCTTCTGTTCAAATATGGGTATCCCCATAACCCATTTTCCAATATATAACTTAATTTTTGGAGCTTTAAAATACTTTCTAACCTTCCAATAAGTTCTATAAGGATTCTTCCAACTATTAATTATCAAACCAGTATATTATTCGGTCAACGCCCATAGACTTTAATCTGATAAGCTCTGTAAAATAACAATCCGGAAGAATATCCAGATATGTGTCAGGACTATATTCATTAATATTAGCTGTATAGTCAAATTCTAACAGCTCATCAAGTAGTATCCAAGAGAAGCTATGATAATTTGGATCACTTTCTATTAAGCTTAATAGGGTTACCTTGCGACCGTAGTTATCTTCTTCTGTATTTAGATATTGAGAATTTATTGGTAATCCTCTATAATGCCAGTCTTGTTCAGGTATACCACAACCATTTCTAACTCCACCTAATAGTGCAAATATATCATAGTTTCTCCAATTAAATGGTGTATAGTCTACATATTCCCATTTTCCAATTAGACTTTTCTTTTCTGCTATTGTATGTATATCACATCCCATAGTTTAATATATTTCTGTTCCATCCTCTTCTATTGTTAATATAAATGGTTTGTAGACTAAATCATAAGATTCATCTACAAGACTAACGTTAACTACTTTACCTGTTACAAATTCCTCTGGAGTATGTCCAGAAGAGTGTATATGACCGTGAAATAACCATTTATAGTTAATTGATTCTAACCTATCTCTTAATGGAGAATTACCTATATGAACTAATTCATGATTTCCATGTCTTAACTTTTCGAGTATATAATCCTGTGTGCCTACCCCGTAAGGAGTATCATGAGATAGAATAAAATCTACATCATTAGGAATATTAGCAAATTTCTCTACTAATACTTCATCACTAACCATAAATGGCCAATTACCAAATAAATGGCAGTAAGGAGTACCAAATATAGTCCATTCTTTCCCATTGTTGTCAATATAACTAGCACTTTCATTCTTCAAATACACTAGTTTACCCTGACCATTATAATATAACTCATGTCTTTGAGGTGTTGATAAGCGTTGGAACCAAGCATCATGATTTCCAGCTATTAAGTATACCTGTTCTACATTAAGTGTTTTAATCCAAGGAATAAACTGTTTATACATCCAAATAGTCATTTCAGGAATATTGAACTGTATGTTTAGTGGACTAATATCTCCACATAGAAACATTACATCAGCTCTCTCTGTGATTTCAGGCAACAAGCCATGTAAATCACTAATTGCTATTATTTTCATTTTTTATTGCTTGATCATTATCATAAGAATCTATAATCTTTAACGCAAACTCTTGTAGATAGCTAACCTCTCTTACATATATTTCATCATTGCCAAGATCAAGTGTAGCTTCATATGAATTCCATATCTGATTTACAGCATGAAGACACTCATGTAATAGAGTTTGCCTTCTTTCAACACTTCCATTTTCTACTAATATATACATTTTACCTTTATAAGTCAGGCATATGCCATCTATATTAATATCACCATCTTCCCAAGGTAATGATAAATCCTGTAAACCATTGATAACCTTATCTACTAAATAGATATTAATATCACAGTCATGAATTCCTAATCGTAAAGTTGCTTTATAAAGTATCATTGAAATAAATTAATGTTGGACTATTTGTATGAATCATCTCCTTATCAAATTTAGGAAATGGATATGTTAAGATATGTTTACCATTAACAGTTGGTAATGTTGTAATAAATTTATCATTAACAGCGTGCATAATATTATCATCAAAAGGACTGTCACAATCAATAACCCAAATTTTTGGAGTATTGGAACACATAAGATAACCACAGATAGAATCAATCTTAGTAGTTATTGAACTTGCCTGCTTATCCTTAACAGCTTTTGCTGTAGCTGATATTAATTCTAAAGCTACATTATTCCAACTTCTAATATTTGGATTCAGATAGAACCTTGCATGATTTAATTTACAAATACTTATTATATTATCCTCTGCTTCCTTTAAATGGGAATAGTCTCTAATATAATAAGATTTGATCATTCGTTCACTTCTATCCAAATCTGGATTGTCTTTTCTTCTCTTAATTATTTGTCCAAACCAGAAATTGTCTGTAGTTGGAATTAGTAGATCAAATATAACTTTAATAGCATCAAAGTTATTTACTTCCATAAGTTAATAACACTATTTCCATAATATTCCATTATCCCCTGTAATGCTATTTCTGCTAAATTTCTGCTAGCAAAATAAGGTAGCATGTAGTTTACAGACATATGAGGAGTAAAAATTGAGAGTTCACCATTCTTATTAGCTATAAACCACCCAGTGTTAGCAGAAGTCTTCTCCCAACCAACAGGATTTAAGTATTCAGCTAATTTGTATAAAGTATATACAAGATCCCATTTACTAGATGTATAATAAGAAGTTTTAGCTCCTAAAGCTTCTCTTACAATATTTAGCTTTCTTTCAATAGTAATTTCTTCATCGTTAAAGCTTACTACTTTGTATCCCTTCGGTATTGTTATTTTTTCTGACATAATCAATAAATTCTTGTGGAGTTTTAAAATTAGTTTCGTCTCTATTTATTACAAAGTACTTGTTAATACCTTTGCCTTTATTTTCTCTATAATCATTATAAATTTCAAGAATATAATCAAATAGAAGTAAATAGTCTTCATCATCTTCCTTTGACCTCTCTATTAAAGCTCTGAATAGATCTTCTGCTTTCAATACAAAGTATTTGCAGTCAAAATTATCTTTGAACCATTGACTGCATCTTTCATCATCAAATTCTTCCATTTAACAAACTTTATTATGTTTATATGGTCTATGCTCATTATAAGCCATCTTCATATAAATATGGGTCATTAAATCAATTTCTCCAGCCTCTGCCAATAAGAATACAGTTCCTAAACCAGCATTTACTGAATTTTCAAGTCCAGCATCAGTATCAGTTAGTACAGCACACAAAGTATATGCTTGAGATAAGAAACTCATACTCTTAACTGCTTTAATTATATTATCCGAATCAGGATTTTCCATTTGTTTTTCTACATAATCAAGATCAATTTTAAGGAAACCAGCCAAGTCAAGCAATCTAATAGCTGCATCAGCTAATTCATCCTCTATTGTATCTTTAATTCTTTCCTCAAAATCACTATCATTCTTAAAGATTAATGGGCCTGTAGTAACTTTACCATTTCTATAAGCCTCTACTGCTTCTGATACTTCTGTGACTACTAGCATCAACTTCTCAAAAGGAGTGTGATCATTAATTACTTCATAGAAACCTTTTGCTACTGCATTATCGTGAATACTCTTTGATAAGTCATTAAAATTATAATTCATCCCTTATTTCTGTTTTTATTATCTCTCCTTTACTGGAGATTATTTTTGTTACTTGTAATTTAAAAATACTTGGATTCTTCTCAACAACACTAATACAGGCTTGTAAAACCTGATTCATCAGTCCAGATTTTAAACAATTAGTCATAAACTGATCCGGATCCTTAAAATCAGGTTTATACTTTTTAATAACTTCTTCAATGAATGAAAGAGCTTCTTCTGGCATTACCCGTTCTTTATTGTAAATCTTCTGTAGAAAGGTCTTCATCTTCAAAATCTTCGTTCAAGTCAGTTTCTTCTTCTGGATTCTCTTCTATATCCGTACCATCATAATAATAAATTGATCCATCTTCATTAAATACATCTGTTTCAGTTAAAGTTGGTTTACGTATTAGTTTTTTAACAGCATCAGTTAATTCTGTATGTGTTAAATCCTTTAAAGTATTTGGATCAACATCTATTTGATAGTAATTTGTTTCTACTATACTAAAAATCATAGTTTATTTATTATTGAATCATTTAGATTCATACAACAATTTTTATATTTTTTACCACTACCACAAGGGCAGGGATCATTTCTTCCAGGTTTATCAGGAGATTTTCTCACTACATGAGTAGTTTTCTCCAGTCTCTTGAATACACTGCCAATTGTATCATCTACAATCTGCTTAGTTAAGTCAACTATCTTCATAATGGGTCTACTGTAACAGATTTAACTGTATAATCATTTAAATTTGAGTTATCATAAATATCCATATAGTCAGCGATATCATATACACTAATATTACCCTCTAAATATTCATTATATAACTCATCTGGTATATTTGTAGTCTTTTTGTAAACATCAGTTACGTTTGCAGTTATTGTTACTCTCATAAATAATATGTGCCATATCCGGCACCCATTAAATCACCTAAATATTCTTCCTTTAAATCTCTTTCTTCTATAATAAGATCAGGTAATTGTGAGGTAACTATATCAAAATAGATATGTACAAACTCATCTGGCCCATCTACTTCATACTCTCCATCTTGAGCATTAAGTATTCCATATTTTACCAATTGTTTGGTATAATTTTCAGGAATTACTCTGTTTTCTGCATAATGACAAGTATCTTTTGTAAGATTAAATCCTAATAGATCACAAGCACGTTCATATGCTTCATGTATCTCTTCCACAGAATAGTTTGACCGTAAATGATATGTAGTATACAACTCATGTCCATCACCAAAAACATCACCCAATGTAAATCCTATATTATATTTCATTTTACTGTATTTGTAGTTGTACTAAAAGAACTTTGGTTAAGTCTATTAATAAACTCTTGTTTAGTAATTTTTTCCACATTAAATGAATAATAGAAGTTCTTTCTATCCCAACCATCCGGATCCAGTAACTTTATATGAGGATATTCTTCTAACCATTCTTTAGATGTCTTATACATATTTTCTATGTTTAAATTCTTCTAATAATCCATCAGCTAAAAACTTAGCATCTGGATGTGGTTTACCAGTAATTCCTCTTGATCTTAGATCAAAGAAATGTTCCCAGTCTTTTATAAATGCTGTATGAATAAGATCAGTATTAGTGTCTAGTGGTAAAACAGTTCTTGCTTCTTCTGGAGTTTTACCTAGTTTAATTAACTTCATGTAAGCTAATTCAGCACAACTGTTAGCCCAAACCCACCAATCAATAGCATTCCAGTTAAAAGTCTCTTTCTCATATAAAGTTCCAAATTCATCACCTGGAATCTCTATTTGACTAGTCCAACCAGCAACTGCTATATCGTCTGGCACCCAAAATGGTAAACTAATAGTTATTTCATTACCAAACTTATCCTTAGAGTAATTACAATATCTTGTAGAAGATTCTGCTGCAGAATCAACTCTATGTCTATTAAATTCTCTAGATATAGCTATTTGAGTACTAAACTTAACTGTTACTCGTTTCTCATGATATTTTGTAGGTTCACACAGGTATTGTAAATCATCCAGCCAACCATTTTCTACTAAAACTCTATAGTTGGTAGTTATATAAGCATCAAAATCATCACCATAGCAGTAATTATCATATGTTCCGTATACTTCATACTGAACTTCTGAGTATTTATTGTCTATGTATTTAGTATAATTACCATCATTACACATATGTAGATAAACAGTAGCATGCTCTAACATTGCTAAATGTCCAGATTTTATTAATCTATTTACAAAGGCTTTGGAGCTATCTTTTGTTATTTTATCTTCTGATTTATAGCAATTTCTTCCAGATATTTCTATCTGTCTGAATATCCCATCTAATCCAGGTTCTTGCTCTATTATTTCAAAGCTAGGCTTCAATATCCTCATCTATATTCAATATTTGTTTTATAGCATCCATATATTTATCTTTCTTTCTTTTATCTTTTTGATTTTCAACAAACTTACTTACAGCAGTTAAAATAATTGGAATCATTTCTACATTAGATCCAAATAATTTATAGAAAGCATAAGCTAATCCGTCGTCATTTTCTCCTTTGTAATTGATTCCAACTATTGTATCATCATCCTTTTTGACTGCCCAAGCATACAATATAGAATATGGGTAGGTATCTGGGCAACTATCTACTGCTAATTGTAAATCAAGCACAGTATTTACCCATTTATCACCTAATTCAGAAACATCATTCATTCTTTAATGTATCCAGTAATCACCAATATTAATATCTGCTGTTAGTTTAGCTCTTGTACAGAAAGGCTCACCTGCTTGTTCCATACAAAGCTTGAGAATATTAGCTATGTGTTCAGCCATATCCTCTGGAGCTTCTACATTATGTTCATCGTGGACAGGTACACAATAGAGTACCTTAAATAATAAATTTTCCTTTTTTAGCCACCTAAAGAACTTAATAGCCGATAGCTTGAAGCACATGGAGCCACAATGCTGAATTGGGTAGTTTATTGCCTGTTTCTGGCTTGTAGCTATTCTATTACTAAGAATTCTGGAGCTCTGCACATACTCATTGTCAGGATCTGTATATCTATGTCTCATAGCATAACTTCCTTCAATTGTACCTAGCTCGTCATTGATTTTATTTAGCATATCCCAATCATATATAAAAGCTTTGTGTTTAGTAATTGGATTTAGAAGAATATACCCATGTTCAACTACAAACCGTCTTTGTTTATCCTGATAATCTCTTAATCCTGAGAAACCAGACATATAATTATCATAAATTTCCTTAGCTCTTTCCTTTTTAAGTCCAAAATTCCTCATTATAGTATTCCAGTCACCACCGTAATTAAATAGAAATTCATATTTCTTAGCTTCTGATCTATGTTCTGGATATTTCTCCTTAATTTCTTGTAAGGTGACATCTTCTGGTAAATCTTTAAATACCATCTTAGCTGTTAGACTGTGCATATCACCACTACCATTAATTAATTCATCTAGCATTGCCTTGTCATTGGCTATGGATGCCATTAAAAAGGATTCTTGGCCACTGTAGTCTAATGATATCCATTTATTACCCTTTTCAGCAATAAAACAAGATCTAGTAAACTCATTCTTTGGTAGATTCATCAAAGATGGATCGGAAGCACTAAGTCTCCCGGTATCTGCTCCTAAAGAATTATAATTTGGATGTATTCTTCCAGTAACTGGATTAATAGCATCAAGGAATTTTTGGCCAAAAGTATTTACTACTATCTCTGCCTTTTTATATGCAATATAAGGCTCTACAATAGTAGACTTATATTTCTGAGGTTCTATAGTCTTTATATCAGCAGATTTCTTCATTTTCTTTGTTTTCTTGTCAAGAACATCACAGTTCAATCCAAGTAACTCTAATAATGGCACTACCTGCTTAGAACTACTCCAGTTAACACAAGTCCTGGGTTCTGTACTATATCCATTAAATAAATCACCTTGGTAATTTCTTTTTACGAATTTAAACGGAACTTCAAAGCTATATACTCTACCATTGTCAGTAGTTATTACTTTTACATTTCTTGCTTTAGATGGGATAGCTTTAAAGACTTCATTCTCATTTTTAAAGTCATTAACTCTAAGGCTTTTATTTATATAATAATCCTCGGTATCAGACTTATTACTGTTATAATAATCTTCTACCCATTTATTTAAGTTCTTTTCAGCTAATTCAGCAGCTTCCTGATCTTTAATCATTTTAGTTTTCCATTTTACTGGATCTAACTTAGCTCCACAATAGCTCATATAAGATATAACAGGAACAAACTCATTTTCAAATTCAACAGCTTTTATTAAATCCTTCTTTTTGAGTTCTATCATTTGTTTTTCTCTTATACTAGTTAGGTACACTACATCGTGTGCAGCATAAACTATTACATCTTCCGTTAAACCTACATTTATAATTTTACCTCGAACAGTTTTATCCAAATCTATTCCAAGATAATTTAGTGCAGCTTTCTGTAAAGACATACTATGATATTGAGCAGGATAACCTAGATATAATAACTTCTCAGCTATCATACCATCCCATACTTTATATGGTACTATATGATGTTTATATAAGAATTTACAATCAAACCCTATATTCCATCCTAATAGTTCTTTGTTTACATCTTCAAAAACTGGTCTAAAATATTCTATATCAATGCTAGTGTTATCAACGACTATTTGATCTTTACCCAAACCATATTGACTACAAAGTAATCGTTTGGTGTGGCAATCAAGTCCCTCAGTTTCACTATCATATTCTATAGAATTTTTAGCCATAATCATATCTAAGGCAACTTTCTTATCTAGGAGTTCATATTTATCTGACTCCCAAAGACTTTGTTGATTAGATACTAAATAAATCACTTAGTTGTATATTTGAAAAAATCATATAGCTTGTCTAATTCTGATTCATTTAGAAAGTGTTTCTAGTAAATCACAAGCAATATACTTATCAATAACATAGGCTCTGTAATCTTGAGCTTTATTTATAGTCCAGTTATAAATTACTTTATACTGTTCCTTAGTTAAACTTCTTGAATCATTATGGTATAACCACCTTCCGCTAGAGAATTTAACCCAACCAAGTTTCTCTAAGATTACATCCACATTGTCATCTATCTCTATATGTAATAGATTTAGAAGAGTTTCAGTAAAACTATTATGATCTAAGTCAGGACAACCATAAAACTCACCAGAAGGTGACAACCAACCACTATTCCAAATACACTTTAAGATATCTTCCGGAACTATTATCTTTCTAAGAGAATCAGCTTCGGATTGTGCCGTTTTATGCTCCATAATAAAGTTTAAACCATTGGAACAATCCATTTGCATTAATCCTAAAGCTCTTTCATTCTTATTAAGATATAATTGATTTCTAATACTTAGATGATTAAATGTTAAGGTCTTTAACATTCTCTCTGTATATTCTTCATAAGTTTCATTATTCTCTGGATAAACATCGGAATCAGCAGTATTAAAGTATGAATTAGATTTTGGAGGACAATCAACTAAATAGCTATTTAGAATTTGATCTTCATTTATAACTGCATTGCTATAGGTGTAATCTTTAAATGTTTGAAAGTCTTCAAGACATTTCTTATATTTATGACTATAATCAACTACACGTTTAAAATTTATATCAAATGTATCGTCATCTAATTCTGCCAAAGTCTCAGAGTAAGACACAATATGATCTATATAATCAGTAACTCTTTCTCTAAAATTATCAATAACTGTTTGTATTGACAGGTTTATACCACAATACTGTTCTGTATTATCGTCTACCATATCAAGAGTGCCGTTATCACCAGCTATAAACTTATTATTACCAGTACATATACCAATTGTTTGTGAATCAGAGAGTCCTTCTATACTTTTCTGTATATCTTTAACTCTATTAATATCACAATCAACCCAGGCCTCCCTTAAGAGGTCTGTGATTGAATTACTTATATCAAAGTGAAGATTCATAAAAATCTTTATATTTATTATAGATTTCTGTAATAACTTGTTCTCCTATAGAATGTTCTCTCTTAGAATCTCTGTCTATACAAACATCTAACGGAGTTTTAAAATCAATAAACTCTATTATGTAAGTATATCCTTCACTCTTAATTAAAGTTTCTATAGCTTGATGCACATAACTTAATTCATGAAGATTAAGATTCATATTATCAAGAATAATGTCTTTATGAAATATCATTGCACTCCATAAAGACTCTTCTTTGATAGCTCTAACTAGTTTCTCCCTATTTGGTACCCAATATGGTCCTAACATATTTCTTATATCATCCATATTGATTCTCACTCTATTTTCAGGATCCTCTTCAACCCATCTTCTAGCAAAAGTAGTTTTACCACTTGCAGGAATACCTCTTGTTAACACTATTTTATTCATGGAAAAAGTAATTCTTTAGACGGTTTAATAAATTTTCCAGGAATTGACCAGGGAGATCTTCTAGGTGTCCACCATTCAGATCCATCGTAGTCGTATCGCTCTAACCACCAAGTATCTCCAACTACTATCAAAGTTGAATCAATCTCGACACCTCCATAGCCATTGTCATATTCAAAATCACAGACATCAATAAAGTCTTCCCA
>Ga0172377_10008744_pt1 | contig 10394 bp, 6 predicted proteins | sample Pumphouse3metaG_FD_119749 | JGI IMG/M metagenome (GOLD analysis project Ga0172377, IMG submission 119749) | Leachate microbial communities from a municipal landfill in Southern Ontario, Canada - Pumphouse #3 metaG | ecosystem: Engineered > Solid waste > Landfill > Unclassified | place: Canada... | reverse complement strand
GCGATTATTGTAACTACCGCTGTTGCATAACCCCAGTAACTATTACTTTCTACTACTGTTTTTCCTTGTTCAGTAGTTAGAATTGTGAAAAATAGCGCGAATAACGAACATGCGACCATCGTGAAGGCACTGTTACCGACGTCATAAAGAATCCAACACCACTCTTTTTTATTGAGTTTGTTCTTTTTCTTTTCGTCGAAAACATTTTTGACATCAATGTCTTTGTTTTCCATAAAAACTCCTTTTTTAAGTTAATATTATTTTAATTCATTTTTAGTTCAACTTAAAGCGCTTACACAACTTTTTTTGGGCGTTGACCGGTTTTTTTAATAAATTGTCGTTATTTTAATCATTTATGGTCTCTCATGATGTATTTAATTCATATTTAAGGCGAAGGTTAATCATTTAAACGATGATTGCTTAATATAGAGACAATGAAAAAGCGACACAATTAAGTGTCGCTAAATAGATATAATTTATTTGATAATATCGCAGCCCATATATTTTCTCAACACTTCAGGTACAGTGATAGTGCCATCTTCATTTTGATAATTTTCAATAACTGCGGCGACCGTACGACCTATAGCAAGACCTGAACCATTTAAGGTATTAACTAGTTCAGCTTTTGAATCTTTGTCTCTTTTAAATCTAATATTCATTCTTCTAGCTTGGTAATCACCAAAGCATGAACAGGAAGAAATTTCTTTGTATTCATTGTACGAAGGCAACCACACTTCTATATCGTAGGTCTTAGCAGAGGAGAATGTGACATCTCCAGTTGATAAGCAAACTACTCGGTATGGTAAATCTAATTTTTTCAAGATCTTTTCAGCATCATTAGTTAGACTCTCAAGTGCGGCCCAAGCATTTTCGGGTTTAACAAATTGAACGAGTTCAACTTTTTGAAATTGGTGTTGACGGATGATACCGCGAGTATCTCTACCAGCAGAACCAGCTTCAGATCTAAAACAAGAAGAATATGCCGCGAATTTAATAGGGAGTTTATCCCCATCTAAGATTTCATCTCTATAATAGTTAGTTACGGGAATCTCAGCGGTTGAAGTTAACCACAATTCCTGGTTTCTAATCTTATATGCATCATCTTTAAATTTGGGAAGTTGACCAGTACCATACATAGACTCGGTATTGATAAGATATGGCGGAAGCATTTCTGTATATCCGGATTCTTCTGTGTGAGTATCTAGCATAAACATTTCTATAGAACGTTCCAACCTGGCAAATGCTCCCTTGTAGAAAGTGAATCTAGGCCCAGCAACTTTTACACCGCGATCAAAATCAAAATAATCTAAGTTTATTCCTAGATCCCAGTGACCTAAAGGTTTAAAATCAAACTTTCTAGGAGTGCCCCACTTTCTCAATTCAGCATTAGCTGAATCATCTTTACCAATCGGCAAAGATTTGTCGGGAAGATTCGGGGTCTTCATTAAAATATCTTTGATCTTTTCATCAATCTCTTTAATTTTCGCATCTATTTCAGCAATTTCATTTTTCGCGTCGCCTATAGTTTCAAGCAGTTCAACGCAATCTTTTTTCTCGCGCTTGTATTGGCCTATAAGTTTAGACTTAGCGTTACGAACAGCCTTTAATGCGTCTCCTTGCTGAATGAGTTCACGCCGTTGCTTATCATATTCAGGTATTTCTCTTAAGTATGAATAATCTCCGTTTCTCGTATTTAATCTTTCGATTGTTTCTTCTAGATTTTCTCTAACGTATTTAATATCTAACATATTTAACCCTCTCTTTTGTGGGAATAAAAAAATCCCATCAACCATGGGACGAATGTATCGTGGTGCCACCCAATTTTGTAAGTAAAACTTACCTTTAAGTTTTTTCGTTTTACTAATAAATCTATTGAAGCTGGACCTTTATCGTTCAAATGTGACCTTACACCAATAAGTCACTCTCTGCAAATCGAAGTGGATAATATGTACTTCATTTATTAGTGTCTTAATTATAGCTACCTTACACGATAAATTCAATATATTCGAATATCTAAATAGACCAAATAAAAGCCCGGGAAGATTTCCCGGGCAGATATACTTAAATTTTCTTATCTTATTTATCGTATGTGACTTGAACTTGAGCTTGATATCCGGTATCAGAATCACCAGTTATTGATAATACTTTTAACGAGAAATCAATTGTTTCATCATAGTCTGTTTCAGCTATTTTAAGATCAGGGTCATCTGTTGACCAACCCGTTGTCTTTTGCGCTTTGTTCCACAAGTTAGTTCCACTGGGCATATAAGTGCTTGCCCAAGTGTAACGACTATTAAAATTCAAACGCGCATTTTTTTGGAATAAAGAATCGCTTGTCGCGTTGTAATTGTTTGTAGTTGTACAATTCTTCTCTTCATTGACGCTAGATTCAACCATGGAAAGCAAGGACATGTATCCTTTAGTTCCATCATCTTTCAAGAAGTAATCACCATCAGAATGAATGCCTGATCTACCTCCCTTTGAATTGCCTATTCTGAATGTGTTACCATCTTCAGGATTGTCAGCTAAATATGTATCGTGATTGCCGCGAGTTAAACGGGCATCAACGTGCAATACACGTAAACCAGGAGTTTTGAATCCAGTGGTTGTGCCGTAGCCAAATTTGTAATCGTGTTCCGCTAAACCCGTAGGTCCATCGAGTTCACATAAGAAATACTCATCAAATGCTGTCCCATTATAGTTAGGTGAAGGTAATAAGAAACAGTCACCTGTATCTGTAAATGAATTAATTGTTATAATAGCGGAATCATCTACGACAAGGGGATTAACCCAACCAAAGGAGAATTTCGAAAATGCATTGTGATCACCAAGATTGTGATCCATGTAATCAACTCCGCCCATACAAGACCAAAGATTGTTGTAATCATAGTAATCCTCAAGACCAAAGGTATGACCAGTTTCATGTGTAAATGTGTGTGTGTCATATCCGCTATATCCATCATCCAAGAACGATATTGAAGCCCAACCTAATGTAGCAACAGTGGGAGCTCCAACTTTTCCGGGTTGATTTCCAGTCATTGTGACATATGCCCACCAGTTACCAAGTCCACCAGATACGTAAGGCTTAGAATATACGCCCCACATCAAATCGATATACCCATCGTCGTTAGAATCGAAATAAGAAAGAGGTTCAGCGTCCGCTCCCAAAGAGCCGTGATTGCTATCTTTGCTATATTCAGTAATATACCAATCTCTTACATAGTCAGAGGCATAAGCGCCAGCTGCGCCACCACATGAAGCCTCAAAATCATCTGTGCTTCCAGGGTATTCGACCCAATTTGGTAATACTGTACCGTTAAATGCACCCTTGCCATAACTAGATTGATTATAGAATGATTGCACTGAGTAACAACCACCAACTGCTGCAATTTCTTCATCACTGCCCACAAAGGCAGTTTCGATTCTATCTCTATTGGCTTGTGTTTCAATAGGATCAGTAGCAGGATCGTCAAACCCAAAAGGAACTATCATAACGTGTGACGGATTTGCCGAATCGTTAATATCCATGTTGTGGGGTTGACCAGCATTATCATAGATAGTGTTCATATTAAGAGGTTGTTCTTGATCAAACTCATCTGTATATGTGGTTTTCGCATTCGTGAAATCTTCGTTTGTTTTGCCTACATATTCGCTCGTGGTCTCAACAGAAGTACTTGTAGTATCAGATGTAACTACACTTGTATCTGTGCTAGCAGATATGGAACTTGTAACTTCGCTCGAAGCTTGAGGACCACAAGATGCAAGACCGGTAACTGCGACAAGAATTACAAAACTTTTAAATCTTTTTTTCATATTAATATATCCTTTCTATAATTATCTATATACGTAATATAGGACTAAGAAAATAGCCCCTATAAGAAGAAACAAACAACCAGTGTACAAAATAAACGTCACGTCATTTTTCTCTTTGCCGTGTTTCAATTCTTTATACTCAGCGTAACTATTTGGGTACTTAGAATCTCTAATTCTCTTGTAAAACACATTGTTCCAAGCTAACCCTATGGAATAGTTTAACATGTCGAAGGCTCCAGCGTTAGAAACCACGACCACAAAATAACTTAAAATGAATAGTAAACCAGGAATAGTTAAAGTATCTGCCCAAATAACGTTTGTATTTTCTTGTCCCGAACTAACCTCTGTTAAATAAACAACAGCACCGGCAAGTGCAGCGATAACAAAACATACAATCCATCCAATCACAAAACTTTTAGTGAACTTTTTGGGCTTCTGATCTTTAAAAGGTAATTCCGGTTTATTTTGCATATATTGATTTGCCTTCCTTCAATATTTTTAAATATTTAACCTCTTCTTCATCATTGCAACGAACAAAGTGACCTGGTACGATTTCTCGCATTGTAGGCTTTTGTTTTGAATAGTCGTGTGACTCAGAGGGTACATATTTAATTCTAGTACGTTCCTTCTCGACATTAGGATCGGGATAGGGAACAGCGGAGAGAAGAGAAGCTGTATACGGATGAAGAGGATGAGCAAATAATTCATCACTCGTTGCAATCTCAACCAACTTACCGAAGTACATAACCGCAATACGATCGCAGAAGTATTTAACAATACTTAAATTATGCGCAATAAAGATAATGGTCAATCCCAAATCGTTTCTCAAATCGTTGAGTAAATTAATAACCTGAGCTTGAATCGAAACATCCAAAGCCGACACAGGTTCATCAGCGATAATAAGTTCAGGATTCATAATCACCGAACGAGCGATACCGATACGCTGACGTTGTCCACCAGAGAATTCGTGGGGATAACGGTTGGCATGTTCGGGAACAAGACCAACAAGTTTTAAAACTCTTTCAACTTCGGAATTTATATATTCTTTCGAATATCCACCATGGATAATAAGTCCTTCACCGATAATATCCCTTACCGTCATACGAGGATTAAGAGAAGCGATAGGGTCCTGGAAAATCATTTGAATCTTGGATGCAACCGTAGCCGCCTTCGCCATCTTCATTTCTTCATCCATTTTATACTCTTGAGTTTCACTCAATTCCTTGTTGCTATTTTCTTTAGCTAACTCAGCATACTTTTCTTCAACTTTTTTCATTTCAGCCGCTTGAATATTTTTGTTGTAGTCTTTGTCATCGCTTCTAGCTGATTTAATTTGTTGGCGTTGAGTACTACAAATGTTTAGAGCATTAGCTTTTGCCAAGTCTATTTGTTCGTTATACTTTTGTTCAATTTTTTCGTAGCGAGATATATAGGTCGATTTATCATCGGCATTTTCAACTTCACCACCCTTAGTTAATTTGTATTTAAGTTTTCTATAGTTGAAATCATCAGAGAAATTATCGTTGTATTCGTTGCGTAAATCTCCTATTTCTCCAGCTTTTGTTTCGCGAATATTTCTGAGGTCTCTGCGCAAGCGAATGTTAGTAAATTTTATTTCTTTTTCGTTCCAGCGAGTACCAGCAGAGATTCTTACGCCATTAATTTTAACGTCGCCAGAAGTAGCGTTGTACAATTTAATAATGGACCGCCCTGTTGTAGTTTTACCACAGCCGGATTCACCAACCAAACCAAATACTTCGCCTTTTTTAACATCGAACGATACATCGTGAACAGCTTTTAAGTATTTTGTAGGCCCGTGTTTGAAAGTGAAATATTGTTTTAAATGTTTTACTTCAAGCAAAGTTTCTGCATTGCTGTAATCAAACAAGCCTTGAGCTTTATCCGATTTTACTTCCTCTTTTGAGGGAGTTTTTTTGTCCACTGTCTTCTTTGTATTTTCCTTTGTATCAGCAACCTTTTTAACTATCTTCTTAACAGGAGCTTTTTTCACAATATCTTTTGCCATTATTTTTCTCCTCCTAAATCTATATAGTTAAGTATAGAATTTTTCTTTAAATCGGATTGCGGTTTATTATTGGGGTTCTTAATCAAAGCTTTTTTAATACGCTCACTCACTATTGATGTAACTTGAACATCAGGAGCATCTTCATGCAATAGCCATGTTGCTGCGTAATGAGTATCAGAAATTCTAAAGAATGGAGGCAAGGCTTCGAAATCTTGCTGAAGTGCAAACTTGTTGCGCTCTGCAAATGCATCGCCCATTGGAGGCAGCAGCATATTCGGAGGTGTTCCAGGAATTGCATTCAATTTTTCTTTTGTTTCTAAATCAGGCATAGAACCCAATAATGCCCATGTGTATGGATGACGTGCATCGTAAAAAATGTCATAGACATTTCCATATTCAATAATTTTACCTGCGTACATAACCGCAATATCATCGGCCATATTGGCAACGACACCAAGATCGTGAGTAATAAAGATAATTGATAAGTTCTTTTCAACTTTAAGTTTATTAATAAGCTCTAAAATTTGAGCTTGAATAGTAACATCTAAGGCTGTTGTAGGTTCATCACAAATCAATACATCAGGATTAGAAGATAGCGCAATAGCAATAACGATACGTTGTCTCATACCACCAGAGAATTCAAAGGGGTATTGATTGTAACGACGCTCAGGTTCCGGCATACCAACTTCTTCTAACATTTTTAATGCGCGAGCCTTCGTATCAGCTTTTGTTAAATATGTCTTAGATTCAACAACAGCTTCAAAATACTTATTCATGACTTCACTAGCAAAGTTCTCTTCTTCATCTATAGAAGCGTTGATTAATTTATTAATGTGTTTGATAAGAATCTTAGTAGTATTCTTCATGGCAATAAAGTACGAAGTACAAGGAATAATAACTTCACTCTGTTTTGCACGTAAAGTGGGATCTAACTCAAATAAATTTTCTGCGTTATTCTTTTTTAACAAAGTTTGACGCTTATTTCCTAATTTAATAGCTTCCTTATACGACTCAAAATAATTCACCATTGAAATTTTAAATACTTCAATAGTATCATCGGATTCATACGCCACCGGCAATACCGAATGTGCGAGCAATGTACCGATTAATTTAATATCAGAACGAGGATCTACAGTGCCAAAATCAACCATCTCTGCTGCAAAATATTTTTTGTAGAATGCATCTACTTTTTCTTGAGCTATTTTCAAATTGTCCTGTTGATATTTAATCGAACCTTTTATGGCTCTTACAAATAACTTTTTAAATTGCTCGGGTTCAACATTGTCTTCAGTAGTTTTGATAGTCTTTGAGTATTCTAACAACGCCTTATAGTCATCATTTTCTTCATATCTTACCAATACGTGATCGTATTTCTTGATTAAAGCTTTCGCTTCTTTTCGAGTTGATTTACCCTTGAGATACATCGCTTCAGTAAGTTGAGGTCCGACTTTCATAATGGGATTTAAACTCCACAAAGGATCTTGGAAGATCATAGAAATCTTAACGCCGCGAATCTTTGTGAATTCGTCTTCCGTAATTTTTAATAAATCTTTACCGTCGAAAATGATTTGGCCATCTTCAACAATCTTATTATTAGCAAGAATACCTAAAATAGCTTTGGAAGTAACGGATTTTCCAGAGCCTGATTCGCCAACAATAGCTAGAGTCTTTCCTCTAAATAAATCAAAGGAAATACCGCGGACAGCTTTAACTGTACCGCCGTTTGTTTTAAAGGAAACACGGAGATTCTTTACTTCAAGAATCTTATCGTTTTTCGCGACATTGTTCTTTGCCATAATTATTCGCTCCCCTTTAATGTAGTATTGAACGCATCACGCAAACCATTACCCAACAAGTTAAATGAAATCATTAATAATGAAATTATTAGAGCGGGGAACAATAAGACGTGAGGGTTTTGAGACAAGCTTGCAGCTTGACCTTCATTTAACAAAACACCAATAGAACAGATACCACTCGAACTAAAATCAATAATACCTAAGTAAGACAAACTTGATTCAGCGAAAATAATACCAGGAACCATAAGTATAGAACTTGTGATTAATGTACCCGCGGCATTAGGTAAAATATGCTTAAAGATAAGCCTGCCATCTCGTGCACCTAAAGTGCGAGATGCTAGAACATACTCCTGCCCTTTAAATCGGTAGAATTGCATACGAGTCGTTGACGCGACACCAATCCATCCGTTATAAACAAATGCCAATAGAATAGCGAGTATCAGGACCCCGGAAGAACCTAACGCCGCCTCCAGTGTCGTCGAGTGCGTAAATTGAATCTGCGCAATTGTCATAATAATAATAGTTGGAACATTACCAATAATATCCGTAATACGTTCCATAATTAAATCAGTATTACCGCCATAGTATCCAGAAACCGCTCCCCAAACTAAACCAATAATGAAATTGATAAGAGAAACGCCTATACCAAGCAACAGTGAGAATCTGGCACCTTCGGCAAGTCTAAGGAAAATATCCTGACCACTTTGGTTTGCTCCAAAAACGTAGTAAGGTTGAAAACCATTGACATAAGTAAAGTAATCAAAGTAATCAACTCTAATCTTGTACTCTCCGCTCTTATCAGTTTCATAAACAAGTTCACCAGTATATGTTGTTTTGTAAATAGAGACGGGTTCGTCATTTGAATCTAAGATAGCAGAAAATTTAGTATCCGAATATTGTCCATCAATAAGTTTCGGGAATAATTTATAGTAAACATCTTGATGATTGTTGTAGTAATTTGTTAATTGATCAGTAATGCCATCAACAGTTGAAACATTTAATCCTTTCAACGTAAGTTCATCACCAACTTCAACAATATAATCCGCGCTATTTACAACAGGCTTCATTATAGAATCTTCTGTTTTGTAAATATCGTTATCTTTTTCATATTGAACAAGTGCATTATAGTCATCGGCTGAAACAGTTACGTATTTACAACCAACTGCGTATGAATCTTCATTAACTTTATATTTCAAAGTGTGAAACTCAGTTACACCAATAGTGAAAGTATCATCTACTTCCTCTATTAATTCAACGCGATCGTAATTTGAATCGGTAAAACGAAGCAAATTGTAGTCATCTTCACCGATGGTTTCTTCTTCTTTACCATCCCACCAACCGGAATCTTTAAATAGAGAACTATAGGGCCTTACCAGTGCAAAACTACTATCTTCAAAACCTGAAGGGTATTGAATAGGATCAACATAAGATCTAGGATCTACTAACGGTTCAATAACTGCGAACAAACCAATAAATAAAATGATAATACCCGCAACGATAGAAGCTTTATTTTTAGCGAAACGATTCCAAGAATCGTGCAAATAACTCATGGGCTTTGTTTCGAACGCTTTATCGTGTAATTTTTTGTTTCTTTGAGCAAATTTAAATTTAGACTTAGGAATATTATTTATATTTTGATCTTCACTGAAGTTTGAAGTTCTGAGAAGTGTGTTTTTATCAGACATTATTTTCTCCCTCCCATTCTAATACGAGGATCAACAAGACCATATGAAATATCTACAACTAATGTTCCAACTAATCCGATAAGAATATAAAACATACCAACGAATTGGAATACATCATAATCTTTCATGGTTATTGAATTTAAGAATAGCGAGCCGACACCATTAACAGCGAATATGCTTTCAATAATAACGGACCCAGATAACAGCGACAATATTTGTCCTAAAATCATAGGGAAAATCGGTACTAGTGAGTTTCTAAAAGCGTGACGCACTGTAGCTTGTGTACGAGATAAACCTTTAGTACGAGCAAGCAACATAAAGTCAGAAGTTAAAACTTCTGTTAGTTCGGCACGAGTATAACGAGCAAAACCAGCAATAGAACCGAACGACATTGCTAAAACAGGTAATACCATTGAGGCAAACATTTCGCCACCGAACCAACTACCATTGAAATCCGCACGAATTGCGGGTAACCAACCTAATTTAAACGCAAATAAATACTGAAGTAAAAATGCATAGACAAAACTAGGAACCGAAATAAATAACATAACGATTACACTCATTGTGTGATCTTGCCATTTATTCTTCTTTAAAGCCATATATATTCCAGCAGTTAAACCTAAAGGAATAGATAATATCATTGAATATAAATTAATTAAAATTGTAGGCGGGAATCCTTTAATGAGCAATTCAGCGGGTGAAGCCAACCATGAAATTTTCCACGAATAACCCCAGCGTGAAGTAGCAACGATAGAACCATCGGTAGCTACATATGTAGAAGGGTTGAACAAATTTTTAAGGAAAGTCCACAACTGAGACATAACCGGAGTTTTTGCATATTCTCCAACGCCTGTTTTATACATTCTTCCAAGCGCAACTTGCATTTTGTAAAATGTTTCCGGATCTTGACCAGCACCTGTGGCTTGGTCAAGAGGAAGTAATCTGATTAAAATAAAACATATGACAAAAATAATAATAAAGGTGAAAACCATTAGTATTAATCTTTGTAATATGTATTTTAAAGTTTCTTTTGTATCTTGCATAATTATCCTTTTATGTAAAATCGCAATAAAG
>Ga0172377_10008739_pt1 | contig 10396 bp, 7 predicted proteins | sample Pumphouse3metaG_FD_119749 | JGI IMG/M metagenome (GOLD analysis project Ga0172377, IMG submission 119749) | Leachate microbial communities from a municipal landfill in Southern Ontario, Canada - Pumphouse #3 metaG | ecosystem: Engineered > Solid waste > Landfill > Unclassified | place: Canada... | reverse complement strand
CTTTGCCGTACTTTCCGGCGCTTATCCCGGCGTTCCCGAAAAACGGCGCAACTTTCAGCGCCAGGGGAAACAGGGATAAAGGTTTGAGAGAAGCTGTTATGTTTTTCATTTCTCCGTCCAGCCCCGACGGATTGATGTAAACAAGCCCGGCTCCGTTTTTAACCCTTGCCATGATCCCGTCCCGAACGGCTTGGGGAAAAGCTTTCCATTGCATACGGTTTTTTTCCCAGGTATAGCCGACATCGCCTCCGATAACGAACAGGTCGTATTTCCGCTGTTTCATGAACTTTTCAATAGTCTCCAGACCGTTTTTGCCGCGTTCGGGATTCGTTGCCGTCCGCCAGGGCATGCCGGCCCAGGCCGCGGGATAAATAGTCGGGAAACTGATGTTCAAGTCCATTCTCTGCGCCAATTCCACCACGTCCCTCGCCCCTTTCACCGGCAGCAGAAAAAGGGCGTCAAGTTTTCCTGATGAAAAAGGCTTCGCCCATTCATAATGCGGGGTAACAAAGTCTTCCGATAAGTTCATATCCCAGGATTCTTTGTTTTTTGAACTCCGGATTTTTTTTGCTTTCGAGGTAAGTTTTACCGGCGTTTTCAGGTTTCCCACCTGAACGATCTTTTCCATATCGAACAAGTTTCGGCCGCCGGCCCTGACCCCGGCAGTCAATATTTTAGTTCCCGGCGAACCGGAATTCAGCGTCATGGAAAAAGTTTTCGGCGCGGCGGTTTCAAGGAATATTTTTTTCGGTTTGCCGCGGATGATCTTCCCGCTCGCTGGATCTTTTAAAGAAATTGTGACCTCCGCCGCAAAAGACCTGAAGCCTTCCAGGGAAAGCTGCGCACTGAACGTTTCAGCGAGCGGAATCTTTTCCGGGACGGCGATTGCTCCCGCGCCGGAAAAACCGGCGCCGCCAATATTCGGCACATTTTTGAACAAGCCAAGCGCGAATTCGCTGGAGAAACGCTCTCCCGCTTTCAGCGTCACCGGCACAAAGCGCCATTCCAGGGTGTCAAGCGGCAAAGCGTTACGGCAATACCAGCTGTAGACTGTGTCTATATAACGGCGGTCAAATATCCCGACCGCGCCATTGCCTTTTTTGTCCGATACGGCGAGCCAGCCCCGGACAATATCGCGATGGAAATCGTTGGTTCTAGTGCTCGGAACAAATTTGACAATGCCGTTTTCTGTGGGAACGGAAATAGTATTGCCGGTGTTTTTTATCCCCAGAAAATTATGGGACCAGTAGGCGAATTCGAATTCTGCCATGCTTTCCGGCTGATTGCTTATTTCAAGCTGGCACAAAAGCCGGCTTTCGTTTTTTCTCAGAGTGAATACTTTAGATACTTTTATAAAATTCCAGATCCCGCCCCGGCCGTTTGCCGTTAAGCGGATGCTCGCTTCTTCCGGGGTATTTTTGCTGACTTTCAGTTCATAGTCCAGATCCCTGAATTTCAGATAGTGGTCGAACTGGTCTTTCAACGCTCCCGATTCCGGTTTTTTGTCGCTCCAGGTCAAAGCAAGCTTTTCAGGTTTAAAGATCAGCTCCTTTAATTTTCCGCCCCGCGAGGCAAAAACCGCTTTGATGAATTTATTTTCCAGCGTCGCGCTTTTTTTCCCGGCCGTATCTGAAATCTTAAGCGAAACCGCGGCATGAACCGGAGAAAAAAACAGACCGCAAACCGTTAAAAAAGCAAAGAATAATTTTTTTTTCATTTATCTGCCTTTTTCTCGTCGGTTTTTCTGCTTATTTGCAAATCATCAAAAGAAACTTTACTGTTCGCATTGACTACTATGCAAAGTGTTATGGATGCTGGGAACATTTTCTTTACTTTCCTGATCTTGAAACAAAATTTCTCGTCAAGCCATTCTTCAGAATCAATGCTTACATAAGATTTGCCGCTTCCGGTTTTCGAGGCGGTTGTCCCCAAAAAGCCGTTAGTTCCATGATTATAGAAGAATATCCCGAACGTCCCTTTGCCTTTCACCGCGATTGTGATCGTAAACTCATCATCAGTCTGTACTTTTATCGACTGGCGATTAAAAATGTGCAGTGAGGTTTCCGAAGTCACAATTTCCAACGCGAATTTTCCGTTTTTGACATTATCCTCACCCCAGATCACTTTTACTTCGCCGGTAGACTTCAGACCTTTGTTTTTCAACCAGTATTCAGGTATGAGCTTACCATCGGGTTCACTTTTTACTTTTTCAAAACCGCCGTTGACATCTATGGTTTGTTCCGCTTTCGAAATAAAGCATGCCAGGATGCATATAATTGTCAATAACGCATAATTATTCAGTTTGAAAAAGTTGCTTCTCCCGAAAAAATTTTGACTTTTTCCGGGCTGGTCGATTCTATCATTTGCTTTCACGATAGCATCCTCCTGATATTTTGTTGGTATTTTTCTATAAAAACGACTGATATATAGTGTTTCAGTTTGCCAATTCATCCTTGATAACTCCAGCGACAGCCGGACATTTCAGTATATAACCCAATTCAGCGAATTGTATGGCTTGAGCACCGGCATCTTTAACAATCTGAATTTCCCGGCGGATACGCTCCGGCGATTTGGCGTGGACTCCATCCTGCCATTTCGAATCAAAACCGATAAACGGCGCGCCGATCGGGTACTTGTGATAAGCGCCTGCGCCGCTTACCACAAAACGCGTATATTTTTCAATTTTATCATAATTCCAGTAAGGCTTGAAAAACCATGAAACAGTCTGGCCGCAATAGTCAACTTTGCATTTGTTGCCATAAAGCGGATTGGGCAGAAAAACCGGATAAATATGACATGATATATCTATTTTGCGGGCTTTGGCGGCGGCATATTTTTTCGCGTGGTCATACATGTCGCGGTAAAAATCAACCAAGGTCTGTTCAAAAAAATGGTCGCGAGCCTTCTGTTCCGGAATTGAGGGATTTATTGATTCCATCAGACAACGTCTTGCCAAGGGGCTAAAACTGCCGTAGTAATTCTGATAACCAATAAAATCAAAAGCGATTCCGGCAAATCCGCGATCAATTAATTTGTTTATCCGTTTTTTGTTTTCCTGCCTGACAAACGGATGCAGAAATTCCGGTCTTTTAGTGTACAGTACTTCTTTTCCATGCGGTTCGCCGCCTCGCTGATAATCAGTTTTGTCAGCCATCTTCAATTTAGATTCTTCCGGAGTCATTTCCTGGAAGTATGAACCGGAAACTACTAACGGCGCATATGCCTTCAGTCCATGCTTGCGGGCATAATAAATCAGATCATACCAATTCTTACCCCCACTCCATATTATAACGTTAAAACCCAGCTTTTTGGCCGCAAGTACGGCTTTTTCGATATCCTTCTTGGTTTTATGTGGAAGAGACCAGCACCAGACTGCTTTATGGTCAAGAGAACACGGTGCTTTTGAGGAGAATATTAAATCAGCATAAACATCATAATTATGAGAATCAACGATTCCCATGGTGGGAAACGATAAATAATAAGCTTTAGACGGCAAGGGGTGCTTGAAATACCGGGATTGTACCGAAAAGCGCCATTTTTTCGTATTAAGTGGCGGCAGACCGGAAGTGCTGAAATCTTTTAAGGATTCGAAAGGAATTTTTACTTCCACACTCCACGCATTGTCAAAGTCATTGTCCTGATTGAGCGTTCCGTAGACTTTGGCTGCCGCTTCTATACCCTTTATATTGATATCTTCCCGGCAAAGCCCGTTTGCGCGATAAAATCTCACTCCGTTGAAATTGATATTCGGTATCCTTTGGATGGTATCGAATATTGTGCCAAGCGGATTTATATGCAGTTCCAAAACATCGATCCCATTCCCGTCAGGATCGAGAAACAGTTTGACGAACATTTCACTTTTTCCGCCGCTGTACGCGAAGAATGGTTCATCCCGCTTTTTGGCTTTCCCCCAGATTACCGGATTTTCGAAGTGATAGCCAAGATAAAGATTTTTATCATCGTGTACTATGCTTACCGCATTCGGGAAATCCGTTTCTTTCCCGGTAGCCATAGCGTTCATTTTGATTTTGGGAGCGCGTTTCCAGAAAACTTCGTCCAGAACACCGTCAAGAGTAAGCTCGTCAGGCAAAATCTTACCACATTTATATTCTTTACCGGATGCCTGCAAGGACACCGGTAAAACAAACAGTAAGAAAATGAATACGAGACCATCAATTACTTTTCTCATAAGTTTTAATCTTGTTATTCCTTTAAAAGCTGTTTCATTCAGGAAAAAACGTTTTTCCCTGAACCGTTTATTTTTGATTTTAGAATTTTTGACACTATTATAATTTGGGAATTCTTGGTTTTTACAACAAATCTAAGCTCAAAAATTTTTCTTTTCTCAAAGACCCATAGCTTCAACTTTTGCGAACAAAACAGTTACGTTTCTCTACAAAAACGATAAACGTGCTTCTTTAACTAATAAGTACTGCTTCCCCAGAAAAGTCTATATGGTGAATTCGGTTGCGAACTATCAACCGATGTCAACAATCTACTATCATAGGGCCAAGAATTACCATGACCATCAACAAAAAGAACATTGGCACATCCCAAATGTCTGAAATCCAAATAATTCAAGTTAACAAAATAATTAGTTGAATCCGCAAAGAAACATCTGGAACTTGGCTGGGAAATATTGTATAATAATCGGTAACCGGAAAAAGTAGTTGAATTCAAAGCTAAATTAACTGTTGCAGAACTGTTAATGGCGCTGGGGCATCTGGCTATCCACTTTTCTTCCCAATTAGTGGTGGGCAAATTGTTGGGAAGATAGCCTCCGGCTTTTAATATTACATACCAATGTTTACTCCGGCTATAATCGTAATAAGGCGGCAGCCGACCGGCATAATCATCCGCGTACGCGGACATGTAGAGAAATATCTGCTTCAGATTATTCATACATACTGTCTTCTTTCCGGCCTCCCGCGCTTTGTTTAGCGCCGGCAACAGCATTGAGGCGAGAATCGCTATGATAGCGATCACGACGAGGAGCTCGATGAGTGTGAAAAATTCTCTCATTCTGAACCGTTTTTGTTTTGCGTACAACATTTTAAGCCTCCTTAAGTTATTCGTTTCAGAAAAATAATTATTTGAATTTGAAAATCTTTTTAGATATTAATATAATACTGGAATTGGTTTCGGTTGTCAATAGGAAAAATGAAAAAATCTGTAATTTTTGTATTATTAAGGTTTGATATTTGCGCAAATACGGCTATAATAATACCAAATATAGTACCAGCATGAGGAAAATAAATGAACGTTTACAAAAACAAAAAAGAAAGACTCAAGGAAACCTTAAGCTTTCAGATCCTTTCCGGTAATCTGAAAACCGGCGACCGTATTCCGTCAGAAAGATTATTAGGCCAAATGAATAACCTGAGCAGAGTTACCGTGAGGAATGCCCTGGCCGAACTTGAAAAAGAAGGTGTCATAGAAAAACGCGGACGGAAAGGAATTTTCGTTTGCGGGAAACCGGAAACCCCGCCTCCCGTCAATGTCAAAGACAAACCCCGCCGGATTTTATATGTTTTTTTTCCCAGTCAGCCGGAAGCTCTGGATGTGAATACCGTTGCATTCAGCAGCATATTCCGGGGAATAGACAAGTATGTCAATGCTCAGAAAGACATAGCGATGCTGCTGCGGGGAGACAGTTTCCTCAGAAACAGTGAAGAAGAAAAACACGCTTATGACGGTTTCATCGTCGGCGGTATCCTGCTGCATAAACACCTGCCGGAAATTATGAAGCTGAACATACCGGTGGTTGCAGTCGCATCATTTACCCCCGGTATTGCCGTGGATTCCGTCAGCATTGATTTTTATGAAGGTGGTTATGTCGCCGCGCAACGGCTGAATATGGAAGGGTGCAAAAAACTGCTTTTTCTCGGAACTGAATACCTGTCTGACAATTTTATCCCGCACCCTATCATCCAGGAAAAATACCGTGGCATTTCCGACTATTGCCTAATGAACAATATGGAAGCGCCGATATTATATAATGTCGCGAACTTAGGGAGTGGCCCCCCGGTTCCAGATAAAACCATTACCAGAAAGCTCGTTAGGATTATAAAGAACAAAGGCATCGACGGGATAATCTGTTGCGGAGGAAATTTGCAACAGACAATAGACGTTTTGAAAAACGAGCTTACTGCTAAAGGATATCCGTTCCCGGTAACGGCGGTTTTCAATGACGGAACCGGTAATATGGCCAGCAAAGAGTACATACAGGTGTACAAGAATCTTGATCTATGCGGTTTTTTCGCTGCTCAGATGCTCTATGAGAGATTGAGAAATCCCTGCAGCAATACTACCAAAAAATTGGTCCCAGTTAAATTCCCGGAAATATGAAAACTCACCTCCGGTATTGTCTCCCTTTGATAGGGCATGTACCGTAGCTCTATTAAAAGAACAAACAATAATCTGTCATATTCCATTGGATTTCAGGTAACTTAAACTGTCGATGTAGGTCTGTTGCAGTTCGGAATCCTCGGTATGCGGTTCAATGACGATAAAACCGTCATAGGCGTCTTCTTTCAGGCGCCTGATCAGACCCTGATAATTGAGGAGTCCCCGGCCCAACGCCACATTTATATATTCCCTGCCCACGATACTGTCTTTCCAGATCAATGGCTGCGGCCGGTCCGGGAACAGGGAACGGCAATATCCGGTGACATCTTTGAAATGGATATATTTTATATACGGTTTCAGCATCTCATACGGATACGGCCAGGGTTCCACGCCGCCGATGGCGAAATTCGCCGGATCATAGGTCAATCCCAAAAACTCCGAATCAACGGCCCGCAACAATTCAAGACATCCCTCCACCGTTCTGGTTACGTCGCTGGCGGCCGGGTCCCGGCCGAAGGGATCGAATTCGTTTTCCAGCAATATCGTTACCCCGGTTTGCTTGGCAATCCGCAGACATGGTTCGATATGCCGCCGGTAAAACGGAATATAGTCTTCCTTTTTTCTGCTTTGATTGGCGCCGAAATAGGTATTGATGAATTTTGCGCCGAGTTTCACCGCTACTTCCAGCGCTTCAATTATTTTTTCCGCCACTTCCGCGGCTTGCGCGGCATTCTCCGCGGGATTCATCCGGGCCAGCATCGAAATCCCGGCGGGACGTAAATTATGTACGGCCAGCAGCCGTTTGACTTCATCGGTTTCGTCTTTCTGAAAGTTCCAGTTCCGATCCATCCAGAGTTCCACATAAGGAACCTTCAATTTTTCGGCCATTGTCAAAAGACCATTCAGGTCTTTCTTGAATTCATAACCTGAAATTGCTGTTTTCATTTATCATTTATTCCCCATTTGAGATTTTCAGCAAGCGGCCAGACTGGTCTGCCAATGTTTTTATACGACAGTTTCGCGAAGTTCCAGCTCGCAAACCCCGGACTGTTGAACGGTATTATCTCCCGCGCTATTTCTTTGTAAGTTACTGAATTGAGCATTCCGCCTTTCAGTACGATAAGTTTTTCGGCCATCGGTTCAATATTCAAACTGCGGAGCAGTGCCGGATCATAAGTGGTCATTCTCCGCGTAACCAGGATTATCCTGACACCGCCGACTGCGAATACCACCGTCGACCCGATATCCACCTGCGTTTCCACGAGATAAAAATCCCGACCGGTATATTTGCCATCGGAAATAAGTTCGACGGTTCCGGTAAGACTCAACGGTTTTGCATTGACTTTATCGAGTTTGCCGCCGATACAGAGCGTTATCTGGGCTCCCGTTCCGGCCTGGATACAGTGATCGACCGCCGCGGAATCTATGATCGCGGCAATAACCGCCGTCTTGACGTGTTTTTCCAGAAAACGCCGGGCAAAAAAAGGCACATCCCCGGCGGCTCCGGCATAGGAACAGTCCCCCATATCCACCAGTACCACCGGCCCCTTGCCCGGAGATTCCGCCTTGACCAAAGCAGCGTCCAGGGAAACGACCGGAAGCGTGAATTCAGCCCGCAAATCCCAGATTAACTGCGCAAGTTTTTCGGCCGCCGACTTGGCCAGTTCCGCGTCACCATCGGTGACGGCAATAGCGGAAGCTCCAACATCTTCATGATCCGCAAATGGGAAGCCGATAAAAAACGATGCCGACATGACTCCGGCGGTCTTTTCCAACTTTTCAACCAGGCGCAGTAATTTTGCCCGGGGAACAGGAGAGGACTCTCCCGGCAGCAGCAGCGGCAGTTTAACCAATTTCATGGTTGGCCGCCGCCGGTTCTCGAGGAAAAAGAGCAGGGTTTCCGCCGCTTTCACCCCAATATCATACTGATCCACATGCGGATGGGTTTTATAGCCGATGATAAAATCCGCCGTTTCCACCATAGCCTTGCTGAGGTTGGCGTGATGATCCAAAGTAACCCCTATCAGTGTCCGGGGCCCGGTAATCTTCCGGACCCGCCGTAATAAAAAACCTTCCGTATCGCCGATAGTCTCCGTACTCATCCCGCCATGCAATGCCAACAGCAGGCCATCCGGATTGTCCAGTTTTTTTAGATCAGTTTCCAGTTTTTCCAGGATAAAATCGAAAGTTTCGGAACTTACCGGGCCGGAAGGAATCGCCACTGCCGAAATCAGCGGTTTGGGACTTACGCCCCGCTTTTCAAGCGCCTCCAGCATACCGCCGATTTCAGTGCTTTTTCCGCGATGATAGTCGAATACCGCTTTCCCCATCAACAATTGATCCTGCTTGAAATCCTCCAGATTTGTCGTTATCGGCGAAAAAGTGTTGGATTCATGCATCACGCTCCCTATCGCAATATTGAACATTGCTCACCGTCCTGCCAATTCCGCACAATTGGCATGTATCTTTTCGATGGCGGCGGCAATATCCGCCATAGCGTCTGCGTCTGCAATCAGACTGCCGTTCGGAATCCAAATCATTTGCCGGGCAAGCCGTGAGGCTACCGGGAAATTATCCGGATTTTTCTGCGGATGATCCGCATAACAGGCTTCCGCCTCGCGGCGGCCTTTCGGAATAAACTGATATTTTCTGAATACTTCGAGCTCATGCATTGCCGGATACGAAACCTCAACCGGAATTCCTTCCGCTCTCAGCGCGTTCATAAAGAGTTCCCGGCTAACCCCGGCAAATTTCGCCGAATCATAAAGAAAAGGATATACATACAGTCCCTGAGCCTGCATGCGCGGATCCGGCTTCCCGGTCGTTATCCCCGGAATGGAGTTCAATTTTGCGTCGAGCAAACGGGCATTCCGGTTCCGAATTTTAAGCAATTCAGGAAGCCGCGTCAATTGAACCCTCAGAACCGCGGCGATAAGTTCGGACATCCGGAAATTGGAAGCCAGCCGGAAATGTTCATAATTACCTCTGCCTTTGCGGCGCCCGCAGTTAACGACGGACATGCATTCATCCGCCAGTGTTTCATCGTCGGTAACCACGATTCCACCTTCGCCGCCGGTCATGGTTTTGCTGGCCTGCATGCTGAAAGTCGCTATGTCGGCGAAACTCCCGACTTTCCGGTTTTGCCAGAGCGCTCCATGGGCATGGGAACAATCTTCAACCCATTTCAGGTGGTACTTATCAGCTATTTTCTTCAATGCGTCCATATCGGCCGGATGCCCGGCAAAATGCACCGGTATGATGGCCCGGGTACGACTGCCGATCACCGCTTCGATTTTAGTTGGATCAATGCAAAAAGTCCGTTCATCCACATCGACGAAAATCGGAACCGCCCCCACCCGGAGCACTTCCGTTCCAGTACTCATAAATGTATAATCGGGAACGATAACCTCGTCCCCCGGACCGATATCCAGTGCCGTCAGCGCCACTTCGATCGCGTTCGAGCCGTTGGTTATGGCCACCGCCCGGCGCACACCGATAAATTCGGCGAATTCCCGCTGAAAATCCTTTACCATATGGCCGCTGCCCAGTCCCCAGCAGCCGCTTTTGATCACTCCCGTAACCGCATCGATTTCCCGCTGATCCCACATCGGCCACGCCGGAAAAGCTTGCGTTCTTACGGGCTGGCCGCCATTAATTGCCAATTTCGCCATTTCTGTTGCCTTTAATTATGATTTAATCTGATAAAAAACACACAATACATTTCTTCCGTTTCCGGATTACTGATATTGTTTTCCACTCCTTCCGGCGTATAAATGGAAGTTCCGGCCGGAGCCTTCCGGCTGCAGGTTTTTCCCTCGGCGTCCTTCCATTCCACCAGCGCGGTGCCGGAAACGACATACAATATTTCATCCTCGCCTTCCGGATGGGTGTGCCAGCCTCTTTCATCGCCCTGGCTTAAAAATCCTATTCCCATGGCTTCCCTGCCGCCGGTATCCTCAGGTTTCATTAACCTTTTCCAATTCCCGGTCATTCCCGGAATACTCACTACTGTACCATTTTCCATGGATATTAATTTTGCTTGACGTTG
>Ga0172377_10008737_pt1 | contig 10397 bp, 9 predicted proteins | sample Pumphouse3metaG_FD_119749 | JGI IMG/M metagenome (GOLD analysis project Ga0172377, IMG submission 119749) | Leachate microbial communities from a municipal landfill in Southern Ontario, Canada - Pumphouse #3 metaG | ecosystem: Engineered > Solid waste > Landfill > Unclassified | place: Canada... | reverse complement strand
TTCCTTAATATAAATTATTTTTTCCTTAATATAAATTCAATTAGATTAAATCTATTTTCCTACAAACCTTTCACCCCTTCGTGGTAATCATGAAAATCCTTTAATCTTGTAAATCCTGATTCTTATCAAAAAGCTTACTAATAATTTTTCCTTAACTTATTTTTGAAGAAGTCTCCTCCCAATTTATTTTTGAATTAATTTGATTGAAGAATACTTCTTTGACTTTTCTTTTTAACAACCTGTTTGCTAGTTGTTAATGCTGATTTTTACATTGCAACGGTCTTGATATAGTTTTAATGTAACTTGATACAAATAATCAATCCCCTTATAATGGCTAAATTTTTAGATTAAGATTTATTTCTTTTCTCTTTCCTTCTTTCTCTTTTCTCAATTAGTACTTATGTCCTTCTTCTTGCATTTCTTCCTTGGTTATTGATACTTTATCCATCTTTCTCCATGTGTAGAAAATATATGCAAAAACTATTGGTACTAGTAGTGATGCTGCCGCCATAACTCTTAGGGTGAAATAGCTTGAGGATGAGTTGAAGATTGTTATTGAAGATTGTAAATCGAAGGTGGAAGGGTAGTAGGCTGTATTATTATATCCTATATTTAATAATAGGCTGAGTATTGCTAGTACGGCTCCAGTGCCTGCAAACCATATTCCTTTTGTATAGGTTTTTTTTGAGAATATTGTTTTTCCTAGTCCATATAATACTGATAGAGTTCCAATTAATAGGATTGTTAATAGGATAGGCATTTCAATAAGGTTATTGAAGTATTTGTATTTTTCCATAGATACAATTCCTGTTTGAGGATCTACTGCAAATCCTTCTGACAATAGAGTAATTGTTAGAAATGTAATAAAGAGAATTACGAAGGCTGTTCCGCAAAAAGTAGCAGTTTTCTTTGCTCTCTTTTGTAGGGTTTCGTCGTTTACATTATTGATGAAATATAGTGAACCAAGTGTGCGTGAGAGAGATAAGACTACCAAGCCAAGTAGTATATTTCTTGGATTTGTTAATGCTTCTAATCCATGGTAGGAGTTTGCCCACTGTGATATTACTGGCATAAATGGGGTGGTGAAATTATCCTTATTAATAATAAATTCAGAGCCTGTAAAGAATGTGCCAACCACTACTCCTAATAGGAATGGTGCTAAAAACCCATTGATTAGAAGGAATGTATTATAGGTTTTTGTGCCTAAGAAATTTCTTTCTTTCTTCCTGAATTCAAAGGAGACTGCTTGTATGATAAAACAAAATAGAATTATCATCCATAGCCAATATGCTCCTCCAAATGATGTGGAATAGAATAATGGGAAGGCTGCAAAGAATGCTCCTCCAAAAGTAACAAGGGTTGTGAATGTAAATTCCCATTTCCTCCCTATGGAATTTACAAGCATTGTTTCTTCAAGTTCGGTTTTAGATAGTTGTGGTATTAGGGTTTGGCCTCCTTGAACAAATAGTAAGAAGACTAATAGGGCTGCTAATAATGAAATAATAAACCACCAATATTGTATAAAGAATGTATAATCCATAGTACGTTTTTTTTAAAATCCTTTATTAATTTGTTTGAACATAATTTTTAGTTCTGCTATAAGGAGAATGGTAAAGAGTAGGCAGAATATAATAAATGTTGTTATTACGGAACTTGTTTGTAGGGAGGATATTGCTGAATAGGTTGGCATAAGGTCTTGAATAACCCATGGTTGACGACCAACTTCTGCAACTACCCAACCACTCTGTGATACCATATATGCTAGAGGTACTCCTGCAATACATAGCCAGTTTAGTAGTTTGTAATTTTCGTATGGTTTTTTCTTATAACCTAAATACCACATTAGTCCAAAGAGAAATAAGAAGAAGGTGCCTACAATTACCATAAATCTAAATGCATAGAAGGTTATAGGAACACTTGGTATTAGTTGCGACTCTTCTGTAATAAATCCATATCCAAAATTAGCATAGTTTGCATTAAGTGTTTGGAGACTAGTTTCTGCCTTATATATATTCCCTTCCTTTTTAGCAGTTCTATAATCCGATAGCGCTTGTAGGGCTATTTTGCCACTTGCCATTTTTTCCTTTGCCGATAATGGAATATGTCCGTCTTGTGTAGGGTAAGCTCCATCTAATATATCATTAATGCCAGGAACAAAGGCGTCAATATTTCTATATCCCAGAAATGAAAGTACATAAGGAATTTGAATATTTAGATAGAATGGGTTCTTGTCGTTTTGTTTAATTTTTTCTTCAGGTTTAAGTATGCCCAATGCAATAAGTGGAGCTTGGGTTTGACCTCTGTAAAGTCCTTCCATAGCTGCAAGTTTCATAGGTTGCTTTTGTGCAACATGGTAGGCTGATCCATCCCCGGTATATATTGTTAGTAGGATAGCTATAATACCAATTGGTGCTGCTATCTTAATGCTTTTCTTTGCCAAATCAATATGTCTTTTCTTTAATAAGAACCATGAGCTAACTCCAATACATGCAGCTGCTCCAACAACCCAACATGAAAGAACAGTGTGGAATACCTTATTCATAGCAATTGGGGATAGAGCTACAGCCCAGAAGTTGGTCATTTCATTTCTTACTGTATCGGGATTAAATGTCATACCAATAGGGTATTGCATCCAAGCATTAGCTATTAGTATCCAAAGAGCAGATATTGATGCTCCAAAAACTGTTAGCCAAGTGGCAGTTAGGTGAAATCCCTTGCTAACCTTATTCCATCCAAAGAACATAATAGCTATAAAGGTAGATTCAAGGAAGAATGCCATTATCCCTTCAATAGCAAGTGGTGCTCCAAAAATATCTCCAACAAACCATGAGTAATTTGACCAATTGGTGCCAAATTGAAACTCAAGAATTAATCCTGTTGCTACTCCTATGGCAAAATTAACACCGAAAAGTCGCATCCAAAACTTAGTTATTGTTTTCCACTGCTCTTTCTTGGTTTTGTAATAGATGGTTTCCACTATTCCAATAATAACACCTAGTCCAAGGGTTAGGGGAACGAAAAGCCAATGATACATAGCTGTAAGGGCAAATTGTGCACGGGACCATAATACTAAATCTTCCATAAATTTATAATTTATTATCTATATTTTAGGGTTTAACTGCTCTTTTTTCCATTTCATTTACAATATACTCCGATTTTCCTTTATCGTTATCTGCTTTAGAGGAAAGAAAATTGGGAAAGAAGAATATTTTAAGTATTGCAAACATAATAAATAGTTTGATAAGAATGATTATCCAAAGTGTTTTACCTAAGGTCATTGAACGGAATCCTTCATAGTAGAATCTAAATACTTTAACGAAAACATTCATATAATACTAGTCTTATATAATTAGTTATATCAAAATAAATTGTAATTTCAATAATGAACAAAGATAGAAATAAAAATTAAAAAACAAAATATATTGATTAGTTTTTTATTATCTTATCTTTATTATTTCTGTATTGGATATAATTTTATAAATAGATGAAGCTTGATTGGATATCTTATCTCGTTCAATATCTGCTATAAAGTCAACCCCTTGTTTAATTGTTTGACTTATTGTGTTGAAGGAAATAGGGGAGGGATGATTGCTAAGATTGGCAGAGGTGCTGATAATAGGTTTGCCAAATTCTCTTAGTAGTTTTTGGCAGTAGGCATGATTAGGAATACGAATGCCTATTGACTGATCTTGAGAAAGTAAATCTATTGGTAGGTTCTTTGCTTTAGGGTAAATAATGGTTAGTGGGGATAAATAATCTCTTATTAGTTCTAAGGCTTTATTGGGGATTTCTTCTACATAATTTCTTAGCATTTGTATATCAGAAACTAAGATTAATAGGTTCTTTGTATTATCTCTTCCCTTAAGTTCAATAATTCGCTTAATAGATAGGGGTTGAGTTGGATCAGAACCCAACCCCCATATAGTATCGGTAGGATAAAGTATTATCCCTCCTTTATTTAATATATCTATCTCTTGCATAAGTTAGTAATAGTGATATACTAGCTAATTAAGAAATTAATATCGTCGTTTAGAGAAAATTCTTTTGCCTCCATTGTGCCACGGAATACTTTCATCTTATTATCTCTACCAATAAGAGTTAGTTTGCCATTTTCTAATAATAGAGCTGTTGCTTCTCTAATTCCAGCAACCCACATCGTAGGTTCAACCTTTAGGAATTCACCCAAACGCTCATCTCTTGTTTCTCCACCGTGTTTTGGATCGAAGAAATCAGTATAGTGAGGATTGATTTGGAAAGGTACTATGTTCATACAATTAAAGCTTTCTGGCTCAATAATTGGCATATCGTTGGTAGTTTTTAGAGATGGTCCTGCAATATTTGAGCCTGCACTCCAACCCATATAAGGCATGCCTGAATTTGCTCTTTCTGATATTGCTGTCATTACCTTATTGCGATATAGCTCATAAACCAAATGGAATGTATTACCGCCTCCAACTGCAACGCATTTAGCATCTCTAACTGCTTGAATAGGATCTTTTTCTTTATGAATACTATATAAGTTAAGACCTAGTTTGGAGAAAACAGCCTTTACCTTTGTTTCATATATATCGTATCCCATTGAAATCCCTGCATAAGGAATAAAGAGTACATCTTTAATATTATGTCTATCACAGAACTCTTTAATCATTTCCTTACACCATCCTAGATATTCTTCTCCTCGATTTGTTGAATTACTTATTAATAAAAGATTTTTTTCCATGTTTTCTTCTTTTTAAATTTAATAAAATATAGTTTCTCAATTTATTGTTTTGTTAAAGTCTTATACAAAGAATGCAACTGCAATTCCTATGAAAATAAAGTATAATACCATAATACAAAGTCCAATTATTGTTATAATACCTAATAGAGTGAATAGTTTTTTAAGATTATCTGTTCCTTTTACTAATGATTCTTGGTTATTAGTTTCTATACTTAATTTGGTTTGTTTTGTAGCACCTAATAAGTACTTACCTATAAATATATAGACAATTCCATATATTGCCATTAAAAAGAACATTGAAACTCCATAAATTATTCCTGCACTCCCAAACCCATTACCAAATACTGGCCAATTGATACCAAGTGAGCCTGCAAAAATGAAAAATGCTCCCAAAGCCAACATAAATGCTGCCGAGACATAGCAAATAATGCCTAAGAACCTTCCCCATTTTGCAAAGACTAAAAGGTTAGATTTGATTTCTTGATTAATTACTAAATCATTATTGTTTTCAATAATTGAGTTTTCTTGATTTCTTGATTCTTCCATGATTTTGATTATTAAAAATGTTTCTTAGGCAAAGATATATAATTTTTTTGTAATTTCGCAACTCACATTAATATAAAACAAATAAATGCAATTTCTTAATCCATATTTTCTTTTCGGTTTATTTGCAATAGCTATCCCAATCATTATTCACTTATTTAATTTCCGAAGATTTAAGAAGGTTTATTTCACCAATGTAAGTTTCTTAAAGGATATTGAAATTAGTACTAAGAAGCAGAAGCAGGTTAGAAATAGGGTGCTGCTTTTAGTCCGAATACTGGCAATTATCTTCCTTGTTCTCTTCTTTGCACAACCTAATTTTCCTAATAAGGATAAAAAATTAGTTGAGAAGGGATTAAATGCTGTAGTGGTAATGGTTGATAATAGTTTTTCAATGCAAAATCAAGGTAGGGAGGGACGATTATTGGATGAAGCAAAACAAAAAGCTAAGGAGATAATTAATCAGTATAATAATAATGATGAATTTGTTCTATTAACAATGGATATGGAGGGGAAACACCAGCAATTTGTTTCTAAGGATAAGTTTATTGAGTTATTAGATGAAGTGGAAATATCTACAAAATCTCAACCTAATTCGAAGTTATTTAGCCGCTCTTTTGATCTTCTTAATACAAAACAAGGATTTAATAAGCGTTGTTTTATGGTTTCTGACTTTCAAAGTACTGGATTTGACTGGGAGAAATTTCCTAATGATACTGCCATAAATTCTTTATTAATTCCTTTGCAAGCTAATAATATAAATAATATATATGTAGATTCATTATCATTTGTAGATCCTATTTTCCAGGTAGGAGAGAATATTAAATTAGATGTTAGGATAGTTAATAAATCAGATAAGAGAGCTGATGCAGTATCGGTTAAGCTTTTTATTGAAGGTAAACAAATTGCAGTCTCAAGTATTGATTTAGAAAAGAATCAAACTAAGAACTTAGAAATGACCTTTAATCTTCAAAAGCATGGCATCCAACATGGACATATTAGTATTATTGATAATCCTATTATATTCGATGATGATTTCTACTTTACACTTCAAACCAATCCTACTATTGATGTCCTTTCAATTAATGCGATTAATCCAAACCCTTATATTAATCAGTTATTTTCCAATAATAATGAAATTTCATTGACAAATATGAATGAAAAGTCAATTGATTTTAATGAGTTTGGCAATTTTTCTTTGATTATTTTAAATGCTATATCAGATTTTCCAAGTGGTTTAGCCTCTGAATTACTTCGATATAGGGATAATGGTGGTTCTATCCTCATAATTCCTTCCCAGACAATGGACTTAGAATCTTTTAAGGTTTCTATGCAATTTCTTTCCCTACCATATTATTCTGAACTTATTGAAAAAGAAAATAAGGTTTCGTTAATTGATCAGGAAAATAAATTATTTAGGGGCGTTTTTTCTTCAGAGGTTGATAATATGGAGATGCCTACGGTTAAGAAATACTTTAGATTATCATCCACAACCAGAACATCAAGGGAATCGATAATGAAATTTCAAAGTCAGGAGGATTTTCTCTTAGTTAGTCAGACAGACGATAGTAAGGTTTATATTTTTGCAACAAACCTAAGAAATGATTTCACTGATTTTATTAAACAAGCTCTCTTTGTACCTACTATTTGGAATATGGCATTATTTAATCAGGTTCTACCAAAGCCATATTATTTTATGACTGATACTAGACCTATTGATATTTCTATGATTAAGGATGTTTCAAAAATACTTGTTCCTGAGATTGTTTCAACTGATAGTAATATTTCATTTATTCCTCAGTTTATTAGAGATAATCAAAAGCAAAGTCTTATTCTTCATAATCAAACCACTAAATCAGGAAACTATAATATTATTGAGAAAGGAAAAGTTTATGGTGGTTTATCGTTAAATTATGGTAGGGAGGAATCTGATCTTAGTTTTCTTAGTAATAGGGATATTAATTCAAAACTATCAAAAGCTTATCTTAATAACTATAATGTTCTAGAAACAAAACAGCAATTATTAAGTACTTATTTTAAAAAATCAGATAGCTCTTTTCCTTTATCAATAATTTTATTAATTTTGCTTTTTATTTGCTTATCGATAGAAAGTTTTATAATATTTAGAAATAGATAGTTTTTATGAGTATATGTTTTTCTAATAATTTTTTTGAGTGTTTAAGAGATATAAGGTTGAATAATAATAGCTCTTGGTACCAAGAAAATAAGGATAGGGTTAATTCTGCCCGTAAGGAAATGGAAAACTTTGCCAGTATATTAATTCCTGAGGTTAGAGGTTTTGACTCTAATGTTGGAGTATATGATGCAAAACGCACTATGTATAAACAACACCGTGATATTAGGTTCTCAAAAGATAAATCCTCTCTCAAAACTTATATATCGTCTGTTATTTTTTATGGCAATGATAAAAAAATTAATACTCCTTGCTATTATATCCATATGGAAGAAGGACATTGTATGATAGCAGGTGGTGTTTATAATCCTGAGAGAGATGATTTAAAGAAAATAAGAGATGAGATATATTATAATGTTGAAGAGTTTGAATCGATAATATATAATAAAACTTTTAAACAATATTTCGATTCCATCAATAATGAAGAACCTCTTAAGAATGCTCCAAGAGGTTATCCTAAAGATTGGCCACAAATCGACTATTTAAAGAATAAGAATTTTACCCCTACGCATTTTTGCTCAATAGAAAGGGCAAAGGATAAGGATTTTATTAACTATGTACTTGATGTTTTTAAGTCAATTCACGACTTAAATAAGTTTATGTTTAGAGCAATTAATTAAAAGAAAATATAAAATAGAAATTGAATGAAAAGATTTTTTATAATTATTTTAGGACTGATATTCATATCTAATTTTGCATACTCACAAGATGCAGTAAGAGAAAATGCTGTTAAGGCAATGAATGAGGCTGCAGTAAAGGCATCAAAAATGGTTATTGATACCACAAAGAAATCAAATTGGTATATTAAAAATAACCTAACATTCAATACAGAACAAAATATGTTTGAGAACTGGGAAGCTGGAGGGGTAAGTTCATTTGCTTTTTCTGTATTTTATAAGGGATTCTATAATTATTCCAAAAAAAAGTTGAAATGGGATAACTCTTTTGAGCTAGGATATGGAAAAATGAGGCAAGATAATAATGGAAAAGGGATCTTCGATAGCGGGAATATTTTTAGGAAGAATGAAGATAAGATAGAGCTTAACTCTATTGTAGGTTATAAGGCATTTCAAAATTGGAATTATTCTGCACTTATTAATTTTAAATCTCAATTTGATGAGGGCTATAAGAATGACACATTATTAGTTTCTGCCATATTTTCACCTGCATACCTAACTACTTCGATAGGTATGGAATATAAACCTAGACCATATCTTTCTATTCTTTTTTCCCCTCTAACGGGTCGTACAACCATTGTTGGAGATAATCGTTTGGCAAAGAAAGGTAATTTTGGTTTATCACAAGACGGACATTTTGATTTTGCTTTTGGTTCTTATATTAAGATATTCTTTGAAAAAGAAGTCTTTAAAAACGTAAATGTATTATCAAAACTAGAATTTTTTAACGATTACGAAAAAGTACCATTCTTAACAAATACTGATATTAATTTCGAAACATACGTTACAATGAAGGTAAATAAATACTTATCTGCCTTTGTAAATGTACAATTAGTTTATAATTATGATTTCAGTACAAAACTACAATTTAAAGAAAGAATAGGTTTATCTATTCCTATATATTTCTAATTGGGTATTAAGAAATAATCACCGTTATTTGAAAGTTTATCTAAGGACTCTTGGGTTATTGTATTGATGTATTTTTCGTCAAATATCCTAGCTACTCTTATGTAGTTATCCGTAAAGCCAAACATCATACCATTCTCATTATCTGATTCCCAAAGAATACTTCCCTTATATCCAATATTTCGATTATAGAATTCTTTTTTCTTCTTATTTGATATTTCTTGGAGAATTAGGCTGTGTTTTTTGCGAATATTTACAGGGATTTTTCCATCAAAATTTATTGATAATGCATTGGGTCTCTCCGAATAGGTAAATACGTGTAGGGCTGAGAGGGGTAGGGATTCAATAAATTCAATTGTGGAAGCAAATTCTTCTTCATTATCACCAGGGAATCCAACAATTATATCAGCTGCTATAAATGCATTAGGCATAATATGGTTTATATATTTTATTCTATCTGCAAATAACTCTCTATTATATTTTCTTTTCATTCTTTCCAATAGGAAATTTGTCCCTGCTTGTAATGGAATATGAAAATGAGGTAGAAAGCTCCTTGACTCCTTAACCCAATCTATTATTTCCTCAGTTATTAGGTTGGGTTCTATACTTGAAATCCTATATCTTTTTATAGGCTCCACCTTATCCAATTCTTTAATTAAATCAAAGAAAGTTTCGTTTTGGTGTTTGCCAAAATCTCCAATATTAACACCAGTCAAAACAACTTCTTTCTTTCCTTCTTTTGCTAATTCATAAGCTTTTTCAACTGTGGTTGCAACTGTATCGCTCCTGCTTCTCCCTCTTGCAAATGGTATTGCACAGTATGTGCAGAAATAATCACAACCGTCTTGTATCTTTAAAAAACTACGTGTTCTGTCGCCAGTTGAATAGGAGGGAACAAATTCTTTAACATCATCAATATTTTTAACCTCTTTCCAATGTTCAGAAAATCTTTCTTTATTATTTAGATAATCAAATAGCTTGTGCTTATCTGCATTTCCCAAAATTATATCAACACCTTCAATTTCTGAAATTTCCTTTGGTTGAAGTTGTGCAAAACATCCTATAACAGCAATTGTAGCTTCGGGATTTATTTTATTAGCTTGGCGAATTGCATTTCTACATTTCTTTTCAGCCACCTGAGTTACAGTACATGTATTTATAACATATACGTCAGCAAATTCTTTGAAAGAAACTTGCTGGTAATCGTTTTGAATAAATATTCCTGCTAATGATGAACTTTCTGCAAAATTTAATTTACAACCTAATGTATGGAATGCTACCTTCTTCATAAATATACTATAATCTAATTTATTTCGAGTGTCAAAATTAGGTATTTTATTTTGAATAGCCATTTTAT
>Ga0172377_10008736_pt1 | contig 10397 bp, 9 predicted proteins | sample Pumphouse3metaG_FD_119749 | JGI IMG/M metagenome (GOLD analysis project Ga0172377, IMG submission 119749) | Leachate microbial communities from a municipal landfill in Southern Ontario, Canada - Pumphouse #3 metaG | ecosystem: Engineered > Solid waste > Landfill > Unclassified | place: Canada... | reverse complement strand
ATTACAACAGCTATACAAAAAGAAGCATATAATCCAACTTTTGGGTCAACTCCTGCAATAATTGAAAAAGCTATTGCTTCTGGTATCAATGCTAATGCTACTACAATACCAGCAATTGCATCACCTCTTATATTTCCAAACCATTCATCTTTTTTAAAATATGTTTTTACCATTTAGTTCCTTGTTAATTTAAATTTTTGATTAATTGATATTATGAAAATAAATAGAGTTAATATATTAGATATAAAATAATTTGTTATAGAAAAAATAAACTAAGTAATAATATAAATATAGTTTATGTATGGCGGAATAACAAATATAAGATTAATACCAAAATAGTTGTTTAACAATATCTATTTTCAAAAATATTCTTCTTATATTTGTTATAATCACATTTTCGGATTCGCCTTTTTTAGAAGTTATTTGGAATTATAACCAAATATTAATAAAAATTAAAGATTCAATAAACTTGTATATGATACTATCACATACTATTAGGTTATTGACACAAAATTATGAACAATCTCCCAACTGAGCTACTCCCGCTTATGATTACTTTTTAAGTGCTGAAAGTATAATTACTTTTTACTTATATATTGATAAATACTGATTTTAGATTTTTAACATAAAAGAAGAAACCCATATAAGTACCATCTGGTAGTACTTATAAAGAGTTTGGCGTATGATTGTCCACAAAAGTTTTAGTGTTTAAATTTTCCATGTGAAATATCTGAATTAACTTTGACTGCTACAGCTGTCCAGTTTTCACGTTCTTTAACTTTGGTTTCTATTCTACGTGGAGCTCCAATACCATTAAACTTACTGCTCGTAGTAATAGAAGAGTCTTTTTGAACTTGTACATAAATTAGTGCATCAGCACGTAAATCATATGCTCCATTTAACAATTCATCTTTAGAATCTGCATTTATAGCTTCTATTTCATCATAATCCAAACCATCTGGCACGGAAGAAAATGTTTGTATCTTTGTTTTATAATATTCATCTCTAATGTCATTCTCTAATGATGCACTTAAATTAGGTCTTGTTCTAGCCGATGAAAAAGCATGCATACTTATATAAAAAGATGCAGCTCCAAATAAGAGTATACCCATTCCAAAAAGTGCTCCAAAACCTTTTGAAACACTTATAATAAATATCCCAAGTGAAGCAAGTACTATCCCAATTACAGCGAAAATTATTCCTCCCCTAATATTTTCATCATAATGTGCTTTTCTTCGTTTTGGTTCATTTATAAGTTTCTGGATATACTCAAAATCAAACTTTTTAAACTCGTTATTTGTTTTTACTTCTTTTTCAACATGTACTTGTTCACTTGTTTGAGGACATCCACAATGGGGACATGAGGTTGCTCTATCACTTATATCTTTTCCACATTCTTCACACTTTATTAATGCCAAAATAATCTCCTGATTTTAAAATGTCACCATTATAAAATAAACTAACTTTGATTATTTTGATTTTCTTTCTTATTTGAATAAATTATTTGTGTATCGGATAGTTTCGTATCAACTTCTTCATATTTCATAAAATTACTTTCCTTATCTAATTTTTCAAGTTTTGTTTTCAACTTTGATAATTCATGATTAAGCTCTTTGTTCAATCCTAAATATGAGTTAACATGATTTTGAGCCAATTCTAAATCATTTTTTAAAGTCAAAATCTCTTTTTCTAATTCTCCATTTTTTTGCTCCAAGTAGTCAATTACTTCGTCCTTAGTTAGCTTTCTGGTGCCATTCGTATATGTGCTATACTTATGTGCTTCAAGCTGTTTTTGTAAAGTTTCAATTGTTAAATCGCGAGATTTTATCTGCTCTTTGAGCTCTCTGTTTAGTTTTTCTAATTTTGCATAGTCTTCTCTTGTTCCATTGTTTTTTTGAAGTTCTGCTCTTAATTGTTGAATTTCTTGTATGTGCTGTCGTTTTAAGTCATTATCGTGTTTGTACTCTTGTTTTAGCTGATGAGGATTTCTACGTTGAGAATTTGTCTTTGATTTTGATTGACCACGAATCATACCTAAGTTTTGAGCTGTCATGTCTTGAATCTTTGTCATATCTTTTTTGGATAGTCTAATCATCTTTCCAGTTTTCCAATTCAATCGGTTAAATATTGCATGCGCATGATTATTAAAATACATCTGCATCCGTGGAGCTTTTTTTGTATATTGAATGTCAAAATACCACTCTTTTGTTTGTTTATCATAATGGATATCTTGGTTTGGGGAAAATGCAATGACACGGTGGCTTACATTCTTTCCAGTTGGTTTATGTACCCATTCTTTTTTAGTTGCATTAAACCATAAATCTGATGCTTTCAAGGTGGTATCCAAAAACACACCCTCATCTTTATGAATAGCTATCTCAGAGACCTCAAAACCACCCTTATGCTCTTTATTTAATTCAATAAATAAATTTTCAATATCTTTCAGAGTTGTATCTGGCAAAATATTAATAACTGCTTCTTGCCAGAAGGTATCTTTTGAACTTGTTTGCATTGCTCGTCCAGTTTTTTCTTTAACAAACTTTTCTGCTTTTTCAAGATGGGCTTTTCGGTCACTGATATAAGCTTTAAATTCATTATTCTCACAATCATGAATTAACAGATAATGTGGTACGTGCTTTCGTGAATTGTGTTGGGTTGCATGCTTTTTTACAGCTTGCATGTTAAATGATGCAATCATTTGTATTCCTTTTTGTGCCCTTGAGGTCAAAAACAAACGCATTAGGGGTATCCCTAGTGTTAGTTTGCAAACTAACACTAGCGGGCTAATGTCGTTTGAAATTTAGGCTAAAAGCCCGTAAATTTGGGGTTTCTACACCATAAAGGTGTTCCAACAAGTATCCAAGTACCATAAAATGATATTGGATAACGTATTTAAATTGGAAGATTGTATCTTCCACCTTTTGCATCCAATGAACTACTTAATTGTTGTCCAAATTCTGCTTCATCTTGATACCCGAACTGCCGTAAAAACAACGTGGAACCTAATAAAATTATGAAAAACATGATTACTGGAATAAACAGTTTTAATGCGATTTCATAGAATCCTTGTTGAATCAAGCCTGCAAATGTATCAATCATCCCTAATTCATTTAATCCAAAAATGGCCGAGAAATTTTTCGTAATCACAAACATGGAGACGGCTTCATATAATGAATTAAGTAGTATGGCCACGATGATTGAGAACACGAGCAAAGTTGGCCGAGCAGATATTATTAGACCTCTCGCCAAAAATTTTGTTATTGCTTGTCCTTGCCCCTTTACCATGGCATGCGCGAACATAAAAGGTACAACTAAATAATAGATAACTATTTCTGCAAGCCAGAATAATACAACTAAAAGCCCCGCAGAAAGAATGGCAAATGGCACTAAAAGCGCTAAGAAATACTCGTAAATCCATATTGATACTGCAAGGATTATTGCTTCGCCACCAATTTTTAACATAGCCTCCAAGACCGAAAAAGAGGGGTGAAGCTTTGCAATTTTTAATACAAAACTTGCCAACATATCAAGAAAACCATTCGACTTTTTTTCTTCTTTTTTTTGCATTCCAAGTGATTTATTTAGGCTTTTTGAATCAGCTTTACTGTTTTTTTGTAAACGACGTTCTGCATAATTTGCAGATAAGTCAACACTCATCCCCGCCATTTTCCCAACGCCTTGATATATATTGCTAAACAAGGGCATCGCGAAGTAAGGGATATACTTAGGGAACATTGCTACAAGGTCGTTTTCAAGGAAATCAGAGGCATCAACATCGCTGTAACTTTTCATCGCTTTTTGAGTCTCTTCTTCAATATATTCTCGCTTTTTATCAATATCATCGCTATAATGTTGCCACTCTTCCATATTTGCAAGCATTGAGTTCATTGATGATGTTGTAAGTGCAGACAAGAATCCCATTTCTACAGTGTTTTTATAAGCAACTTCTGCAATATTAAGTACTCTTTGCTCCATCCCATTTTCTATGGCATTTTTTGCATTTTCAATTTCTTTTGCTAGATTCTGAATTTGTATAGAAAGAAGTTGTCGTGTACGATCAACTTCGTAACAAGAACTAATTGAATAAAGATTTGAGACAATAATGTCTTCTGGATTCTTCAAATGAGTATAAAAATTAATGGCTCCATAACTCTCAACTGGTGGGTATTTTAATGGCATCCCAAAAGATTTAGATGCTACATTTTCCAAAGTAGCCATGTTGTATGTTTGTTCACAAGTTGATAAATAATGAGAATATGCTTCATGCACCAATTCAAGGTGCTCCAATTTGTCTATTCTTTCAATTTGACTCATAGCTGGATTTACAGATGCATTTCTGGCCATTTGATTTATGTAAACTTTATTGAAGCCTGCATTAAAGGTATTTGCTATTTGCACACCATTTGCAAGTAAATCACTGGCATTATCTTGATAAAAACTTTGTTCAAGTTTTTTTTCATTACCTAAAAAATCTACTTCATCAATTTCTTCAACTGGATACGATACAAACATGGTTAAACAAACCAAAGCTGAGACCACACCCGCTCCGACCCAATTGTTATGATTATGTACTTTTGATAATTTTTGGGCAAACTGCTCACCCATCAATACAATAAAAACAAAAGGTGAAATCAACATTACTAAGAGTAAATTAGTTTCTTGATAGAGGAAATTTATCTCAGTTATGAAATCAAGCCAAAACACGCCAACCGTGGATATCAGCTGTGATGTTGAAGATTTTAATTCACTTGGATAATTATCCAGTGGAATTATTGTATTTTCAGATTCAGAGAATGGATTTATATCAGAAAAGAAATCAAAGATTTTTTGAACAAAATTGGCTTCATATTCTTTTGATTGATTTGGATAAATGGTGTAATCAGGCTTCAAAATAATTGAATTACTATCAATAGTTTCAGAGATATCAATTATTGATGCATCAGCAGTTAGCACAGCCACTAAAAATTCAGGTGCAGTTAAATATTTTACTTGACCAGTATTTGAAAAATTTTGAAAATACTTAGTTTCAAGTGTTTTTAATTGCTCATCGATTGTTAATGTGTCTAAATCAGCATGGTTCTTGTTTGGAATGTAGTTATAGGTATCCTTGCAATGCTTATTAAAAAGTGTTCTTGTCTCAAGAACTTGTAAAGGGTTTGAAACAGAGTAGATACTGCACGTAATTAGCCCTTTTTCAAGGTTTAAGTTGGAAACTCTTGAAAAATACCCATCTTTGAGCTCTTCACAACTATAAGAGCATTCTTGTGGTGCATATATATACCCGTCTTTGATGTAGGGGCTTTGTGATGCAAAAATTGATGAAAATAAAATGAGAACAATTGTGAGTACTCTCATTTTACAATCCTAAAGAAATGACCATTTTCTAAGTAATAATACTTATCAAAGTTACCAAATAAATAAGCAAAATACATCTCCTTGATTGACCACACAAAAATTAATGTGGTCACATAATGTTTAACCCAAACTCCAAAAAATGGAATGTTTAAAATTAAAAACAACAAGATAAAGTATTGAACAACCAGTACTGTGATAATCAGTGCTTTATTTTTGCCAAGCTTGTATCCTAAATAAACCATACAAATAGATAAAATCAATGCATATACATCGGCTAAATCTTTTGGAATTCGTGCTGTAAAATATATGACAAGAAGTAATGGCACGAACTTAAGAAACATAATCAAATACTTATTCGTTGTCTCATACTTCTCTGTATCATCAATCTCGAACTCTTTTTTAAACAAAAAAATAAATGGAAAACGGTTGATTTCTGCTAACTTAGGTTTCATAACAGCACCTTTTCGTTGTAGGTTGTTTTTGAGTAAAATAGGATAATATTTTCAGCTGATAAATCAACCCACGACATATCATCACTACGGCAAAACCAAGGCTCAATGACATATCCACCTTTTATTCTCTTTGGTTTTGTTTTTGGACTCATTTCATGCATTTCTAATATTGCATTTGCTAATTGAACCCGTTCTTTATCTCTATGCATTAATACAAAATCGTAGCTTGGATTTGTATCAAAATCTGGGTCTAAATCGTAGAAGTCAAATGACTCGAGCAAGCAGTCAAGCATCTCTTGCTCAGTATATTCGTGGATTCGAAACGAATGCTCAAAGGCATTCATTTTCTCAAGTGTATAATCACAAACAAGGATTTTACGCGTTGATTTGGTCAAAACTAAAACTCTCATTTTGCACCTCCAAAAATTTCATTTTGATTTTCAAACATGTATTCCCATACTCTATAGGCTTGTTCTTTTTCGAAGTCTTTATCGATTAGACAATTATGTAGATAACCATTGCTTTTTATCCTAACGACTGTACCCTCAAGCAAGTTTGCAGAATTTGGATATGGTAATTCAAACTCAAAATTATCGCTTGCTTTAATTACTAATTGTTTAAATTCAGAAAAAGAAGAAGAGATGAGTTCTTTTTTTCTTTCTTTCTTTTTTTCTTTTTTTAATTTATTTATTGTTGAACAAGTGTTCAACGACTGTTGACTTGAGTCAAACTCACTCAACTGTTTTAGTTGTTCTTCTTGCTCTTTTTTCTTTTTTAACGCACTAATTTTTCCAGCTCGACTTGCATTCTCAACTTTTGTGTAATATGGTTGGAGCCAAGAATTTAATTCAGTCGAAATAAATAGATGACCATCTGCTTTTTCGATGATTTCAAATAAGCCATATGCGCTAATTACTGTGTTTACGATAGGCACACTTACTTTCATTTCGTCAGCTAACAAATCTATGTCAGCCAATGGGTATTGGTGGTTTTCTGTTTCAGCCAAAGTTTCAAGAATGAAAACAGCAATGCCATAACCTTGTACATTCAAATCTTTGATTAATCGTTTTATATTTTTTCTATGCCTATAGCTCGTTGGAAATAGAAAATTTGGAGGTTTTTTCATAGGTAATAATCCTTATTTTGACAAATAAAGAGTACTGGTGTATAATTGCAGTACTCGACATACAACACGGGTAAGCATAGTCTTTGTTCTCTCGGCAAATTGAACTTAAAAGACTATGCTGTTTTTTGACTTCTAACTTTTCCTGTTTGTAATAAAAAATTAATATCAGATTCCTTCCAAAAAACTGACCCGCCAATTTTAATTGGCTTTGGGAATTGACCTTTTTTTATTAAATTGTAGATTGTCGATTTTCCAATCTGAACGCGCTCAACAACTTCCCTTATTTTTATTCTCTTGTCCTTTTTCATTTTTATCCTTTTCGTTATTTTTTGTATCCAAATTATTACACATTTATCCACAATAGTCAAATTGTTAAATTTTAAATAATCCCAATTTTATGGACAATTCATAGACTTTTTGTGGACAAAAGATACGCCAATTTTATAAAAATGATGATTATATCGTGAAAAATTAAAAAATTATTTTATTTATTTTAGAGGTTTATTTATTGTTTTTTTTAATAAAAAAGGTTGAGAGTTTTTGATAAAGATTGACATATGTCAATCTTTTGTATATTTTACTTAATTAATATAATTAATGATGATATATTATTTTAATTTAAGTTATTGTAGTGAATCTAGCCATTGAGCCCACCAGTTCATGAGTTCGCGCTTTTCATCGATGTATTTCATTTTTGATTGTCGATTATAAGCTCGTTTAACTGTATTTTGTTCCGCGTGAGCTAAACAAGATTCAATAATATCTGATTGGCATCCATGTTCTCTGATATTTTCATGGCATATGGTAGAGAACATTGAACGAAAACCATGGCTTGAATGTCTGTTTTTATATCCCATTTTATGAAGAGCATGATTAACTGTATTTTCGCTGATTGGTTTTAAGTTTGTGGTTTGGCTTGGAAATACGTATTTTGATGATTCATATTTTTTACATTCTTCTAAGATTTTAATAACTTGCTTCGAAATTGGCATCACAAAATCAATATCCATCTTCATTTTAGAAGCCTCTATATCTATTAATTCATTTTCAAAATCAATTTCAGACCATTCTAAAAATCGTAAATTGTATGGTCGAAATGGTAAATATGGGAAGAGTTTCAATGCAAAAATAGTTGAAAAATCAGATTTGAAGTCTTGTTCGTGATTGTTTATATCTTCTAATAATTGTTTAATCTCTTTTTCATTGGTAATTGCAGGGATGTGTTGTTTTTTTCGTTTTTTGAGGGCATTCCCTTTATCAATATCAGCTATGATATTATGTTCAGCCCACTCATTAGTAATAGCATACTTATAAATACGTTGTATATTATTTAAAAGCCTGCTAGCGTACTCTGTGGCATCTCTTTTTTCCATTCGTTCAATAATATCTAATATATCTCTTCTTTTTATATCTTCAAAACTCATTTTGCCAATATGTGGATATGCATTTGTCTCGAGATTGCTTTTTATCTTTTTATAGTTAGAAGCAGACCAACCATCTTTCATTATATCTAGCCATTTATTTGCTATGGTTTCGAATGAAGTTGTAACTTCAAAATTTGTAGCTTTAGATTCAATTGGGTTTATATTGTTTCTTATATTATTGCGAGCAAGTTCTCTTTTCTCTCTTGCTTCCTTCAGCGTAACATCTGGGTACAATCCAAACGACATTGATTTTCTCATTTTATTAAAACTAAAATCAAAACGCCACATCTTTGTTCCATTTTTTTTGATAACAATAAATAAGCCCAAACCATCACCTAACTTATAATCTTTCTCTTTTGGCTTTGATTTACGAATCTCAGTATCGGACAGTGGTTTGGTAATTTTTGGCATTTTTGCGGTACTCACTTTCAAATTTTGTTTCAGTACCGTTAACGATACCGTAAAGATATTTGGATTAAGCTGAATTAATTTGAATTGATATGGACTAAAATGGATTAAAAAAGCAATATAAAAGCCTAAACTATGGGACTTATAGAGACTAAATAAAAATAATTAAGATTGATTTGATTTTATAGCTGGTGGGTCATGAAGGACTCGAACCTTCGACCACTCGGTTATGAGCTTGATTAGCATCGATTTAACATAAATAACATACTTAACATACATAAATATAAACCATACTTTAGGGCTTTGTAATTAAATATTTTAAATGATATAATTAACAAGATTAACATAATCCATAATTCTAGTGTGAAATAGGTGTGAAATTTGGCGAGACATACTACAAAGTTTACAGGTGTCATATATCGTGATTCCATCACTAATGGAAAAAATGATAAAACATACTATATAAGATATAAAGACAGTGATAATAACACTAAAGAACTTAAAATCGGCAAATACAGTGAGGGTGTACGAGAGAACTACTGTAATCAAAAGCGTAATGAAATTATTACTAATTTGCGTTTAGGAGAAGAGCCACCAGCTGCTGCTAAATTAAAGAAAAAAGAAGCCAATTTGTTATCTCAAGTAGCAGCTGCATATTTTGCACAACGAAGAGAGAATGAAACTACAAAATCAGATAAAGCTATTTATGAATATTATATTGAACCGCATTTTAAAGATATTGACTTAATCGATAGCAGCTCTATTGAAAAGTTTGATAAATATTTAAAAACTGCAAAACAAAAAAACAATAATAACAAATTGCTCTCAAGCAAATACCAAAATGATATTAAAAGCCTTTTAGGAACTATCAATCGATATGCTCTTAAGCATAATCATACAAAAAATGATTTTACCATGTATTTAAAATTTAATACTATTGATAATGATCGAGAAAGATTTTTAACACTCGAAGAGATAGAAATCTTATATCAATACTATAAAAATGATTTTGAAACCCTACTCTTTTGTAAACTGGCTCTTACAACAGGTGGAAGATTAAACGACTTGTTAAACCTAAAAAAGAAAGATATTAATTTTTCAAACAAATTAGCAAAACTTAAAAATTTTAAAAGTGATAACACATATACAATATTTCTAAAACAGGAAATTACGGAACTGATACAAAGCCATGCACAAGATTTTAAACCTAATGATTATATCTTTACTTCTGTTTCTCAAACAAGACTCTTAAAGGATTTAGATACATTGTTTAATGAGGGAATTGAGAAAGATGATACGAAAAATAGAGTCGTTATTCATACACTTAGACATACATTTGCAAGTCATTTAGCGATTAATGGTACACCAATTTATACAATTAGTAAGCTCATGGATCATAAAGATATTAAAATGACTATACGCTATGCTAAGTTAGCTCCCGATAGTGGTCGAAACTCGATTGAAGATTTGAAGTTTTAAGTTTTTGGAGTAGTACCAGGGGAGTGATTAATTCCCCCTTTTATTAATATGCTTTAATCACAATGTAAAAAGTATTTAATGAATAGACACACTTAATCTTTTACCCAAAGCATGAGTTGCACTTTCAAGTGTACTTAGTGTCAATGAGCCATT
>Ga0172377_10008735_pt1 | contig 10397 bp, 10 predicted proteins | sample Pumphouse3metaG_FD_119749 | JGI IMG/M metagenome (GOLD analysis project Ga0172377, IMG submission 119749) | Leachate microbial communities from a municipal landfill in Southern Ontario, Canada - Pumphouse #3 metaG | ecosystem: Engineered > Solid waste > Landfill > Unclassified | place: Canada... | reverse complement strand
TGAAAACTCTCCTCTTTCGGCTCTTCTTGCACCATATGAAACTAAGGTATCCAGTAATTCATTGACGATGATCATGCTTCCGTGAGTGGAAAACTCAACGGAATCAAATCCGGTATATGATTTAGGACCTTTGTAATAGGTGAAGACTAATTCATCGATTAAATAATCAGGTTGATTCTTATCCTTATAGACTCTAGCAAAGACAGCTTGGTTAGGTACTAAGGTTTTGATGTCTTTCTTAATGATATGAGAAAGAATGTCCAAGGTCTTAGGACCTGAGAGTCTTATCGTAGCTAAAGCACTCTTATAAGGTGGAGTGGCTAGAGCACAAATGGTATCAAAAACTAGCATACATAAATTATAGCATAGGCAAGACTATTACTTTTCTAATTGATAGAACCTTTTTTGATTAAAAATGATTACCAAAACATACTATAACTTAAGAAATCAGCCTTTAAGTGTAATAGACAAACTAATAGGTTTGTTTTTTACTAAGAAATGATGAAAACAAAAAAAGAGAAAAAAAGAATAAGAAAAAGCCCATTTTTGAGGGCTTAATAATTGATTCTAAAATTTTAAAAAAATATCAAATGTCTTTTTGAGCGTCCATTTTAAATTTTATCTCTTTGCTATATCTCAATCAATAGAAAAAAAGATGATTTCGCTTTCAGTTCATAGTTTCTGAATTTGTCAAAAAAAGTCCATTATTTTAAGGTATACTTTTAGATGGTTCTTGACGGGAGAGCGGTCATCCTTTTGTGAAGCCTTCTCTTCTAGTCAGAAAGGAAAAACATATGAAAAAGTCTGCTAAGTTATTTGCTGCCATTGCTTCTCTCTGTGTTTTCGGTGGGACGCTTGCTTCTTGTGGTTCAACTTCTTCTTCTGAAGACAAGACTATCAAAGTTCAGTTTGTTCCTTCTAGAGATGCTGGTGAGTTAGCTACCTTAGCTACCAAGCTTGAGCCTATTCTTGCTAAATATGCTCCTGGTTATACTTTTGAGATCACGACTGGTACTACTTATGCTGCTGTGACCGAAGCCTTGATTTCCAATCAGCTTGATGTTGGTTTCTTAACTGCTTCCGGATATGCTGAAGCTACCTTAAAGCATGAAGGAGAAGTCTCTGTTTTGATGACTTCTGTCAGAAAAGGTTATAAGGTTCAGACTGATGATTATCCTAACAGTGTTGCTGATCAGATCAAGGCCATGAATGGTGACATTACTGGTTATACTTACTTAGGTGAGCAGTCTGATACTAACGTTAACTGGTATACTTCCCAGTTAGTCGTCACCAACAAGAATTATGTTGATAAGAACGGTGATGGCACTATCGATATTCATGATATGGCTGGTCTTAAGATTGCCCGTCAGGGAACTTCTTCTGGTGCCGGTTATCTCCGTCCTTTAAAGTATCTCAACGATAATAAGATGAAGATGGTTGATACTTTATCAACTGATGCTACTGTTGCTGCTACTCAGATACAGGGTCAGTATATCAAGGGCTATGATGCCGCTTATGCTGCTATGCAGTCTGGTGAAGTCGATGGTATGTGGGAATTCACTGATGTCCGTTATTCTAACGGCTACAACAAGGAAGGAAGCGAATACTATCATAAGGACACTGCCTTCACCACTTCTAAGACTGTTGCTATCACTGACAAGATCTACAACGATACTATTTCCTGCCGCAGTGCATTAAGTGCTGATAAGCAGGCTGCTGTTAAGGCTGCCTTCAAGGGTGCTATCACTGATGGTTCTTCCACTACTGAAGGAACTGGAGCTTATTTGCTTTACAACCTTTACAGCCACACTGGTTATACTGATGCTAAGAATTCTGATTTTGATGGTGAAAGAGAATTCTATCAGTATTGTGTTGACAACAATCTGTTCTAAAATATAATCAGGCTGTCTTCTCTTTCTATTTGCTAGAAGAAGAAAGGTTTGGAAATCTATGATTGTTTTTGATCACGTCGACAAGGTCTATCCTAATGGCGTAAAGGGACTGACAGACATTAATGTTACTATCAACGATGGTGAATTTGTCTGTATTATCGGTCTCTCTGGTGCTGGTAAGTCAACCTTCTTGAGAACAATCAATAAAATGATTGATATTCAACATGGGACTTTAACAGTCAATAATACGGATGTCAGCAAAGCCAAGGGAAAAGAACTTCGTGAATTACGAAAACATATTGGTATGATTTTCCAGTCTTTCAATCTCGTCAAACGTTCAACGGTGTACCAAAATGTACTTTCAGGAAGAGTGGGTTACCACTCCTCCTGGGAGTCCATGTTTGGTCTTTATTCAAAAGAAGAAAAGATGTTAGCTCTTCGTTCTTTGAAGAAACTTAACATTCTTGATAAAGCATATGTCAGAGCCGATCAATTGTCAGGTGGTCAACAGCAGCGTGTTGCTTTAGCACGGGCCTTGACTCAGGAACCTAGTATTATTTTAGCTGATGAACCTGTTGCCTCTCTTGATCCGATAACTACCTTGGAAGTTATGGATGATTTTAAGAGAATCAACAAGGAAGAAAAAATCACGATTGTTGCAAATATGCATCATGTTGATTTGGCTAAGAAATATGGCACTAGAATCATTGGCATCAGAGCTGGCCGAGTTGTTTTTGATGGCAAACCGGAACAGATTGACGACACTACTCTAATGGGTATTTATGGTCGTACTTTAACTAGAAATGAGAAGCTTGGAGAGCTCGACAATGACAAATCCAAGTAATGGTCAGACAGCCAATAAGAAAGAAAAATCTTCTTGGTTTGATAAGCATTTTCATAAATATTTATTTAAAAAAATAGATATCACGGATGAGAATGGTTTAGTAATAGATACCATTGAAAAACCTATTAAATGGGGATGGCTATGGGCAGTTGCTATTATCGTAATTTTCTGTCTCTGCTTGATGATTGCTCCTTTTAAAGCTGTTCAGTGGGATCAATTAGGATCTATTTTCAGTCAATTGTTTGTTCCTAGCAAATGGTCCTTGAAAGATTATGACGGCTGGTGGAACTATCTCTGGACTAAAGCCTGTCCGGCTATTTGGGACACGGTTGAAATGGTCTATATTGCAACCTTCCTCGGTGTCTTGATTTCAATACCGGTTTATATCCTAGCTGCCAGAAACATTGACCGTAATCCGTGGATTAGAAATATTGTTAAGGTCGTTTTGAATATTGTCCGTACTATTCCGACTTATGTTTTAGCAATCATAGCCGCTATTTTCTTTGGTTACAATGAAACCGCCGGTGTCTTTGCTATGATTCTTTTTACTCAAGGCGTCATGTTCAAGATGATGTTTGAATATGTTGAGACTTGTGATATGAATCCTTTTGAATTAGCTATTTCGAGCGGTGCTAACCGATTACAGGCTTATTCAATTGGTATGTCACCTCAGGTTTATCCAATGCTTTTATCTAACACTCTTTATACTTTTGAAATCAATATCCGTGCTTCCGTCATCTTAGGATTTGTCGGAGCCGGCGGTATTGGTCAGATGTTATCGGATGCTATTGAATCAACTAGTTATGATAAAGTCGGAGCAATTCTGGTTCCTCTCTTTACGGTTGTCTTAGTGCTTCAGTTAGTCTCTAGTTCACTTAGGAGGAAGATATCCTAATGGAAAAAGATAATACTGCTATGGAAGAAAAACCTTTAACTAAGAGAGAAAAGCTTAAGGTCTCCTTAGGTAAGAAGATAATTGACTTCTCTTCTCTTGATCAAGCCTATTCTCTCCGGCCACGCAAATGGATTATGAACCTAGTTTGGTTAGCTGTTATCGCAGCTGTTCTTCTCTACTTTTCTTTAGATATCAACTTCTTCGATCACTTCCGCAATCCTAACTGGACAAAATTCAATCTGATGCTGACTGGGTTTGCTCATCTTGATTGGAGCTACTTCTTCGGATATGGATCTTTCACCTTTGATACTTCTGTCATCTATCAGGTTATTGAAACCTTTGCTATTGCTTTCATTGGTACGACGGTTGCCTCAATATTGTCAATTCCCTTTGGCTTCTTAGCTTCTCATCGTCTAGTCGGTGGCTGGGCCTATATCTCCGAAGTCATCTTAATCTGCATCAGAACCTTCCCGGAAATTCTCTTTGGCTTCATTATGATTAAGGTAGTTGGCTTTGGTGCTCAGGCCGGTGTCGCTGTTCTCTCAATCCATTCAGTCGGTATGATTGCTAAAATGTACTCGGAACAGATTGATATGATTGAGGAAGGACCGTTAGAAGCATTAGATGCAGTCGGAGCTTCCTTCATGGTCAAACTTAAATTAGGTGTTGTCCCCCAGGTTAAACCTAATTTCTTAAGTGTCATTCTGTATCGATTCGATTTGAATATCAGAACCGCTTCTGTCTTAGGTCTAGTTGGAGCAGGCGGTGTCGGTTATCCGATTGATGTTTATTCCACTAACGAACACTGGGAGCAGTTAGGAGCCGTCTTATTAGGTATCTTGATTCTGGTCTTCGCAGTTGATGCTCTCTCTACTTTCCTTCGTAAGAAACTGATTCAAGGCAATTAACGAAAAAGAGACTGCAACGAAATGAATTCGTAGCAGTCTCTTTTTAATTTCCTGAATTAACAATTTTAAAAACACGTAGGCTGTTTTCTATTCTCTTAGCAACATTTAGTGATACCTTGAACACAGGATACAAACAATAGAAGTAAAAACCGATTATGATGTGAGTTCTTAAACTTAGACTAAAAAGCATCATTGCCGACTAATGAATTTTGGGTGCTTTGCTCTTATAGTCGGTTTTAACCATTTAGAATAAAAAATGTCAGTCCTGTAATCGGACTGACATTTTAATTTTTGTTGCTGATTGACTAATGAATATCGCTATTCTTCTTCTCTTCATCAGCTGGAATGGTAACAGTTGTGCCGACCCACTGAATAGTGACATGTCTCTTATGACCAGTTCCTAAGGACTGAGTCTTGATATTAGGCATACCAGTCAAAGCCTGATGGATGACTCGTCTTTCATCAGAAGTCATCGGATCAAGAATAGCAGTGATGTGAGTCTTTTCGACTTCGAAGGCATAATGCTTAGCCATGGAGATGAACTTATCGTATTTGCCTTCCTTGTAGCCGTCGCAGTTAAGGAGAATACGATAATGGCCACCGAATCGGTTGAAGCAGGCAGAACGAGTCAATTCATTGATGGAACGAAGAGTGTCACCGTTTCTTCCAATGACGTTCTTGTTGTTGTTGGTGACGACATTGAGTTTGATGACTCCGTCTTCATACTTAGCTTCAGTTGATCCTTCAAGACCAAGAGCATGTAGGCAACGCTTGATGTAATCATCGGCAAAGACAATGACATCATTGATGGAATAGATACCGATAGTTACAGTCTTGCTGAATAAGGTCTTCTTGACCGAAATGACCTGATAATTTAAGGTCTTCGGATCAGCGACACCTAATTCCTGGCAAGCCTTCTTAACGGCTTCTTCTTCACTTTTTCCTTCGAACTTGTTCATATGTTAATCTACCTCCATAAGGGCTTATCAGACTTCGACTTCTTGTCTTTCTTAGTTGAACCAGTATGATGAGCACTTCTTCTGATAGCAGCTAAGTCAGAACCATCTCCGGTTTCGGCTGCTAACTTATGACGGGAACGGGATGTCATGGCTTCGGTTAAGACGGATTGAGCAATAGCGATGACAGCACCTAAGAACCAGTATATACCCATTGCGACAGGTAAGCTCCAACCCATGAAGACAACGAAGATCATCATGATGTAAGTCATCCACTTCATGGTCTTATTAGGATCGACACTCATGCCGTTAGCATCAGTAGTCGGTTTCTGAGCTCCACCGAAGTTCTTGGTTCTCCAGTTGGTGAACCAAAGACCGGTGAGGGAAGAAAGGATGTTAGCAATAGACATGACAATAAAGACAATGATACCAACAATAGCGCCAGGAGTAGAAGCGTAACTGGTGAAGCAAGTAGAGACGGTTGTAGTTAAGGATAATCCTAACCAGTTGCCACTAGCTAAGGCAGCTGAGCCTTGCAAGGCTGACCAGACGCAGATGAAGAGCGGGAATTGTATCAGTAAGAACAGCATTGGCAGTAACGGATGGACTTTGGCTTTCTTCATCAAGCCGGCCTGCTCCATGGCTAGAGCGTTCTTCTGTTCCTTATCAGTAGCAGCATTAGGATATTTAGCCTGTAAAGCATTGATCTGAGGCTGCAGTTTCTGCTGTTTAGCAGTTGACTTACTCTGAACCAAGGTAGAGAAGACAGTAAAGATTCTGGCTAAGAGAGTGACAACTACAATAGCTAAGATCTGACCCCATCCGGCATCACCGTAGTTTTCGGAGATGACGTGAACTATCCAAGCAAACGGATAAACAAATAAACCTTCTAAGAATCCGTATTGAGAGAAAGCCTGTCCCCAGGTTTTTCCTTCAATGTAGATATTGGAACCATTCTGAGTGAAAATCTGACTGACAGGAGAGATGCAGGCGGTATTGGAATTGATTGCTGACTGAACATTGGTTTTGAAGGTAGAAACAAACTGGGATGAAGGACATTGAAGGGCACCTAAATCATTGACGGCAGCTGAATACCAGGCATCATAATTAGTCCATAAGTCAGCAACACCAGTGTAGGTATCATTCAAGCCGCAGTAGATAGCGACATGCTTAGCAATCTTCTTGGCTTCCACTTCTTCTAGAGAAGCGATGGTGCCATCAGTCCATAAGCCATAATTTGAAGTGACGAAAGAATCCACTTTAGCAGTCATGTAGTTCTGATACTTAACTGTCGGAAGAGTATAGTAGCCACTGCTTTTTAAAGTGGTGTATAAGGCCTGACGTTTGGTGTTCTGATAAGTGGCGTTATCATCATCGTCACTATCAGTGACATCCATGGAAGTATTAAAAATATCACCATAATTAGCATAAAGCTGGTTAGCTTTATCCTGATTGGTGCAAAATGACTTGGTGCAGCTAGAAAGACCAAAAACAGCAATGACAGCCCCGAAGACTATCATTAGCTGTTTAAAGAATTTGTGCGAGTGTTTTCTCATGCTTTCTCCCCTTTGGGTGTTTGGCCCAGACGGCTAAACAAAGTCTCTAAGGAAGCGGTGTTCTCTTGAAAACTCTTTTTAAGGTAGCCTTTTTGGGCAATGATTACAATGTCGAAAGGTTGGCCGAGAACGTCGGTGAGATTAATCTGAGCACGGACTTGTCTTCTTACTCTGGCTCGGACAATGGCATTTCCGATTTTTGTGGAAACGGAGATACCAATCCTTGCATGCTTTAAATTGTTTGAAGCGTAATAGACGTTAGCCGACTCATTCTTCCCGGCACAGTGTCGCTGATCAAGGACTTTTTTGAAGTCTTCCGATTTTTTTAACCGGTATTGCTTTTTCATGATACTGGCCTAAAAGAGGGGTGTAATTAGCACTGAGTTAACTTAGCTCTGCCCTTAGCTCTGCGGCGATTAATGATAGCTCTGCCACCCTTGGTAGCCATACGAGCTCTGAATCCACAAGTGTGGACTCTCTTGATCTTACTAGGCTGATAAGTACGTTTCATAAAGGTTCATCCTCCCAATTAATAGTAATGCGCATTAAAAAACGCATGTAGCGATATTATATTACCTGCCCCAAACTAAAGCAATAAATGATTTAGATATAATATTAATACATTACACTGTCTTATTCAGTGGCAAAAAAGGAGACTCATAGTTATAATAGCAATGTTATGAAAGATGGATTTATAAAAGTCGGTGCCGCTACTAGTGATGTTACACTTGGAGATGTCTCCAAAAACGTTTTAGCAATTAAAGAAAAGATCAAAGAAGCCGAAGAAAAAAAGATTAAAGTCCTTTGCTTTCAGGAACTGAATATCACCGGCTATAGTTTGATGGATATGTTCTTCCAAAAAGCTAGTCTTGATTCAGCTTTACAAGGTTTATTGGAAATAAAGAAATTCTTGAAAGACAAGGATATGTTTGTGGTAGTTTCTTTGCCCTTAGTCTTTAAAAGCAAAATCTATGATGCCTCAGCTGCCTTATTTCAAGGAAAAATCTTAGGCATTCAACTAAAGACATTTCTTCCCAACTATAACGAGTTCTACGACGCTAGATATTTCACTCCTTCTTTTAGCGGAGTGGATTATCTGAGTATTGATGGAGAGAGGGTTCCTCTTGGAAACAAACTCTTATTTACTTGCACGAATGTACCCGATTTAGTAATTGGAATTGAGATTTGTGAAGACTTATGGACTCCAATTCCGGTTTCAACTTATCATTGCCTTAATGGTGCCACTTTGATTCTTAACCCGTCTGGATCAAATGAACTTGTCGGCAAAGATAACTATCGTACGTCTTTGGTATCATCAACATCATCTCGATTAATCACCGGCTATGTGTATGCTAATGCCGGCTTTGGTGAGTCAACACAAGATGTTTGCTATTCAGGTCATGATATTATTGCCGAGAATGGCAATATTCTGATTGAAGTGAATGACTTCAAAAATCATCTTATTTGTTCTGACATTGCTCTTTCTTCTTTGACTTATCGAAGAAGCAAGATGACTACTTATCAGACTGAAAATGATAAGGAGTACATTATTGTCCCTTTTGCTTTTAAGGAACCTGAGGATCAGGTTCCTGATCGTCTTTTTCCGAAGAACCCTTTCTTAAGCGGACCTAAGGAGAAGATTGATAAAGATCTTTTTAAGATGATGGAGATTCAGACCCATGGTCTGATGAAAAGAATCACGCATATCGGATTGAAGAATCTGGTAATTGGTGTTTCCGGTGGACTAGACAGTGCTTTAGCGTTATTAATCTGCTACCGGGCTTTCAAGGAACTTAATCTCGATCTTAAAGGCATTCATGCTCTTTCCATGCCGTGTTTTGCTACGACTAAGAGAACTAAAGGGAATGCTTTGAAATTGGCTGAGGAATTAGGGACTGATTTTAAAGAAATCGACATTTCTAAGACCGTCACTTCGCATCTAAAGGATTTAGGTCATCCTCTGGATTTGTATGATACCGCCTTTGAGAATGCTCAAGCCCGTGAAAGAACTCAGGTGCTGATGGATTATTCTAATTATGTCAATGGCATTGTGATTGGAACAGGTGACTTAAGTGAGATTGCACTAGGTTGGTCAACCTACAATGGTGATCAAATGGCTATGTATAACGTTAATGCCTCTATTCCTAAGACTATGGTGAAAGAAGAAGTCAGGTTCATTATTTCTTTGTATTCGGAAAATAAGAATCTTGGTATTACTTTAAAAGATATTCTGGATACTCCAATATCTCCTGAACTTATTCCGGATACGGAAACAACTAAAGATCGGATTCACCAGGTAACTGAGGATATCATCGGTCCATATGAGTTACATGATTTCTTCCTGTATCATATGTTCAGAGATGGCTATGATGCTGCTACTATTCTATGGTTAGCTTGCCTGTCTTTTAAAAACAAATACAGTGAGGATTTCATTAGAAAGAATCTTCTTCTTTTCTATAAGCGTTTCTTTAATAATCAGTTTAAACGTTCGGCGATGCCAGACTGCATCAAGGTAGGATCAGTGGCTTTATCTCCTCGTGGTGACTTAAGGATGCCATCTGATATGAGCTATGCGGATTGTATAAAAAACATAATCAAGTAGTTTTTTGAATTCAGTCTAGCTTGTAATTAAAATAGCTTAATTTGTTAAGGCTTTTACTTAACATGGTTTTTTCTATGCTTATAATGATTTCAGATTGCGAAAAAAGGAATCGTGGAGGTACTTATGAATTCCGTTAATACATTAATTAAGAATCCTAAACCAGAAGATAAGAAACACAATGGAAAGAATTATGATCGCATTAAGTTTTCAGAGAAACTTGCCACCGCTAAGAAAAACAATCCTTTTGTTTATGACTCCTACGTTGAAATTAGTAAATCCTTATTGGATTACCAGCTGCATTCCCGTTGCGCTTCATCTGGCGAAAGTTTCCGTATTCATCGAAAAAGATTTGCAAAAATCACGATTGCCGGTAAACGCCTGAAAGTTTATTTGGCTATTAAACCGGATATGCTTAAAGAAACTAAAATTCCTTACATGAATGTCTCTGCTAAGAAGTCTTTAGAAGATGTACCGGTTGGTATTAAGATTCACAGCAAACTGGCTTTAAGAAGAGTTCTTTTCTTAATTAAGAATATGTTGGACCCAATTATGCTTAAAAAAGAAGATATTAAACCAGAAACACAAATTGATGAATAAATGGCGAAAACCGACTATTTTTATTCTTATTTAAAAAGCATAGATTTCTTTAGAATGTAAAGGCTTTCATTGAGAAGGATAAACTAAAGTGTTGCTGAACAGCCGTAAACGTCCGATCTTCTGAGCACAATCCCGGATGAGAATATC
>Ga0172377_10008730_pt1 | contig 10401 bp, 12 predicted proteins | sample Pumphouse3metaG_FD_119749 | JGI IMG/M metagenome (GOLD analysis project Ga0172377, IMG submission 119749) | Leachate microbial communities from a municipal landfill in Southern Ontario, Canada - Pumphouse #3 metaG | ecosystem: Engineered > Solid waste > Landfill > Unclassified | place: Canada... | reverse complement strand
CCCTCCCACCCCAACGGATAGTCATCGGGAAGGAAGATGTCGTGCAGGTGAACGAATGTGCCCGGTTTCAGCAAAGGAAACACCTTGCCGAACAAAAATGGCAGGTCGCCAGCCGCCCAAGTGTGTGACGAGTCAATGAACAGCAAGTCACAATCAGCTACCGTCTCGGGCATGAGGGACTGTACGGGCACCCGAAACAAGTGGTCACAATATTCTTGGACATCGGCCCTTGGAGCAGGGTCAATACAGACCACCACGCCATTGCTGGCTTGACGCGCGATTCTGGTAGAGTGTCCAGACCCCACCTCGATGAGGACTTCTGGCTTTCGCATCCCTATCATCGAGTAGTAGGCTGCCGAGTCGTTATAACTGAACCACCCGTTCTTTTCGTGAATCATCGGAGAAAACGGCCTAGTCAAGAGCGTCTCAACCACAAGTTCTATAAGTGGATTGTCATAGAGGGTCATCGGGCCAGTCCTCCTTGAACAATTGATACTCACGCGCTTTCACGGCATCAAAATCTTGACAAGTAGAAAGAGTTTGTGACCCATAATGGTGAATCATTACGTCCATTGCCTGAACACACTGAAAACCCATGTCGTTCAAGCGATGATAATAATCGCGGTCAGAGAACCAGTAGAAATACCGCTCATCGAACGGTCCTGTTCTTTCCCATGCATCTCTTGAAATGAGAAAGCAAAACCCGGAAAATCCATCTGGAGAAACACCGGGCGGCTTTGCCCTTCTCGTATCATTTACAAGCGGCTTTTCCCTTGACTTTTTTCCCTGTGAATACATGGGACATATTGCGTCTTTGCCATGAGCAATAAGCGCTTCGGCCCAATAATCAGGCAGAACAATATCATTGTTCAGAATCGCGATATGCGTTCCCTTGGCAAGTTTGCATCCTTGGTTCCACGAAACAGAAATACCAGCATTCTTCTTGTTCTTGACGACTCGACAACCCCGCAGAAGACTAGGGGTTTCATCGGTAGAACCGTTATTGATGACAATGATCTCAAACGGCATATGAACGGTTTGCCGTATATTATCGAGTACGTCCCTAGTATAATGTGCCTGATTCATAACGGGGATCACTATCGACAAAAACAATCCTGTTTTTTCCTCCTCAATAGCGCGAGGTTCCCACGGCCTTGACTCCACAGAGGACAATTTGCCAGCACTTGGACCCCTCTGTGTTCCGGCAACTACCTTGTCAACCCACACAACTTCCAAGTCTTCGGCAAGGTTGGAAATCGCAAAGTAATCACCGGAATACTTGCCATGCCAGTAAGCCTTGTCTTTGTGCTTTGAATGAAAAACCACACATGAACACGGAACGTCATTCAGCACGAGCTCATCCCCGAAACCCCTTGGCATCACAACGCTTTTCTTTCCCGAGCCGATCCCCATTGCAAATTTGCAGATAATCAGCTTGTCGGGATCATCCATGTACGGATCGAGTGCAGCCACGGCATCAGTGCAAAGCATCTCGTCATCATCGTCGAGAATCAGTATCCATCCATCGGCTACAGCTTCCAGCAAGTCATTCACGTAAAGATTGTATGGAGCAATACGATGACCTGAATGTGATCGTGGCACAGGAGGGCTAATCTTGCCTGTAGCAGGAACCAGTACGTCACCTTCTGCATAAGTCGTCGGCCTATCAATAGAGACAAAATGGCGAATTGTGATATTGCTTTCCTGCGCCAGCAAAGACTCCCGACAACGCCGGAAACGGTTGGGACGATTTGCCGTCCGTGTCAAAACATTCAATACTTTGCCTCTAGGCCGGAAATCGTCACAAAAACCCCGGTCTGACAAATCCGGTTCTTCCCACGGTACAATTTCTTCGGCAAATCCTGATCTGATCCAGCGTTCCGCTTTTCGTTTCTCCGTGTTAAGGATTTGGCCGGGGCGCAAGGAGCACCCCGGCCTCACCTTTGTTATCCGAACGAACATTACACGCCCGTTATCTTGGACAGTACATCGTCGCGCACGATGCCAAACGCTTTACGCATTCTGAATCGAGCGCCCACCTGGTCCGTCTCCGCGAGTGATACCTTCTCGTCGGTGTCGGGGTCGGTGATCGTGGCTTCAGTCAGGAACTTCACTTCCAGTTCGAGCCTGTCTCCGATCTTGAGATACGGAGTGTAGGCAAGCAGGATTTCCCTTGTAGCAGGGGAACCGCTGGAAGCCATCTGACGAGTGAACTTGGTGGGCACACCGAACACAGCAAAGCCGGATACAGTGTCCCGAAGGTTCTCCGCGTAGATGGGGTTGCCATTGTCATCGCGCATCCCGCGAAGGACAGCCTTCATCTCGGGGTGCATTACCATGCCTGTGCAATCGTAGCCGTTCACCTCAATGGCAGACATTGCAAGGTTTACGTGCTCTGCAATGTCACCGACGGTAGGATCATAAGCTATCGTATTGGCAACAGGCACGTTGCCGGACCAGGAATACGCATAAGGAGTCGCGGGGTCGTAACCCAGCGTAAACCCATCAAACACCTCCGCAAGCCGCTCAACCGTGTCGGTTTTGCAGAATGCTATGGTATCTATGTCCGCGTCTTCCACTTCCTCCTCGGTAAACACCGTGATCGAGGCTATGGTTTCTGCGGTCAGCGTGATCTTGTCCCACGTCGGGGCCGTCTTGGGCTTTATGCCCTTCTCAGCCACGTACTCAGGATCGACCGATGCCGTCTGTCTGCGGAGCCTCATCGTGGCCCCGGACATCGGGCGGTGGTTCGCAAGCGCGTCAACTACAGACGCGTCATGAACGAGCTTGTAAACCTCCTTTACGACATCTTCTTTGACAAATAGTCCGCCGGAGGCTTCTGTCTCTCTATCAACAGCGGGAATAGTCATTCTTCCCTCCTCTCTAACTCATCTTTTTCGCGGCCAGCGCCCCTTTCAGTCCGCCCAAAAGGCTTTCCTCAAAGGAACCCTTGGGAGCAGATATAGGACCGCCGCCCGCACCGGGTTTGGGTGGTGCAGGCTTCTCCCCGTCCTGGAGATAAGGCTTCGCCTTCAAAAGAGCCTTGAGAGCTTTGTCTACTCCCACGACCCTTCCGTCGGCATAGTCGATTTCCGAACGGTCGATCAACGCTAGTGCCGCTTCAGGATCAATGACCTTCGCCTGTGCGGCGGCAATTTTGATTGCCGTGTCTACGGCAAGCTTTGCGCTGCCATCACGGAGAGATTTGACTTCAGCTTCAAGCAGTGCCTTTTCCTCCGCTATCTTCTGCACCTCTGTCTTGTCTTTGTCTTTGGACTCGTTGACCTTGGACGTAAGGTCCTCAACCTGCTTCTCAACCTCTCTTAGCTTCAGACGGTATGTCTTTGCTTCGCTGCGAAGCCCCTCAACGTACTCGCGGTCAAAGGTCTCGGGCGTCTGCCCGTCTTTCTCGTCGCCCATCGTGGGTACTCCTTTCGGCATCAAGCCAATTAAAAAAGCCCCCTTGCGGGGGCAGTTATATGAACCGCTATGGCGGGTTGTTTTCTAGGCCGCTTCTTCCAGCCAATCGTTTATGCCGATGTCGTCTATACGTTGGTTCACGTAAAAGTCTAACGCTCGGGCAAACTCTTGTATGTCCATGACAACAGGCACAAGACAGCAAGCACATTGCGGGTGCGGAGCGTCGGGTACCGTGTCCTGCGGGCCGAACACCTTTCCATCTAAGTCATCACAGGCACACAAATCCTTGTGGCTAGACGAAAGCTCCCACCGAACACCCTCTATCCAGGGAGTCCTTCGCATAGCCTCTATCTGCGCGTTGCGAAAGGCATTCATCGTCTCAGTGCGGGCAAGTCTCATCGAGTCAAAATTCAACGCCCTGCCATACGGTGTGCGGGTTGTCACCATCCTATCCGGGCGCACAAACCCGTCAAGTTGCCGGGCGATAGTCTCGGGTGAAGCGTGGGAAACAAGCCCCCGGCGTACCGTCTCCTCAATGTCCTTTCGGTAGTTCTGTAAATCCCAAATGCGCTCAGAGAGCCGCATTCCGCTCGGGAGAGTCTTTTCAACAGGACTTTCAAGCGTAACCCCGAGCGGACCTGACAGCCCGCGAGACAACGCCTCTTGGGCATAAGGCGCGCCCAGCAACTCCAGTCCCGCCGACTCAAACGCGACCGCAGATGCGACCCTTGAAACAATCAACGCCTCATAAGATAAAGCGTAAGATGCCATGCTGGATGAAAGTGCCTGTGAAAACTCTACCCCAAGGACAGCGGGGATATATATCGCGGAACGCAAGTTGAACAGAAGTGCCCCGAACCTGGCTTCATTGTCCAGTAACCAGCGGGCCTTGCGCTTCCAGTATTCAGAGCGCCATTGGGAGTAGTTCATCTTTTCGACAGACAGTCTCCGCAAAGACGGTCGCGCTCAACAATCTTCAACGCCTTGCCACACTGGCGGCAAAAGGTCATCCCTACAGGGAGGAAAAGCCTATCCCTTGCTCTCGAGCCGTCGGCAAGCCTATGGTTGCGTCTCGGGTCGCCCAACTTCGGCATTACGTTACCGCCCTTTTTAAGGCTCATTCCCTTTCTCCTGTTCGTCTTTCAACATTTTCATAAACCCCGTAACAGAACCGGCCCCGGACGGGGCAAACCGCTCTTTCTCTTGCAGAATTTCCGCCATTTTGCGCTCGGGAAACTTCTCTCCCAATTCTGCAAGCGCTCCCACGACAGACTGAAGATCATTCGTGAGCTTAGTGACCTCCATGTTGATCTTGTCCATTTCGTTTTCCGGCAAAGGGAGGTGCGGAATAATCCTGTTCGAGTATTCCTTGTTGATGTCGGACGTCTTGTACGTATAGGGATATTCATCCCAAGACTCGTAGGTTTCCAACATCTTGAGCGTCATTTCATTTGCCTGTTGCAAGCGAGATTTCCAGACTCGCCAGGAAGCATTGGTTTCAGAAACGAGGTCCGCATACAGCATCTTGAGCCCGATCCCGGTTATCTGCCCAAATCCCTTGATGTCGTCGGGGGAAATTTTCGGCACCCCTCCAATCATGTGCATTACATGTTCAAGGCGGGTCAGAAAATCGCCAAGGGCGTTCGCGTAGTTGAAACCCGATTCAAGCTTCTTCGCGTCTACGCCCTCACCACCGATGTTCCAAAGCTCGTTTGGTGACAGCCTCAACTTTTTCTCAGCACCTGGGGGTGCATTGAGAAGTACCGTGACGGCGAACAGGTTGAAGCGTAGCGCATCCGTAGCATCCGACATAGAACGGTTGAACCTGTCGAACAGTGGTATCAGGTCTTTGAGATAGGAAGTTCCATACATTGAACCCGATTGCGCCATGTTCGGCACCAGGAGAACGGGGATGAAATCGAGGCCCGTAGGTTCCATGTTGTATCTCTCTTGGATGAGGTTGAGTCCGTTGACCGCATAAGTTGCCTCCGAGAGATAGCACTTTCCCTCTATCAGTTCCCATGTCTGCCGCCACAATGTATTAGGGTTGTCCAGAAGCGAACAGAAATGAATCTTGTGAAAAACCTCGGGCTCGTCATCGTCCGGGATGGGGAATATCTCCTGGACAGGCAAAAACTGATAACGTATTCCGCGCTTTGGCAGATACCTCAAACGAAGCGCTACGGTCCCGCCGACAAAGTGGTCAATCCCGCCCTGAGACAGTTTTTCCTCGAACAGGTTGTCAGACCATATGTCGTAAAGCATCTTCTGGCGGGACGCGGCACGAAGGTCTGCGCGCTGTTGCTTTGCAGAAGGCTCATAATCAACCTGGGCCGTTTTGGAATCGACCTCGACGGGAAGACACTCGATGTCAGGCGCATTCTCGAACAACCATGCTACGCGCTTCTTGACAAACCACCTCGCGAGATTAACAGTAAGCACCGTAGGCTCATAACCCAAAGCAGCAGGGGCATCCCACTCTTGGCCTTCGAGGTCATAATACGAATAGAAGTAGTTGGCTTCGCTTATCCGCTCAAGCTGCGAATCCGAAAGAAACTGATACCTCGGTCCGTAGATGTCATCGAGAATCTTGTCCAAAGCACCCTCTGGAAGCCCGTTCGTTTCAGTGCTGTGCTTGCGGACATACTTCTTGCTATACGGGAATGACGGCAGGCTCATCTATTACCGCTCCTCGAACTTACGTGACCGCGCTTCTCGAATCCATAGACCATGTACCTCACCGCATCCATCAAGTGGTTATCCGCATCAACAGGCTTTGCCTTCAGAACCCTGCCCTCATCATCTTCTTCGTAGTGGTAGACCGCGAATTCCTCAACCGTCTGCTCACAAGCGGTGAAATCGACCTTCATCAGGGGTTCGATTTCTGCCACGTTGCCATCGGCATCTTCCGTTTCGGTAGCAAGATAGCGATTGACAATGGCTATGCCGGGATCAAGATCGTTCTTTCCTTTTCGCGCATCAAGACCGGCGTTGCGGAACTCCTGAATGTACTCGGGACGGGACGGGTCACAGAAAAACGTCCTGATCTTCCATTTTTCCGCGAGTCTCTTTGCCTCCAGAACCACCTTTTCAATTGGGGTCTTGTTCTGGCAGAACTCGTCTACCAGGTGAAGATGGGAGTCTTTTCTTACCACGGCCACGGAGATAGCCATGGGGTCTATCCATCCCCAATCAACACCCGCAATGCCGTACTCGAAATCCTCCTGTCTCCAGACCTTCCGTTCGTCGTCGGGGTCTTCACGGTAGAGGTAGCGCGAATTGGAAAGGTCATGCTTGTCCATGTCCAGGTTGTAGACAAGACCTTCCCAACCGATGAACTCGCCGTAGAACTCCTGGCGCAGGAACGAACCCGAGTAAGAATCCTTGATCGAGTCCTTATATCCGGTGGATAGCGTAAGGTTCTCGGCGGTCGAACCCACGAAATACTCATACTCGTGGCGGGGCTTTCTCGCGAACTCCTGCCACACCCAGTTTCGGCCCCTGGGGGTTGTGGTGATCCATCCCTGCTCGGGCGCGACCCTTAAACGCCCCAGCATGATTTTCCACACCTTGTGGGGCACCTTCGCGGCCTCGTCGATGTAGAACCACGATAGGTTCGGGCCTCTTAAATTGTCGGGACGGTCGGCGGAGCGCAAATAAATGACGGAGCGGTTCTTAAACCGTATCACCATTTTCTGTTTGTCGAACCCCGCCAGAAGTTCCCCCCACTTCTCCACCGGGACTCCCATCCCCTCCCAAAGCTGCTGTTCCAGCATCGGGACAATGAAGTCCTCCAGGTTCTTGTACGTCGATGCTACTATTGCCCCGTGACTCCCCGGATACTCCAGAGCCGTCATCACAGCGCGCAGGCAGCCGCAAAACGTCTTCCCCAGACCCAGGCCCGAGATTATCGCCGAGAACCTCGCCTTCGACGTCATAAACTTGTACTGTGTCGGCCACAGTCTTGGTTTGATGTCCACTATCCCCTCCGGGGGGTACAATGAGGATGTTTATCGGGCTGGAATCTTGCCGGGGGGCTCGCTTGGCCTCCAGCAAATTGATCTTGTCCACGTAGATTGCCTGCATAATCGCCAAATCTTTGAGCTTTTCTTCCCGTAGTTCCCCTGCTTCGATACGGCGGTCCACTTCATCATTGATGCCGTCAATCGAATTCCACGCCCGATGAATGTATGACTGAGCTTTCTTCAGTCGCAGATCGGCAAGCGCGTCCGCAATTTCTGGAGGGTCGGGCTCTTTCAACCATCTGCGTATCGTGGCTTCATCTACGCCCAATTGATTCGCAATGCGGCGGTTCTTCCAGTCCAGTGCCCTCAGTGCCTTGGCATGCTCAACTAGTTCCGGTGTCTTCTTGGCCATGAATGCCTCTCAATGCGAGAAGAAGGTTTATCCTGCGCGAATTCTTGTCCAGATATTCCGATATCCCCCGATGAACACTCTCCACCGACGACTCGGAGAATTCTGTTTCACATTCGCAGATTTTCACGGCATCGGAGTCCAAGAGAACAAAATGGACCCTGTTGGGGTTCAGAATCAGATCAAGGACTGCATATGCTACCTTGGGAACGTTTAGCGTCGAAGACATAGACGGTCGCTTGAGTACAGCCAATGGGAGTCCTTTGTTTCGGCAACTTCTCGCGGGGGATGTATCTAGCTTGCTCTGCTTAAATCTCCATATACCCACCCGCCGGTGCGGGCCCGCCGGTGCGGGGGAAGGCGCTGCGGCGTGTAGGCTGATTCCGAACACTCTCATGTTATGTACATACACTACACCGACTACACCGTCATTTGCTTAACACTTTAGGCTTATCCGCTCCCTGGGGATTGTATCATGCTGTCAACTAGTGTGATTAATGTAGCGTACTGATTGTGCCAACTTAACGCTTGTGTCTTGTTGCTAGAGACACCCGCTCGCGTAGGCGGGTGGAGAGATAAGCAAAATTTATGGAATATATAAGTTCAGTTTATACCAAAAGGCGATCACACAAGAGGCGCAATAGTCCCCACTCGTGATCTGCCCTTACTCCTGCGGCATTCCCCATCACCCTATGGGCACTATCTGATACGGCTCATCGTCTCCTGGTAGATACACCCACACGCCATCCCTGTCGTCACCCCACATACTCACTGGTACGGTGTCTGACTGTGTGTCTACTACTGCCAGCGTGCATTCATCCGCGTCTACATCTAGTACCGTGCGGCCCTGTGTGCTGATGTGTACTCTTAGCCTGCTCATATCCTGCCTACTGCTCGACCGACTCTCTCCTCTAACCCGTACTGCGTAGCCCATGTGTCTCGCCCTAGTGTGTGGGCCTCTGTATGATGCTGGGCACATAGCCATATCAGGTTGGCGGGGTCGTCTGATCCGCCTGCTCCACGGCTGACTATGTGGTGTGGGTGACGCATAGCCAGTAGGCTGCATATCTCGCAGCGGGGGAGTTGCGCCGCCATCATGTGTGGATCGTCACTCTCTTACCCGATGCCAGCAGTTGCGCTATCTCCTCCGCGTCGGGCGTGTCCAGTGCCAGATGGGCCGTGCTCACTGTCCCCAGTGATACCTTGTATGTCCGCGCTTTGACCGGCGTTGGCTGGTCAGTGACGTGTTGGCGCGTCTCTGCCACACTCCAGCCCTCGGCCTCTGCCTGATCGAGTAGTGATGACTGCTCAGCGGGGGGCAGTGCTGATACTGCCCTGTGATGTGACCAGGATAGGCCGGGGTGCCTGTTGGCGGGCGGGACGCGCTCAGCTACCCACTGATAGCCCCGTATCGTGGCTGGGGAGATGCCCTCTGGTATGCCCTGTGCGTAGGACTCGCCGTACTGGAGACAGCCGTATGCCAGGATATCCCCGACCCACCAGGGCGATGCAGTGGACAAGCCGCTTACCATCTCGACGGCTTCTGACCATTCGTCTAGTGTCAATGCACGTGCAACAGACAGGGTCATTCCATCGGGAGTGATAGCGTCACCAAATATCATGTAGCCTCCGTAGGCTGGGATTGTCGCGGTCCTACCGTAGCAGGACCGTGGAGATGAGATGATCGCCACCTATGTTTTACGGCCCGGTGACGCTGGGCCCAAAACGGGCATCAAAAAAGGCCACCCCTCGGTGACCTTGCAGACTCCCGCACCCCAACGTTACCACGCGTGCCAACACGTGTCAAGGAAAATTACAAAAAAAAATCACGAATAGCTATTGACATCTATATCACCATGGTATACTATGGTGGTACAGACGGACTACTAAACAGGAGGGGATGAGCGGATGATGGTCCAGGAGATCTACCAGGCGGGACAAGAAGCGGCGGAGATGTCATACGACGAGATCGAGGATTGCTACCCTGAAATATGGGATCGATACTCGAACAACGACGTCCGCCAGATATTCGAGATCGGGCGTCAGAGTAAGCCCCTCCTGAGGGTGCAGGGCTGGCGCTACGGAGACATACCGGAGGACGGGTACTCGCACAACTACCGCGATCAGTGCCCCGAGCGCGGCGTGAGCCTGATGGCTCTGGATGGCGAGGAACCGACCCTGGGGGCGCAACTATATGAAGCGTGCAACGGGGGGCGCGAGAAAATCCATGTGAGCGGATACTTCGTCGGGTGGGGCTCGGACGGCGAGCCCCTGGTGATAATGGCGCGGAAGATCGAGGCATAGGGCGTTTTCGCACACTGAGACAACCGAGAGGAGTTGTACGTTGGGCAAAATACAATTTCACCTGGGCGACATTGAGCCCCGACTGACGGAGCGGGCTGGGCAACTGTCGCCGTCACTAGTAGCAAAACGGGACCTCCAGCGGTACTACCAAATACTCAACGACTCGATGCCACGGCTAACGGAGGGCGCGGCGGCGGCGATTTGTGACGCGCTTAACGGGGCGATGCTGACGCCTGCGACATATCGCTATCTGTGGGCCGAGGTGGACGACTGGCCCGCTGGGGATCTGGGAACGAAGTGGGG
>Ga0172377_10008728_pt1 | contig 10402 bp, 10 predicted proteins | sample Pumphouse3metaG_FD_119749 | JGI IMG/M metagenome (GOLD analysis project Ga0172377, IMG submission 119749) | Leachate microbial communities from a municipal landfill in Southern Ontario, Canada - Pumphouse #3 metaG | ecosystem: Engineered > Solid waste > Landfill > Unclassified | place: Canada... | reverse complement strand
CTGGCACGTTCGCTTGGTGCGGACATCGTCATAGCCTGTGATGTGAACGAGATGCAGGTGCAGGAGTATACCAACCTGGAAAGCCTTTCCGCCATGACCATGCAAACCATCATTCTGGTCACCCAGGATACGGCAAAGAGGCAGCACAGTCAGGCAGACCTGGTCTTTTTCCCCAAGCTTCAGGAAATCTATGCCCTGGATTTTTCCAAATACGAGGAGATCCTGGCCCTTGGCCGTGAGGCGGTGGAGGAAAAGGAGGCAGAGCTTTCCGAACTGACTGACCGGATTGCACAAGAGCGTGGACTTGTGGTCCTGGATCCTGACCGGCCAGGCCCGTACAGCTTGCTTCCAAACCCGATGATTCTCCAACTTGAGGTGAGGGATATCTCCCTGAATCCCGGTCATTCGCTCGTGGAAGAGTCGATGTTCTCCCGTTTTCTCGGGCGTCGATTGGACAAGCAGACGGCAACCGAGCTCAACCTGCGGATGAGGGAGCTGCGCAAGGCTCATGCCTTGGCAACCGTCAGTTATGAAATGGCTGATGATGGGGTGCTGCTGGTCCAGACGAGAGGGTTCGGAACACGCAGTGCAAACATCAGCATGGGTTTCCAGATGGACGCCGGTTTTTCCAATGCGCTTCCCTCTTCCTCCGCTTGGTACCGTTCGGATGTGTTCCTGGATGCCTCGCTTGCCCAGATTGGAGACAGCGATTTCACCTTCCTCATCCAGGCAAGTCTCGGGCAGAAGACAGGCTTGGGTGCAGGCCTCAGCCATCCCTTTGCCGTGAATGCTCTCGGTACGTGGGATGTGCATCTCTCGCTCGCCTATGCAAGCGGGAGTATGTCAACGCACAATGCTTTGGTGGATGCCCAACGCAGTGCACCGCTGGACCGTGCGTTCCGTGCCACCTTGGGCTTGGATGTGCATATCGGTGAATACACCCATCTCAAGCTTGATGGATGGTATGATCTCATCGGCCTGCATGACAGTAGGTACCCAAAGCAGTTTCTTGCGTTTCCCCAACTCGAGCTGAGCCTGCTTTCGACCACGTTGGACAGTCGGTTTTCCTCACATGGCTATCGTTTGGATGTCCTTGTGAGAAGCGGCTATCTCAAGGAGCCTCTCTATGCATTCAGGCTTGCTTGGGAACAGAAGTTTGCCCTTACCTATGCAGACAGTCTGGGGTATGATCTGCAGGTTTCCATGCTCCGCGAGCCCTATGCACTGCTTTCCAGTTATGCGGACATGGGCTTCCCGTTCGGTGTTCCCGGATACAGCCCGCTCTCCTTGCGAAGGGATTTGGCAATGGCGGGAAGCAGCTGGACCCATCGGCTGACCGAGGTATTGGGCTATCCTGCTTTCTGCAAGGTGAATGTCCGCCTTGCCTTGTTTGATGCATACGATCCCTACCTGGGAGTGGAAGCCTCTTCTGATGAGCTGTTCTCCCCAACCCAATGGGACCTCGGTTTGGGAATCTCGCTTGCTTTGGATACTCCCTTGGGGGAAGTGCTGGTGAGTCTGGGTACCAGCATTGGGGGAAAGGTGACGTTCCTGGTTGGTGCCTATTGATGGAAAGTCCCTATCGCTCCTATTCCGAGCATTTGCGCCGAACCTACGGCCAGGCTGTCTATCGCATTGGGGTGGATGCACACTTTTCCTGTCCCAACAGGCAAGGCGATGGAAGTGGTGGTTGTGCCTACTGTGATGGAACCGGCAGCGCATCCACCTATTTGCGTCATCGCGAGAGCAGGTTCAAGCATGACAGTGCGTTCCAGGATGCAGTTTCTGCTCATGCACAACGAGAGCCCATGGAGCTCGCTGCTCGCATCGCACTGGTGGAAAAGCAGGTCGCTCGGGGCAAACAATTCATTTCCAACCGATATCACTCGCAGTTGTACTCGCTCTACTTTCAGGCATACACCAATACGTATGACAGCATTGGAGCACTCAAGGCTCTCTACGATGCCGGCCTGGAACAGGGTCCCTTCGTCGAACTGATTGTTTCCACCCGTTCCGACTGCATCGATGATGAGGTGGTCGCTTTGCTGGCGAGCTGCCAGAACCGGGTGAAACGGGTCTGGGTTGAGCTTGGCCTGCAGACCGCAGATGAGCAGACCCTGTCCCTGCTGGAACGTAATGAAGGGGTAAAACACTACATTTCTGCAGTAAATTCGTTACATTCTGCGGGTATTGGTGTTTGTACTCATGTAATACTCGGTCTTCCGGGAGAAGGGAAGGATGCCTATATGCGGACTGCACAGCTGGTGAACCAGGTGCACAGTGAGGCAGTGAAAATTCACAACCTCCACGTCTGCGGGGGAACGAGGCTCGATGGGTGGTACCGCCAGGGTGAGGTCAGTGTGGCTTCGATGCGGCGGCATGTGCAGCAGAGTATTCTTTTTCTCCGCTGTCTCAACCCCTCGATTGTCATTGAGCGGATGATGTGTGAAACTCCCAGTCATCGACTCGTCTCGCCCCGTCACTTTGCCGACAAGCATCAATTTCTTGAGGCGGTGAGAGCTGAGATGCATGAGAAGGGATATCGACAAGGGGATAACTATGCGTGGTAGGATTCCATTGCAAATGATCGTTCGGACGGTGGGAATAGCCTTCACGGTGTTGGTGGTGATCCTGGTCCTCTATCTCTCCTTCATTCCAAAGGAAGCATACCCGCGCATCTCCTGGATTCCTTTTGCAGACAAGGGTGACCATATGGCTGCCTATGCAGCTTTCGGGTTTTTCTTTTTCTTGGCAACCCTGAGGATCCCTGGTTCGGGAAAACAGCGCAAGGTGCAGGAGAAACCGCACTCAACACTTCATCTGACCTCCTGGGCGGGTCCTTCCATCATCTACACACTGGTTGCCGGGACACTGCTGGGTCTCATGGTTGAACTGATGCAGCCGGCATTCGGTCGTACACGCGAATGGCTGGATTTGGCTGCAGACTTCATGGGTCTGGTGGTAGGCATTGCAGTTGTCCTGCTCATACTCAAACTGATAGGATCATATTTCACCACGCACCCGTGGTTGTATGATCCCAATTGGAAGGATGAGGTAGATGAAACTCGCTGATCGTATTGCCAACGAACTTATGCATGCCGTTTCCCACCTGTCTGAGGACGTGCTTGATCGCATCCGCTGGGCACAGAAGACAGAGACCAGTGAAGCAAGCAGGGCCGTCCTTGATGCCATTGCGAAGAATCTGGAGCTTGCCGATGCCCACTCCCTGCCCATGTGTCAGGATACCGGGATGTTCCTGGTTTTCGTCGATGTGGGCAAAACCTGCCCGCTCGGTCTTTCCGCCATCGAGAACGCCATTCTTGAAGGGTGTGCCCTTGCGGTGAGCAAGGCATATTACCGCCGTTCGGTGGTGGAGGAGCCGGTCTACGAGCGAACCAACACCCAAACGAATCTTCCTCCAGTCATCTGGTGGCAGCCGGTGGAGGGATCCTCGCTGACCATCCAGATCCTGCTCAAGGGTTTCGGCAGTGAGAACTGCTGCCAGGTCCGCATGCTCAATCCAACGTGTGGGGAAGAAGGTGTCATAGAAGCGGTCAAAAGCATCGTCCTGTCTGCCGGAGGAAAGCCCTGTCCTCCCATCTTCCTGGGAGTGGGTCTCGGTGGGAGCATGGACCGCGCTGCATACCTGAGCAAGCGTGCCCTGCTGCGGCCGGTGGATCAGCATCACCAGGATGCGCGCTATGCAGCACTGGAAGAGAAGATTCTTGCGGCGGTGCAGGAGACCGAGATCGGAAGCGGTGGCCTTGGTGGTGTCATCACCGCCTTGGGCGCAGCGGTTGAGCAGGAACCCACCCATATCGCCGGTCTCCCGTTGGCGGTATCCATAAACTGTTGGGCTGACCGCAAGGCCAAGGTGGTTTGGGAGGGCGAGGATGCGTGAACTTGTGTTGCCGATTTCTCAACAGGATATCCTTTCCCTTCAACCGTATGAGCAGGTGCTGGTGAGCGGAAAGCTCTATGTGGGCCGTGACCAGGTGCACAAGCTGCTTGCGTCCTTGTTGGAAGAAAACCAGCCGCTACCCATCGGCTTGGAAGGGGCCTGCATCTACTACATGGGGCCATCACCTGCGCCGGAAGGGAAGGTGATCGGCTCCTGCGGTCCCACGACCAGTGCACGGATGGATCCGTTTGCTCCGCTTCTGCTCGATCATGGTCTGAAGGTCATGATCGGCAAGGGACCTCGGTCGAAACAGGTGGTGGAGGCGATCAAGCGCAACCAGGCCTTGTATCTGCAAGCCTATGGAGGGTGTGGAGCCCTGTACGCCTCGTGTGTCCGTTCCGCCAGGACCGTGGCGTTTGCTGAACTCGGACCGGAAGCCCTGCTTGAGCTTGAGGTGGAACAGATGCCGGTTGTGGTTGCCATTACGGCAACCGGAGCAAGTGTGTTTGACCGATAGGCAAGGTTCCTGCTCTTTTTACTGGACGTTTTCCCGGAGCTGGGGTACAGTTTCCTGTATGCAAGCCTCTCTTGCACGGACCGTCATCATGGGGTGAATGACGTGTCTGGCAATTTCATGCCGTATTGGCTGGGATAAGGGAGGCAAAAACTCTGCTCGGAAGGAAACGCCGTGAAGAACCTCTTGCCCGTACGTCTCGCACCCTTTCTTGTTTTGTTGCTTTTTGCAGGTTGCAATCGTCCTGTCCAGGCTACGTTGCCGGAACAAAAGGTCACAGAGCCTGTAATGAATGCACCTGTTGAGAAGACTGTGGAAATCAGGGATGCCATTGCTGATCTGGAGAAACCCATCTCCCTTGATGATCGGTTCAGCTATACCTATGGGTATATGCTCTTTACCACCTTGCAGCAACAGGGTTTTGATAACCTCAGTGCATCCTATTTTGCGAAGGGTGCGCTTGATGCAGGAAAGGATGCTGGTCTTTTCACCCAAGAAGAGATGACGCAGATACTGCATGAAGTGCAGACGAATCTCTTGCAGAAGGCTCAGCAGGAGCGCACCAAGATTGCCTCTGAGAATTTGCAGGCTGCAGAGGATTTCCTCTCTTCGAACGGGGAACAGGAAGGGATTTCGGTTACCGACAGTGGCCTGCAATATCGCATCCTCGTCCAAGGGGAAGGCGAAAAACCCACCGAAGAGAGTATCGTAGAAGTTGATTACCAGATTCTTCTGCTCAACGGACGGGTCATTGACAGTTCCTACGAGCGAGGCCAGAGTTCCTCGTTCCAGTTGAAAGCGATCATGGTCCCCGGTTTCATCGAAGGGGTGAAGCTGATGGAAACAGGGTCAAAGTACCGATTCTGGATTCATCCCAGCCTTGCGTATGGGGAAGAAGGAACCCAGGCGGTCGAACCAAACAGCCTGCTGATAGTCGAAGTGGAGCTGAAAGCCGTCAAAGAGGGGATGTGAGGAGGTTGAGCAAGTCGTTCACCTGAGAAAGGGTATACGTCGGTTGCACATCCTTCGGCTCACTGGTTCCCGTTCTGATCCATGCCGTATCCAAGCCGAAGTCAAACCCGCCTTTGATGTCACTCGAGAGGCTGTCTCCGATCATGAGACAGCTTTTTTTGTCTGCAAGCAACTGTTCCTGTTCAAGCATGTACCTGAAGAAACGGGTATCGGGTTTCTGCACCCCGAGTTCCTCACTGATGTAGATTCCCTTGAAATAGGAGCCGATGCCTGCTGCCTTGATGCGGCCCCGCTGCACCTCAGCAATGCCGTTGGATGCAAGGTAGAGTGCGTACCCTCTTCTCTTGAGCGTCTCAAGGACCTCGATGCTCTCTGCAAAGAGTATTCCCTGATGAGCGAGATGGCTTTGGTATCTGCTGCTGGACAGCGCACTGTTTCCCTCGATGGCGAGGGCAGAAAAGAAGCGCTCGAAGCGCAGGGTCTTGAGCTGGGCGAGGCTGATCACTCCCCGTTCGAACTCCTTCCAGCACGTCTCATTGCTCTTTTTGTAGAGGGAGAAGGCATCTTGGTCATCGGGTAGGGAGAGTTCCTGGGCCATCAGGGTGAAGGCCTGTTGCTCGGCACGGTCGAAATCGAACAGAGTTCCGTCTGCATCGAAGAAAAGATGGCGGTACATGGTTGGCTATCCTTTACTTGTGTGTTTGTTGTCTGTACCATAAAGAAAAAAGCTGTGGTTGTACAAGACCGGCTTTCAAGGAGCTTCCCATGCAGGACACGTTTTTCAAGCGGCATCTGATGCTGGCGACGATATTCGGCTCGTTTCTCGTGGTGCTTGGCATCTATCTGATGTTCCAACAAGAGTCGTTCGTACGGATCTTCATCTCCATCCTGGGGTTGTTCCTGGTAGGATCTGGTGTGGCCAGCCTCTTTGCCCTACGCTCCTACTCCCTTGGTCGTCGGACGAAGACTGCAACGCTCGTCCAAGCCATCCTGGGCATCGTGCTTGGTCTGGTCGCTGTCATAGTCCCCCTTTCCGCAGCAAATGTGAGCTGGACGCTGATGCTCTCCCTCATTGCCATCGAATTGATCTTTTCTGCCTTGATCTCCTTTCTCGATGCCATTTTGCTCCGCAAGAGTGAGCTTCCTGTTTCTGCACTGCTGGGCGAAGGGGTCTTCTCCTTGGTGGTGGCGGTTCTGTTGTTCGTATTTCCCCAACAGATCGGCAGCATGCTGCTCAAGCTCTTTGGCGTGGTGATCATAGCCATGGGCCTCGGGATGGTCTTGTGGTCGGTGAGGATACGAAAGATCAACCGTCAGTTTTCACAGACGGTGATCGAGGCTGAGGCCGTGGTGGTTGACGAGAGCGGGAACTAGGGCACGAGAAAACTTGCAACCAGTCCGTAGCGCGCAATGCCCTGCTCATCGGGTACCGATTCCCCACCGATGGTGAGCATCGTCGAGGTGAGCGGCAGGAGCTTTCTGCTGAAGAGGTAGTCTACCCGTTCTTTCAGATCCCCTTTGAACAGGGTGTTTCCTGCATCAGTTGCACTGGAAAAGTGTGTTGCCCGGTAGACATCATAGAACTGGTCTTCCTCAAGTTGGGCAGTCAGGGGCCACAAGTAATCAATCTGGCGATAGGTTACCGGACTGAAGGTGTTCCAATCCTGATGGGAAGGCTCATAGAGGCTTGCTCCGATGATCGTCGGTTCGGTGACAGGACCTTTGGCGGTGATGGCTTTCAATGTTGCCAGACGCTCAGGAGAAATCTGTTTCTGGATGGTCTGCCAGTCGCCCTTGGCTTGGAATGCCTCGAGCACCTCGTACTCAGGAAGATTGGCGACCGAGACTCTCACCGTCTTCTTCTCACTGAACTGGACGCTTGCCCCATATTCGTCAGTCTTGACGATCGGAAGCCTGCTGATGATGGCTCCTCCCCGGACCAGGATGGCATGCTGGCCCATCTCCCGAACAAGATCGATGACATTCTGCATATGGCCTGTTGCCACGATGATCGGATAGCTGAGGTCGCTGATGCTGGCATTCACTTCCCTGACCATCTCCTGGGAATCCCACATCTGGTCATCGAGGGTGAGCAACATGATATCCAGTTGCGCATTCTCATCAAGAAGGATGGTCTCTTTGTCTGTTGTGTAGAGCCTGGGATAGGTCAGCTCGGAAAGGGGAGGAATTTGCTGATGAAGGGCAAGTTGGAGAAGCTTTTGTTCTTCTTCCTGCCTGGCGAGGCGCTCCTGCTCAAGGGCAAGCTGATGAAGGCGTTCCGCTTCTTCCTGTTCCGCTTTTTGCACCTGCTCGGCACGTTGTTGCTCAAGTTTCACTTTCTCTTCAAGGGTGAGTGTCTTCTCCTCAAGCTGTGCTTTGAGCAGGGAGTTGTCGGTCTGAAGGCTTCGGATCGTTGCGCCCAACTGCTCAATCTTCTGTTCGTGTGCAGCAATCAGGGCGGAGAGCTCGGTCTGGTGGTCGGCCTGTGCTTGGGTAAGCGCCATCTGCAGGTGCTCGTTGATCAGCTGTTGTTCCGAAAGCAAGGTCTCCAGTTCTCCTTTCTGGTAGGAGAGCTGCTCAAAGGAACGAACCAGTTCCTCATGGCGGGACTCAATGCTTGTCAACTCGGTGGAAAGACCCTCGGCGGTGAGTTCCTTGGTGGAAAGTGTGGTACTTGTCCTGTCAAGCTGGGCTTTCAGCTGCGCCAGTTGGGTTTGCAGCTCCTGCTTCTCTTGCGTGAGGGAGTCAATGGCCGCTCGTGCTTCCGCCTCGGCGTTGGTAAGCTGCTCCCACGCCTCCTGTTGCTTGCGTTGCTCCTCAGCGAGCTTCTGCTCCAGCAGCAGCTGCTGTGCTTCCTCTTCCTGCTTCGCAAGTGCTTCCTGTTTCTGTGCCTCAAGCACTGAGTACTTGGTGACCAAGGGAGCCTCTTGCCCTGCAGGAAGGGTCAATCGGGTCTTGCCCTCTTTGGCTGTATAGGACTGACACCCTGTGACAAGGATGACCAGTATGATGAGGATCAGAAGCAGGGAGCGACGTGTATTCATGATGGTTCCTATTCCTTAGAAGTTGAAGAAGGCTTCCGCCCTGGCTTTTGCTTCCGCCTTGCGTTGCGCTTCTTCCTTGGTGTCCTCCCCCAACATGAAGGAGTCGCAGAAGTTGGCTTCCACCTTGTCCTCAATATACTCCTCCACTCCTTCGGAGCAGTCATGGTAGGAGCCTGGGCTGTAGAAACGGCAGTTGACGCAACTATGCAGGCTTTTTTCGCACTTGGGGCAAACGGTATTGTAGCCGATGCTCATCAGGGGGTCGATGTCAGTATGGCAATGGTGACAGGCACGCATGGCTCAGAACTCCAGTTTTTTCCCATACTCGGCCATCTCGCCGTCCGTATAGGTCTCTTTTTGAAGATGGATGCTCTTCGTATCGTTCTCCCAGCGGGGAATGACGTGCAGGTGCAAATGAGGCACTTCCTGTCCGCCAGCCTTCCCGTTGTTGATGATCAGGTTCGTCGCATCGCAATGCAAGATGTCCCTAAGTTTTGCATCGGCACGTTTTGCGACGAGCATCAGGTGGCAAAGTGTTGCATCCGGGCAATCGGCAACAGTAGGGTAGCACTCTTTGGAGATGATCAGAAGATGCCCTTTGTTGACCGGATTGATGTCGAGAATGACAAAACAAAGCTCATCCTCATGGAGTCTGACCGAAGGAATCTTGCCTTCCATAATTTTCGTGAAAATCGTTTCCATGGCACACCTCAAAGCCATTGTAGCACACAAGTGTCGTGTCGGAAAAGGATTGTGTTGGGAAAAGGGATTGCACAAAAAAGCGAGATATACTATTATCCACGAGGTACGTTGGGACAAGGTTGTCTCTTTTCCGTCCCTTCCCTTCCCTTCAGTAAATAACCTGATGTGTGCTAGGAAGAAAGAGCTTTTCATCAGGATTGAATTGGATGCTGCAGGGAACCTGTGGACTCGTTTTTATTCTATTTTATAGAGGTTATATAGTATGGCTGACTTGCAAAACTTGAGGAACATCGGAATCAGTGCCCACATCGATTCGGGTAAGACTACGCTCTCCGAACGTATCCTCTACTACTGCAATAAGATCCACGAAATTCATGAAGTTCGTGGTAAGGATGGCGTTGGCGCCACCATGGATAGCATGGAGCTTGAGCGCGAACGTGGTATCACCATCGCAAGTGCTGCTACAAACGTCACTTGGAAGGGAACGGAGATCAACGTCATCGACACTCCGGGACACGTGGACTTCACCATCGAGGTCGAGCGCTCCCTGCGCGTGCTTGACGGTGCTGTGCTGGTTCTGTGTTCCGTCGGTGGTGTGCAGAGTCAGTCGATCACGGTTGACCGGCAGATGAAGCGCTACCATGTTCCCCGCATCGCCTTCATCAACAAGTGCGACCGTACCGGTGCAAACCCGTATCGCGTCAAGAAGCAGCTGGTGGAGAAGCTCGGCCTGAATGCAGTGCTGATGCAGATTCCCATCGGGCTTGAGGAACGCCTTGAGGGTGTGGTTGACTTGGTCACCATGAAGGCTCTCTACTTCGATGATGGTCCCAACATGGACCAGCTTCGTGAGGCTGAGATTCCTGCTGAACTGCTTGAGGAGGCCCAGGCCAAGCGCGAAGAGCTGCTTGACGGTGTTTCCATGTGTTCTGATGAGCTGATGGAAGCCATGCTTGAGGACAATGTGACGGTGGAGCTGCTGCACAAGGCAATCCGCGAAGCCACCATCCGTCTTGAGATGGTCCCCGTTCTCATGGGTTCCGCCTACAAGAACAAGGGTATCCAGGCTTTGCTTGATGCTGTTGTCAGCTACCTGCCCAATCCGACCGATGTTGTCAACAAGGCTCTCGATCTTGATAACAATGAGTCTGAGGTCGTCCTCCAGTCCAATGAGGATCTTCCCCCGGTCATCCTGGCATTCAAGCTTGAGGATGGTCAGTATGGCCAGCTTACCTACATTCGTGTCTACCAGGGCAAGGTGAAGAAGGG
>Ga0172377_10008725_pt1 | contig 10402 bp, 8 predicted proteins | sample Pumphouse3metaG_FD_119749 | JGI IMG/M metagenome (GOLD analysis project Ga0172377, IMG submission 119749) | Leachate microbial communities from a municipal landfill in Southern Ontario, Canada - Pumphouse #3 metaG | ecosystem: Engineered > Solid waste > Landfill > Unclassified | place: Canada... | reverse complement strand
TTTCGTGTTTTAGTAGTATGAATTTATGAAAAAAGTCTATTAAGTACTCCTTGTTAAAAGCCTACTAGACTAGTATACAAAACGAAGAAAGGAGAGATTATCCTATTTTCGCAACAAAAAAGGCTTGAAAACACTGTATCAAACCTATTGTGCTAATATGGTGGAATAGAGGGGAGTCGAACCCCTGTCCAAACGATTATTCATTTTGCTTTCTACATGTTTAGTTTATTTTCTTAATTTCATCTGTTGATAGGTAATAAACAAGCTATCTCAAACTAGTTACAGAATCTCGAAATCACAGTCGTAACCCTCTGTGACTCCATCTCTCAATTACTGTCCTCTTTTTAAGAAACTTTGAGAGTCACTTTCTTAACGAGGGCTTTGCTTAAGCAGCGAAAGCGTAATTATTGTTTGTGTTTGCGTTTAAATTAATAAACCTCGGCGTTTTAACGTTCGCAACAACGACATGCTTACTCAACTTCAAATGGCCTGTCGAAACCATAACTATCCCATATAAATATTATACCAAATTAAAAAACGATTGTACATTAAATTGGTAATTTATCTCTTCATTGCTTTTTTAACTGCCATTTTTATATCTTTTTGTTTTAAATCTTCGCGCTTATCGTAATTCTTTTTTCCTTTTGCAAGCGTAATTTTAATTTTCGCAAGCCCTCGTTCTAAATATAGTTCCAAAGGAATAATGGTCAATCCTTCTAAACTAACTCGTTTAGATAAATTTTTAATTTCTTTCCCATGAGCAAGAAGCTTGCGAACTCTTTTTTCCTCGTGATTAAAAATATTGCCTTTATCGAATTTTGCAATATTCATATCCAAAATAAATAATTCATTTTCTTTCACTTGGCAATGTGCTTCGGTAATCGAAACTTGTCCTAACCGAATAGATTTAATTTCAGTTCCAGTTAAGACAAGCCCACAATCAAAGGTTTCAATGAAAAAATACTCATGAGATGCCTTTTTGTTTCGGGCGATTATTTTGATGTTTTCCATAAAAAGGTCTCCTTATAATTTCAAAATCGACTTGACGCAATTCCTTAGATGCTTTTTTGACACGAATATCAATTTTTTGACCCAATCGATACGAAATGTTCTTAGATGTAAGTGACATTCGATTCTCATCATAAACAAAATAGCCTGGTAAATCATTGATATGAATAAATCCTTCAATCGTATTGGGAAGAGTAGCAAAAATTCCAAAATTTGTCACCGATGAAATGGTAGCCTCAGCACCGTCACCGATATGTTTTTCCATATATTCAGCTTTCTTCATATCATTGACTTCATATTCACAATCAATAGCATTTCGTTCTTTTTGACTAGCCCATGCTGATGCCTCACTGAGAAAAGATGCCATCTTATCTTGAGTATCGACATCGACTTGATGATTAAACAAATAAGTACGAAGTAATCGATGAACAATTAAGTCTGGATAACGACGAATAGGCGAGGTAAAATGAGTATAACAAGTACTAGCCAATCCGAAATGCCCTATATTCTTTTCACTATATTTGGCTTTTGCCATCATTCTTAATAACAAAGTGGATAACCCTTTATCTTCTTCCTTAATTTCCGACAAAAGGGCTTGTAAAACTTGAGGGTGTACTTTTCCCTTTTTTAAATGTAAGTGATATCCCAAGGATTTGGCTGCCAATGTAAATTTTTGCAATTTCAAATCATTGGGATTATCATGAATTCGATAAATAAAAGGAAGATTTAAATTTGAAATAGTTTGAGCCACCGTCTCATTAGCAATCAACATAAATTCTTCAATTAGTTTTTCACCAACACCCCTAGTGCGTAAAACAATGTCAATGGGGGCTCCTGTTTCATCAACAATTATTTTTGATTCAGGAATATCAAAATCAAGAGATCCTCGTTTTTCACGCATCGTATGGAGAATTAAAGCCAAATCCTTCATATGGGACAAATCCTCAACAATTGTCCGATATTCCTCACATAATGCGGGGTCTTGGGTCTCTAAAATGCGATTGACATTTTCATAGGTCATTCTAAATTGAGTGCGAATAAGTCCCGGAAAAATGTTGTGATTCAATACATGACCGTCACCATCAATTTCCATTTCACAAGCAATCACCAATTTATCTTCATTGGGATTCAATGAACACCAATCATTTGATAATTTATGAGGTAACATGGGAATGACACGATCTGCTAAATAAACACTCGTTCCCCGATTGTATGCTTCTTCATCCAAAGGTGATTGTGCTTCAACATAAAAGCTCACATCAGCAATATAAACTCCAAGATGATAACAACCATTGGATAATTTTTGAATTGCCACAGCGTCATCTAAATCTTTAGCATCAGCCCCATCAATGGTAATGATATTTCCTTGAATGAAGCGCCTTTTTGTACGTTCCTTATCAATATCAACGGCTAATATTTTCACTTGATCGAGGACATCTTTAGGAAATTCACTAATAAAACCATATTTATAAGCAACACTTTTAATATCAATTCCAACATCATGAATGTTCCCAATGACTTCAACAATTTTTCCTCGTACAAAAGTCCCATTCACCACCTCGGTGACTTTAAAAATAACAACATCTCCAGGAACACTGATTCCAAAATCGAGGACTTCAAATATGTAATTGAGTTTAACATCATCAGCAGCAAATTGTTTTTTGTTCTTCTTGACTACTATTTGACCAATGACTTGGCTAAGTGCTCGCTTGACTACTTCAACAACTCCAGCTTCTTTCTTCCCAAAAGATGAATTTTCATCCGTAATTGTAAAAAAGACAAGATCGTTGTCCATGGCTTCACCAACTAGTAGTTTTGGTACAAAAAAATCATCTAAAAATTCGTCACTTCTAATAAACCCAAAACCCTTATCCTTAATATCTATTTTTCCTAAGTGTAAATTAAAATGTTTTAAAAGGCCAAATTTATGCCTTTTGGTCTCTTTAACAATAAATTCACTTTTTAATTCTGCTAACAAGGGCTTTAGAATTGACATCTCAATCCCTGATGCAATTTGTAATTTTTCTATATCCATCGGTGTATAAGTTTTCTCATTCATGAGCGATAAAATTTTTTCTTTCATAGTTCTCCTTTAAAAAACAATCACACATCATGATTTTAGGATAAAAAATAGGCCTGCAAGAGGCCTATCTAAATGATTACGCTAATCTATCAACAAAGTATGCAGTAACAATAGACAACACAAAGAAAGAAATGGTACAGATCATGAATGCACGATCAATCCATAATTCAAATCCTCTTTGTTTCTTATTGGCAAACAGTTCCGATTTTTCACCGGTAAAGGCTGCAGATGCATCCTCTTTTGATTCCATCAATATGATCATGATTATTAATAAGCTTGATACGATTATTAATAAAATATCCCAGATAGTCATAGAGTCCTCCCAAAGTATTAATACACTAGATTGTTTTCTTACTTATAATATTATACCACAATTGATTTATTTCCGCAAGTAGTTAATTATTATTTTCAGTTGGTTTTAATAAAATTTCAAGAATTGGGATCAAGAATAAAATGATCCACCCGGGGTGCCAATATCCATATACTCCTAAAACAACATATCCAGCCACCACTACAATTGGAACTGACATGCGAAATTTTTTATAACCCAATAAATATGGCATAATGGGGATCAATAAAAATACAAGCCATGTTGCTCTCCAAATATGAAATACAAATCCAAGAGTTAAAAAAATAGCCAAACAAACGATGGGGGTAATTGACATAATTTTTGCGCGTAATGACATAGTCATCCTCCTTTATTCACAATTTTTTTTGAAAACGTACGAATACAATAGTTTTTTAATTTCCATAGATCCATTTTAAAATGGTTCCATTCCCAAAACAACGACATCAAAAATGAGAGCCCACCAATAAGAATAAAGGAAGGCAAAATCAGCCAAACAAGAGGCCAATACTTTGCTTCTCCTGCATAAGGTCCATAGGGGATTTCCATAAGGAAATTTGGAGTTAAAGCGGTGAGTAATTGTCCCATTTGTCCAAAAGTATCACGAAGACCAAAAATCATCGAAAAATTACGATATCCCTCGGGATCTAATAAATCAGTATTCCGAAGAGGTACCAAGCCAATTTCCATCAATATAATTTCATTAATCATAATAATAGCAAGAACCACCATAAATATAAGTGGAACTTTATAGACTCGATGATAATCAAGTCGATGAAGGCCGGTTGCAACCATGAGAAAAGGAGCAACTGTAATGATGATGTGACACAAATAAAAGCGAATCGTATCAAAGGCAAAAATATAGGCATCCTTTTCTAATGACTCGATTGGAATCAAAACAGCCAAGGTTCCACTTAAAATCCCAATATAAAACATATAATCTTTAAGTACTTTATTTTTACTTAAAAATATAAAAGGGAAAATTAGGGTCGATAAAGCACATATATTTTCAGGGGTAATTTTGCGAACTGCATTAGGATCATCCGCATAAGGGGGAAAGAGTAGTTTCATAAAATGAAGAATTAATGCAAAAAACAAAATTGAAAGAATCACTCGTTTTTTAACATTGTTTGTTTGCTTCCTTAATAAGAAATATCCGCCAATGGCTGAGGCGATAAATATTGCCATGTAAAAAAAGTATCCAAATCCCTTAAATAGTTGAATGGTCATTTGTATACCTCCGATGAACCTATCACTATTTTATCACAATTTTCCCCTGCATACAAGTCTATTTAAACAAAAATAAGCATATTAAATGAAAAATAATTGAACAATTGAACACTAAAAACGGTAAATGGATTAAGAAAAAACTTTAATAATTCTTAAATTCATAATCACTTGATAATACATATTTCATTGTTATTCATAAAAAAATTATATCCCGAAGGATATAATTTTTATAATAATGATGAGGCCAACGCTTCATCAATAGTCTCAATACTGATAATTTTTAATTGTTCTCGCACAGATGAGGGGATTTCATCCAAATCTTTAATATTCTCACGAGGAATTAAAATGGTTGACAAGCCACTGCGGTGTGCTGCAATTGCTTTTTCACGTAGTCCACCAATAGGTAAGACTCGACCTCTTAAAGTAATTTCTCCCGTCATTCCCACCAAATGATTCACATATCGATGTGAAAACGCCGACGTAATAGCAGTCGCAATCGCCACTCCTGCAGATGGTCCATCTTTAGGAACTGCACCTTCAGGAACATGGATATGAATATCATTGGTATCAAATAAAGTGGAATCAATTAAGAGCTTTTTACTATTGGCCTTGACATAACTAAGGGCTGCTTGAGCAGATTCCTTCATAACATCCCCTAATTTTCCAGTTAAGACCAAGTGACCTTCTCCTTTATAATAAGTAACCTCAATGGGAAGAGTATCTCCACCATATTGAGTGTAAGCCAATCCCGTCACAACGCCAATTTGATCAATTTGATCAATTTTAGCATACGTAAACTTTGGCTTTCCTAACCATGTCGAAAGATTGTTTTCATCAATCATAATGGATGTCTTATTGTCCATTAAAATAGTTTTGATTGCTCGGCGAATCAGCGTACCAATATGACGCTCTAATTCTCTCACTCCTGCTTCCTTAGTATATTCACGAATAATACGCCAAAGGGCATTATCTGTCAGTTCAAAGGCCTCACTAGAAAGGCCATGCAACGCGAGCTGTTTTTCAAGGAGATGACGTTTTGCAATCTCATATTTTTCATATTCAGTATAACTTGACAATTCCACAATTTCCAAACGATCACGCAAGGCAGCAGGAATATTTTCCAAATAATTGGCAGTCGCAATAAAGAAGACGTTAGATAAGTCATATGGCTCTTCTAAATAATGATCACTAAAGAATTTATTTTGTTCAGAATCCAATACTTCTAAGAGCGCACTGGCAGGATCTCCGCGATAATCACTCGATAATTTGTCCACTTCATCTAATAAGAAGACAGGATTAATAACTTTTGCTCGCTTCATTCCCTGTAAAATACGTCCAGGAAGAGCGCCCAAATAAGTTCGACGATGTCCACGAATTTCACTTTCATCTTTGACTCCACCCAAAGATTGTTTCACAAAAGGTTTATTAAGAGCAGTCGCAATCGAACGAGCAAGACTTGTTTTACCGACCCCAGGAGGTCCGACTAAACATAGAATTGATGATGGATTTTTATTTGTCATAATACGAACAGCCAAATATTCTAAGATTCGTTCTTTGACGCGTTCTAATCCATAATGATCTTTATCAAGTTGCTCTTTCGTTTTCTTAATATCTTTAGAGTCTGGTGCTTCAATACTCCAAGGTAAACTGATGACAAAATCAATATAGGTTCGAGCAATGGAAGCTTCGCCACTGGCAATTCCCATAGAACTATAACGAGATAGCTCAATCAAGACTTTTTCTTCCATTTCTTTTGGCATTTTACATGCTTTAATCTTATCTTTTAATTCGTCAATTTCTGTTTCTTTTTTGACTTTATCACCTAATTCATCTTGAATAACTTTCATTTTTTCACGCAAGTAATATTCTTTTTGATTTTCAGTAATATTCTTTTTCACTTCATTTTCAATTTGTGTTTCAATGGTTTGAATATATTTCTCCCGCTTAATATCTTGTAACATCATTTTCATGCGTTCACTAATACTCGGAGTATTCAAATAAGTTAATTTATGATTAAAGTCCATTGTGAGATTATAAGCCAATAAATCGGTGAGAATGTCAGCAGTCACTCCGCCTGTGATTTTGTTAATAATATCGGGGTTGTTATGAAAGAGACGTTGTCCACCAACATCAAGTTCTTCAATCAGAAGACGTACACTAGCAACTTCTTCGTTTAAGTTATCCGATTCAGCCGGCATAGTGAGAATATTAACGACAAAATGCGGCTTTTGCGAAACAAATTGCAAAATACGACATCTAGTAATACCAATCACTTTTAATTTGTGAATGGGAGTCGCATCCATATTGTAAACGACTTTAGCAACAATCCCAATTTCATTAAGGTCAGCAGGTTTAGGGGTATCAGTAGTCAATAATTTTTGCACCAATAAGACAACATACTTATTGCCTTCAAGGGCAGCTTTGATAGCTTTTTGATTTTCGACTATTCCGACATCCAAACGAATTTCATTATTGGGTAATGGAACAATTCCGCGAACCGTCACTGCTGGTAAGGTTTCTTGAATAATGGTTTGATTGGTAATCATCTGATTCTCCTTTCTTAAAAATGAAGGCAGCCTTGGTTAGGCTGTCTTAATCTTTTTTTTAATGGTAGGATCGCCTTTTCGCAAGACGACATCCTTTGTAATAATGCATTTTTCCGTATTCTTCAATTGAGGAACTTGGAACATAATGTCGAGCATAATATTTTCAATAATTGCCCTCAATCCACGAGCACCCGTTTTCTCAGAATACGCTTCTTGGGCGATTGCCTCTACTGCATCCTCTTCAAACTCTAATTCAATTCCATCCATTTCAAAAATAGTTTGGTACTGTTTAATGATGGCGTTTTTAGGTTCTTTCAAGATTTCTATTAAATTAGCAATCGTCAAAGGTTTCAACGCAGCAATCACCGGAAGACGGCCTACGAGTTCCGGAATCATACCATATCGTTGAATATCCTGATGGGTAACTAATTGATATATATCGTGTGATTCAAAGGAAATATTGGATGGGATTGTATGAAAGCCAATGACTTTCTTTCCCAATCTATTTTTAATAATTTCTTCCATTCCTTCAAAAGATCCACCACAAATGAATAATACATTGGTGGTATCAAATTGAATGAACTCTTGTTGAGGATGCTTTCTTCCTCCTTCGGGAGGAACATTGGCAACCGTACCTTCTAATATTTTCAAAAGAGCTTGTTGAACACCTTCCCCACTTACATCGCGTGTAATGGATACATTATCCCCTTTTCGGGCAATTTTATCAATTTCATCAATATAAATGATTCCCTTTTGAGCCAAATCAAGATTAAAATTAGCTGCTTGCAATAACCGTAATAAGACGTTTTCGACATCTTCACCCACATACCCCGCTTGGGTAAGTGATGTTGCATCGGCAATCGCAAACGGAACTTTTAAAATCTTGGCAAGAGTCCTTGCCAAAAGCGTTTTTCCACTCCCAGTTGATCCGAGAAGCAAAATATTACTCTTATCAATTTCGATATCTTTTTCTTCAAATAAATTGTTATTAACTCGTTTATAATGATTATAAACAGCAACACTTAAAACTTTCTTTGCATATTCTTGACCCACAACATATAAAGATAAGGTATCAAATATTTGTTGAGGAGTTAAATCTAATCGAAATTCTTCTTCTTCAACATCTTCAACCGGTTCATCGAGTTGTAACATTTGATGACAAACACTAATACACATTTCGCAAATAAAACAATTATCACCTTCGATGAGACGGCGATCTTCTGTTCCAGGTAATCCACAAAAAGAACAAACATTCACTTTTTCATCTGTTGGCATAACGGTCCTCCTTACTTGACAATGGCGCTATCTTTGATTAAACTAATGGCCTTTCTCATTTTAAGATAAGGGGCTATCATTTCTTTTGCATACATTTTCTTAATATCATCAATGCTTTTCTTATATTCAAGCGCAACCGCTTCAAATTCATCATCATATTCTTTAGCAGAAATTTTAAATTTTTCAACTTCAGCAATCTTTAAAAAGACAGCTCGTTGACGAACGCTGGTTTCTGCACTTGGTGCAATGGCTTTCTTATATTGTTCTAAAGACTCAATTCCATAATATTGCAACAACATTTCCATTGGAATATTATAGTTCTTCGCTTGTTGTTCCATTTGTTGAACTTGACGTTCAATTTCTTCTTCAACTAAAACAGCAGGAAGTTCTAGTGTCGCATTAGATACCGCCAACGTTAGAACATCATCGTTAAATTTATTAACTGATGCTTCTTCTTTTTCTGCAGTCAATGTTTCTTTCACATAAGCAAGATAAGCATCAACTGTCACAATTCCTTCAATTTCTAAATCTTTTACAAACTCATCGTTGAGTTCTGGTAAAACCCGTTCTTTGATTTCGTGTAATTTTATATTGAAGGTAGCTTCTTTTCCTTTAAGGGTATCTTGTTGATAATTTTCAGGAAAAGTAACCTTAAGGGCTTTTTCCTCACCAACTGTTAATCCAATCATTTGTTCTTCAAATCCTGGGATAAATTGATGAGATCCAATTTCTAACGTATGATTTTCAGCTTTTCCACCTTCAAAGGCAACACCATCCACAAATCCTTCAAAATCAAAAATTGCAGTATGGCCATTTTCTAAAGGTTTTCCTTCAACAAGCACCAATTCCGCATGACTTTTCTTTTGACGATCAATATATTCATTAATGTCTTCTTCTTTCACTTCAACTGCTTCTTTTTTAACTTCTAGTTCTTTATATTGACCCAATTCAACCTCAGGCCATACATCAACTGTAATTGAAAATTTTAACTTTTTGCCTTTGCCTACTGTGGCAAAATCGACATCAAGGTTAGGACGTCCAACGACTTCCAATGTATGTTTCTCGAGAGCTGCTTGATAAGCTTCGTTAACTGCATAATTAACCGCTTCTTCATATAGGCTTTCTTCTCCGAATTTAGCGTTGTACATATCTCGAGGAAGTTTGCCTTTTCGAAATCCTTTAACTTCAACTTCTTGGACTTTTTTTGCGAATGCTTGATCTAGTGCTGCGTCAAATGCTTCGCTATCCACGACAAATCTGATTTTCACTTGACATCCGCTTACTTTTTCTACTTTTACGCTCATTTTTCTATCTCCTTTTTGTTTATAACATCATTATTATACTTAAAATTTCCAACAAAAGCAATAATTATAACCTAATATGATACATAATTTCAATCATTTCTTTTAAATTAGCCAGATGTTGTTTTTCATATCCTAATTCAACTAAAATATTTAATAAATCAATCAATCGTAACATAATATAAGTCATGGGATCAAATGAATCATCTCCACGTCCACTAGTGAAGTCTACGACGAAAGCAGCCAAAACAAGAGTTAAAACCACTTGATCATAAGCTCGGTTCTTCCATAACCGAATGATAGAATAATTGGCTCCTCCTTCTTGATATAAAATTTTAATATAAGGATCAGAAAGGGCAGGACTTCGTTTTAGATAATTACGCGCTAGAAACGATTCTCCCAATGCTAGATAAGATGCTAAAATGTAATAATCATACTCTAGTGAGGAACAATCATTCTTTAAGAGTTCATCTCCCACTGTGATAACCTCTTCATATGAATTCATATAAAAATAGGCTTTAAGCAATTGAACAATGTCAAAGGGCTCTAACATTTTAGCATGCTGTAAGATTTCATATTTTAAGTGAATAATGGCCGAATTAGAGGATGCTTC
>Ga0172377_10008724_pt1 | contig 10403 bp, 7 predicted proteins | sample Pumphouse3metaG_FD_119749 | JGI IMG/M metagenome (GOLD analysis project Ga0172377, IMG submission 119749) | Leachate microbial communities from a municipal landfill in Southern Ontario, Canada - Pumphouse #3 metaG | ecosystem: Engineered > Solid waste > Landfill > Unclassified | place: Canada... | reverse complement strand
CTGATCTTCTTTCTTTCAGAGGGCGGAGTGTCTCCATCGTATACTCCAACAGTTATCTCAGGCGAGCATTTGACGGCTAGCAGGATCTTCTCCAGGTTTGCTTTTTGATCCTGTGCCAGAGCTTTGGTCGGATAGATAAAGAGTGCTCTTACCCGTGAATCCTCGATGATCCTTTGCAACACGGGCAGGTAAAAAGCCAGAGATTTTCCACTGGATGTTCCAGTAGTAATGATAACATTCTTGCCATTATCAACATCGGAAAACATCCTGGCTTGGTGGCTGTACAATTGCTTGATACCCTATAGTGGATTACACCAACATTTGGGACTTAACACGGAAGGCTGCAAGGCTACAAGAAGGCCAAAGCCAGATACTACAAGCTCGTGGTGATCCTGGATGATCGCACCAGTGACATCTGTAGGGCGTTGGCTGCCCAAGACAAGGTTTACCCCCTAAACGATGCTTTGGATGTGATGGATAATCTCATGGCTCTTGATACCAAGTCCAACAGCTTAGATGATGCCCGTGAATACATCAAAGCACTCGCCCCATGGGTCAAAGATGATCAGATTGATTACGACTCAGAGATGAACCCGGTAGGTGTATCCGGAGCACATACACCATTCCCACCGTTTCATTGGAAGTGTAGGACTACAACGTCATTTGTCTTCAATTAAAGGTATTACTGAAAAAAAGGAAAGCCATCTTACTACAGTACTAATGTTTCTTTTAACTGATGAGTCAGACCATTTAAAATCGAATCTGTCACTAATCTTCTCGTAAATTTTTATATAGTCTCTGCTGGCATGTGCTAACTCTTCTTTAATTGCATTAACATATGTGCTTTTCTGCAACTGCTCCTTTATAACATTCTCAATTGATTTACCCGATGAGATAGATAAGCAAATCGATTCACTGAAGAATATTGCATCTCTTTGAAACTCAACGATGCTTAACAATGATAAGTCGTTTATTGTGTTTCGAGATCCTGATATTGCCTTATCATAATGGCCATCCCTCTTAATCTTTTCGCAAATTTCCTTAGCTTTCTTAGGGGATCCTGACAACACTCCAATCCCAGTTCTATTTGGAGTATAGTATGATGAGAAATCAACCGAACCTTCCGTTCGCTTTGACACTGCTGCCCCGTCAGTTACGTAATGTCCAGAATAAACCAAGAATTTTAGAAACTTGCTCGTGTAAGTTTTTGCCGTCTTGTAAGTTAATGCTCCTTCTGGGTATAGTTTTAGAATCATTTCTGAAACATCATTTATAGATATTGAACTAGTGATGTCAAGTCGCTTATCTATATCAATTACAATGGCATGCTTTGATAATACATCATACAGGTGGTTGGAGATGTCTGAATCACTGCTAAACTTGGATGTTCTGTTCAGGAGCAACTTATTCTTATCCATAATAACAATCTCAAGCATCAACAGGTCAGCGATAATATTCATGACTGTTTTTACTGAATAATCTGTGGATTGCACTAACGATGATTTCGTCAGTTTCTTATCGGGAAGAAACTCCTTAATGCTTTTTAATAACATGGTTAACTCGCACTGAGGTATCGAAGAAAAAGGTATAACTGGGGTTCTCTCGGTAAGCAGATATTCCTTAAAAATGTCCCAATAAATAGTGCAGTTAGTGCCAGTCTTTATTACTAACCTCTGTTGTTGTAGTTGATTAATTGTATCATCTCCAAATCTATCAATAACTTGATCAAAACCAATTGGGGAATTCTCTGCAATGTATTGAAGACATCTTTTTTCTGTTACAGATAGTTTCTCAAGATCAGAAATAAATAGTGATTGAATATTTAAGTTTGAAGCAAAGAATTCTGATTGTTTCTTGATTTTCAACTGCTTAAATACATGTATGCAGAGTTTCTTTAAGAGCCAAGGTAATCCCTGGGATTGTTCTTCAATCCTCCTTCTAATTGGAGCAGTCAGCGATACGGTTCTTTTTTCAAATTGCTTAATCAATGACCTTACATCTTTAGATGTAAAGTTACCTATCTCAAACCTCAGTCTGTGATCTTCCGTTGAACGAAAAACGTAGTAGGCTTCATTATTCTCTTGGAAATATACATGGCTTCTAAATGAAAACCCTATTACTATGTTAGTTTCACTTGCAATTACTTCATTAAAGAGTCTCTGTAAGTTGCGGAACACGGGGTTTAATGAGAGTTTTGTTAAAATCTCCTCAAATTGGTCAAAGAAAAGAATAAATACTTTGTTCTGTTGTTCTAATTCATCTATGATCTGCTTAATGCTCTCACAAGTTAGATAACTAAGCGAATTCTGGACATCATCTGATTTGACTCTATTCTTTATAAATCCAGCTCGATTACCTTCATTCAATGCTTCAATCAGCGCGGTAGTGATGAAAGCCCCTGATGTAGCTGATCTACAATCAACAAGATAAGTAAAAAAGTTTTTCCCTCTTTTACTTTTTAGCCCATCTGCAAGTTTCAATAAAAATGAAGATTTCCCATATCCTGAAGGACCCTCAATGCTGATAAGTCTTGTGCGGGTCTCTTTCTTTTGGACAGCATATAGAAACTTTTCTACTTCATCTATCAAATCAGCCCTTCCTACAAAGTCTATTGGTTTTGAAGGCCGATAATCGAATATGTCATCACCTGGACTTATTTGAGCTACGGTGTCTTTGAAGTGTTTATTGGCAAGATCATCGTTTACTACAATCTCTTTATTCTCAGACACTTCGTATCCACAAAACTGTTCGCTGCTCTCAAACAATCTCGAATAATACTCAATCGCTTGATAATCCATTTTTCGAAACACTCTAATTGACTGCTTTGGAGCTTGCGAGGAATCTATAGAGAATACAAAAGGGATAACATTTTCGTCAATTCCCATAATATATGAACCGCTAGGATGTAAATTGAAGCCATCAATAACATGTTTAAATTTAGATAGCAGTCCCTCAAGAATTTTTTCTTTATCCCAGAATAAGAGCCTAACAGCTGGGTTAACATCTTGTTCAACTTCATCTCTAAGGCCTTTAGCTTCTTTTCCCAAAGATGAAGTATATATAAGTAATCCAGTAGAAACCTTCTTGAAGGTGCATTTTGAATTAATCATATGTATATCAGATGCTTGCAAGGGATCTCTATGATACTTACACTCGACAAAGATTCGATTTTGTGTTACTTTATCACAAGCAATCAAATCAATTTCCATGCCTGTAAATCTGACTCTTTCGATAACTTCATAGCCATAATGCTCAAGTATATACTTTGATAATTTCTCAAAAAACTCTCCCTTTTTGGGATTGCTGCTATCGTGCAAAAAAAATTCAACGTCAGTAATCATAATGGTCCCCTTGTATCTCATCAGAAGGATTATTCCAATATAGTTTAAGCATTTAAGTCTATCTGGTTATTTAGTCTGTGATCATGATGTGAAATCTCATCGTAGTTTTGTGCTGATGTTACCCAGGATTCTATCTTTTTTAATATTTCGATGCGTGAACTAGCCGAGGCGTATTTCAGGGCACACTCCCATATTATCAGGACTCTCCAACCCATCTCCATGAGTATTTTGTTGTTAACAACGTCTCTATCTCTATTCCTTTGTAACTTGGTTTCCCAGTACATACTGTTGGATAATGGTATACGCATGTATTTGCATTCATGATAGTGCCAAAAGCAGCCATTGATTTGTAATATTGCTTTGTATTTCGGCAGGACGATATCTGGCTTTCCAGGCAACATACGCGAGTGGAGTCTATATCTAAAGCCCTTTGAATATAGGTACTTTCTCACTATTAACTCTGGTTTTGTGTCTTTCGATCTAATTCTTCCCATATTTTCGCTTCTCTTCTGAGAAGTAAGTTTGTCCACTGTCAGAGTCCTACTTCAGTACATTTTCTATTGAAGCTATGATAGAGCCACATAAGTTGATAAACGATATTGTGATGTTGTCAACGTTGAATGATGATGAAACTGTATTGCTGAATTTAGCGTTGATAACCGGATAAAAACCTATTTTAACATCCGCAGGAACCAGAGTCTTACTGACGACGAGGATGTTTTTTTCGCCATCTATAATCTGATAAGAACCCACGCCTATGCTTATAGACTTGGTGCCAATCATATCCTCTAACTGGTCAGTATTCCTTTTAACATCATTCGTTACGATCAGGATAGAAGTCCTTGTTAACGATCCAGGTTTCTGATTCTGGTTAAATTCATCGAATTGTGCTTTTAGATTCTCTGCATCAAAAGGGTTCATCTTGTAAAGTGATCCAAAATCGTGAGTTCGTTTTGATACAAGGGTAATATGTTTCTTTCCATTCAACCGAAGCCACTCAATGTAAGGTAAGTTCGCGAAGATTGTTTCGGGCTGGTTTCTGCTCGAGCCACATCCAAGTAACACAGAATCTACGTGAATTGCTGGTTCACGCAGGAGTGCTTGCCACACTTTTTCTAGTTCGCTGAATGGCCGGGATCTCGCACTCCCTTTCGAGTCGAATAGAATCACTCGATTCTCATCGAAGCGAACTTCGGATATGGCAATACTTGAACCTGGAATAATGCTCTGTAACTCGATACCTTTTAGTCTCTGAATATCATTAAGCACATCTGAGAATTTCATATTACCTCATTCGTACGCGGGTGGGAACTTCAGTATTGATGCATCTTCCTGGGCATCTTCAATGGCCGCAACATCCTCAAGCCATTCCCTTAGAAATGTTTCAGCCTTTTCGTCACTTCCCCCTACCTTACAGAATTCAACTTTGTGATCAATATTAACAAATGCTGGTTTACCTTTAAGAGAATCTTTCAAAGAAATACCTGCCGCAAATCTCCTGATATCTGAAACAAAATCCAAGACTAAAACTTTCTTTTTGCCTTTACTTAACCTAAGTCCCCGGCCTAGCTGCTGAATGAAGATTCTTCGGCTATGAGTAACTCTCTGAAAAACTACAATATTGACATCAGGAACATCGATCCCTTCATTAAAAATATCTACCGCACAAACTACTTGAATACGGCCATCATGAAAGTCGCAGAGAATCTTGTTTCTTTCAGAAGATTCCATCACCTTACCATTTGGAAGTTTGGAGTAAATTGCTTCGGCCCTGCAGAATCCAAGAGCATTGATTTTATCTCTCATCATGATTGCATGATCAATAATCCCACAAAAAACTATTGATCTTGGGTTGTCCTGCGAATTCCATGCTTTCTTAAGCTCAAGTACAACAGCATCATCCCAATTAGATATAAATAGAGTCCGGTTAATCCCCCTGGGAGACAATTTTTCTCCATGCAGTGATTTTAAACTATGCCAGTCAATGTTATCAGTGTACATCCTATATTCTATATTTGACAAGAATCCCCGCTTCAAGCCGGTAATCATGTCAATGCTAATAAGGGGGTCGCCAAAGTATGCTGATATATCAGACTGGTCTTGTCTCCACGGTGTAGCTGTAACACCTATCAGTTTGGGTCCGGTATCCGTCCCAGCTTTCAAGTTATCAATGATCCTTCCGTACATGCCATTATCACTTACATGGTGGCATTCATCTATCGCTATAATGTCAAAATGAGGTAACTCAAATCCATTATCTATGTAACTTGATACCGAGTTGAGACAAGCAAACACTGAAGATGCACGGGATAAGCTAGAATAATTCTGAGGTTCGTATCCATTCCATATAAGCGTCTCTTCCGAGGATTTCAGGTAGGTCCACATGTTTTGTTCAAGTTGAGCCACTAATGCGTTTGTGTGGGCTATAAACAAGACTTTCACTTCTTTCAACAACCGAAAGCGTCTGATAAACTCAAATAGCACGTGCGTCTTGCCTAAACCAGTAGCCATTACAATCAGAGCCCGGTTGACTTTACTGATTACGCATTCTTGTATTAGAAGTTGGATAGCTTCTTCTTGATAGTCACGTTTTTCGAATATTTCATCCGGATTACCAAAAGGATATGTGTCAGAGAATCCATTAGCTCTTTTTATTAAATCAGACGCGCTCCATAACTGCATAGGGATATGGTTCTGTAAAAGTACGTTGCGTTGTTTAATTGCACTTTCCTGAAAACCTTTTAAAGCAATAACAACCGGCACTTGCGCTTGGTAATACCTCGAAGCATCTAGCGTTTGCTGAAGAACATCAACTCCAATAGGTATTTTCCAATGTTTGACTTGCACAAGCCACCTTTTCCCTGCTTTGTGAGCAATAATGTCAGCTCCTTTGTCATTAGTTTGCCCGACTAGTCTTACTCCAGAAAAGCCATCATACACAAGAAATCTACAGACCATTCTTTCGAACGACATCCAGGATGCATTGACCGTTATGCTATTAAAGAATGACATCAGGATAGATCTTTTAACAAAATCTTTAAACTTGAGCCAGTTCTTTTCGTCAACAGCGGATCAGTCACATTGGTTCCGATATAGGTGGCACAATCCTCTAAGCAATTCTGGTACGTTCTTTTTATGGATTCTCTCATCTGATCAAGGGCAGATTCTGGTATATCCGGTACTACAGAATAAGGAAGATTCCATACATTCTTGTCAAAAAACCGGATGGTATAGGCTTTGAAAATCCCAATAATCGATGATGGGGAAAGGTATTGTATAAACTGACCAGATTCCTTGTATTTTTGCATCAGAGATATATCCACTTGGTCAGCCACCATGTTATCAAGCATAGCTTTAATCTCTTCTTCTGTTAAGTTGGTGAAAATATCCTGAGCTATATCTGGAAGCACATAAATCATTTTCTGTTTAATCTCTGTAAACAGTGACTTTATCTTATCTCTAAGTTGCTCAGGTGTTTCAGCCAAGGTATCTGAATAATACTTAGATATGATCTGATTCATTAGGTTGGATATGCAATGCGCTTTATGGTTTGAGTGCCCAGAAACCGAACGATTATAGGTGTGTAAATATGCAGCAACCTCAGATGCTATTAGAACTTCTGAACTTACAGCATAAGATTTAAAGAGACTATGCTGAGTATCAATAAATACTTCTATGCTGTCCTCGATTGAAGTAATCAAGGGTAGTCGTTCTGTTTGGTTTTTTGATAGTATTTGCCTGCGGGTATTGTAACAGATTACATCAATTGGATTGCTGTAATTCCCATCGGCCAATTTTACTGAGCATCCCGTTATGCTAAGATCTTCATTTCTATCAGAGACTTCCCTTAGAATCTCAGCCGTAAGCGGATCTGCACTACCCCTTGGCGATTTACACAACTTACATATCTCTAGGTTCGCTGGATTGCTTGTCCCACAGACTTGGCATGACCAAGGATACTTGACTTCAGGTATTTGTGATTTTCCACAATTGGGGCATGATATTGACGAGAACAGAATCTCAGCACCACAAAACTTACATGGTTTTCCAATAAGTATAGCTCCGCAAGCAAGGCATTCTTCAGCTGTATCTAAATTATCAGCACCGCAGTTTTCGCATTTTACTAGGGTGTCTTGCGGCTTAGTGACCGCCTGTTCAACTAGTTTCCACCATTCAGTATCATCATAATAGCCTGGCTCTTTGTTTTCAAACTTCTGTAGAAACTCTCTTTCTGTATCTCGGTTAATACGTTTTGGCGAGTCAGTAGATTCATCCCAATAACCCATGTACATGTCTTGGGGGCCACATCTTCTAACTCTTCTATATCCTTGGTATAGCATGTAAATGCATGATTTATTGAGATCAGCTCCTGGTTGTTGGGGTTGAAGTGAGCTGTCACCTCTAAGATAGGACATACACCTTTGCCATTCGGCACTGCTTCTTTGAAAATCTTGTTTCATAAAGTCTACCGGTACGTGGTCTAGGTGTACTTCTCCAACTATCCTCCCATATTGACTGTCGATTGGATAGTCTTTTATTGTGTTTCCCATTTCATCTACATAATCAAAAAAGGCTGTTTTTTCAAGCAGCCTAATAGCTCTGCCGTTTCTAATCAAGTCTATACCATAATGAGAGTTGTCATCATATCTTTGTATGCCAACCCAGCCATGAATCTTTTCCTGTATTGTTCTGATTGACTCAGAACCACATGCTGGACATTTATCGTATGGTACCAATGCATAGCAATTAGTACATCTAACTTGGTGTCCCACTACTTCAGAAAATGTGTACTTTGCAGGAATTTGCCCGTGACCTTGTCTCTCGACATATCTGGATTGATCCCATACACAGTGTTCAAAAGGGGGACATAACTCATCATCAATCAGAATTCTTATTCTGTCTTCTTTTAATAGAGTTGAATACCTTCTACCTATTTCTTTCCTAATCCTCGGCTTTCCATATGAAACAAGTTTTGATATAAAACCTGAGTTACTGCTGCCCTCAGCCCACCAACCTGAAACCTCTATAATTGTTCCATGAGTGAAACCTTCAGGTTTGGCGATTTCTTCAGGTAAAACTTCATAGCTGGATTTCTCTGTTATCTCAATTAAATCAACAACTACCCGAATAGCGCTAGCATCTTCTTTGCGTGCAGTTATTAATGTGGTTCTGCGACCCAATTTCCCTGTAGCTATGTTTAACCCCATACCAAACAACCCAAGCATGTCAAACGGGTTGTTCCCAGTAAATCCAGCTTTCAGTGCTTTTTCAGCAGACTCTGCTGACATTCCTGTACCATTATCTCTCACACGAAGACAACCCTGATTGTTTTCAATATCTGACCGCGAAGGAATGTTGATTAAAATCAAAGGATTGTCAACAGGCCTTCCAGTTTTGCTTGATAAGATTATCGAGTCTATAGAGTTATCAATCAATTCCGACAATGCATCAAGGGGCTTTAAAGGAGTGTGGGTTAAAGCTAGCAGTACTTTTGGGTCTGGGGTAAGATCAAACGCTTTCATAGATCCTCCTGGTTAGCGTCGTTTTAAGTGATTCGGCCACAGCTTTTGCTAGCGTGGCCGGAACTCCATTGCCAACAGCCTTGAATTTATCCGTAAGTGGCATATCTTCCGGCATTATATAACTGTCCGGAATAGATTGTATTCTAAGAGCTTCTCTAACTGATAATCGCCTGGGCAGACAACAGTGAAGGTGTACCTCGTTGTTGCCATAGGCGGCGGCAGGGCTAAACCTGTATCTATGCAACTTTTTGAAACTCTTCTTGGATACATCTCCTTCAAGTATTTCAGAGAATTTTTTGCTTTTTGGAGTAAAGAAATCTCTTCCATTGGGAATATTTTCTAAGTTGTCGTCACATATATAAGTGCCAACCATTAGCTCTGACGGTGCGTTAGGTTTCGTTGGCTCAGTACCATATGGAACTGGCAAATCAGGCCAATTAACACTTGTACGTTTGTTCTTAAACAACTTGTTCACTGGCCAAGGATACCAGTGAAGACTCTCGTTCTTGATATCTTTATAATCGATCATACCTTTAAAGGAGCTATTGAAGTGCGATGAATTGTAGATTCTGAACATAAATGGTTGATTCTTGTTGAGCCAGTCTTTTTCAAACCCAATTATGAACACCCTTTCTCTATCTTGAGGGACGCCGAAGTCTAATGCGTTTAATACAGTGTAATCTATTGCGTAAGTCTTTGATATCGGACGCAATGAGTCCATTAGATATTGTCTGTGTTTATGGGTCTTCACCAGACCAGGTACATTTTCGAGAAGAAAAAATGTTGGTTTGATACCAGCTATTCTATCAAGATAAACCTTAAGCAATTGGCCGTTATTACCAGTACCACCAAGATTCTTGCCCCCAACCGAAAAATCCGGGCAAGGAGGCCCCCCAATGACACCAAATATCTCTGGTTTAGGCTTTCTTCCGAATGCTTCCAACAAAATCTGTTCGACATTAACGTCATTAATTGAGTTAGTATTTTGGACTTTACTTTTGTGACCAGAGTAACCCATCGACTTCATGCCACACTCGAAGATTCTGACGAATGGCTTGTGATATTCATTATGCCAAACGATATTAAAACCGCTCTCCATAAAACCAAGATCAAGAAAACCAGCTCCAGTGAAAAACGATAGAATTTCGATTCTCATTTAGTTTTATACCTTGGGATTGAGATCATTTTACTGCGAAACTCGATCAAACTTCTAATCCACTTTACATCACTGAAAGAGTAATTAATCAAAACATAGTCCAATACAGCATTTCTATTTCGTCTCATTTTTTCATAGTCTCGAATTCCACTTATCTGTCAATCTAAAAATTTGTCGCATCCTTATGCATCCGTATTTGTGTTAATACAGGGTCATGGCTTCCTTGCACCGGATAGAGTATCCAATACTACTCGCAAGGAGATAGTCTCCTCATTATTACTAACCTTGATGACAGATTCAATCGCAGAATAGATATTGCGGGACGATAGTTCTCATCATTCCGCATCCTTTGGCGGATAAATCTTAACGATAGTTGGTGTTGCT
>Ga0172377_10008720_pt1 | contig 10403 bp, 6 predicted proteins | sample Pumphouse3metaG_FD_119749 | JGI IMG/M metagenome (GOLD analysis project Ga0172377, IMG submission 119749) | Leachate microbial communities from a municipal landfill in Southern Ontario, Canada - Pumphouse #3 metaG | ecosystem: Engineered > Solid waste > Landfill > Unclassified | place: Canada... | reverse complement strand
GTTCGATGAAATTCACTGGCCCAATAAGCCGCATGCTTTCTTAATTTGTGTATTTTCTGAATGGTCTTCTCTCTCTTTTTTTCACTATCTTTCACCATGTCCAAATTCCTTTTTTTCAAATAAGTTCTGATATTCTTTTAGTAATAGATCAATTTGCCGAGTCAAACCATAACAAATTTTCCCCGGTATTTCGATTTTTAAATAACGATCTTCATTTATACACTTTAACAATTTCTGCTGAAAATCCACTTCATCTTCCAAATGGAAGAAAACAATATTTTTGTTTTCTTCCTGTCCCGACAAATGGTTTGCCGGGATATCCGATGCTAAAATCATCACCCCCGATGCTACGAGCTCTAGAATCGTATAAGAAAGCCCCTCGTACCGCGATGGTATAATCGCCAAATCAAATGCCCGCATACATTGCGGCAGCCAAGGCTCATACCCCACAAAATGAATCCTTTTGCCAAAAGGCATTCCACTACAACGGCGTTGAAGCATTTTTAATTCTTTGCCATCCCCACAAAAATAAAAATGGCACTCTTTCTCCTTACGAACAAAAGACAATCTCAACAAAACATCTAAAAGCCACTTCTGACCTTTTTGCCAGGCAATTCGTCCCGGAATTAAAATGGCGTACTGCGACAAGAAATCTTTCCTCTGGAAAGAATCATTTGCTATTCTTTTTGCATCCGATATTTTTTTAATTTGTGCGTGAAAAGAAACAGGCAATCCATTTGGAGCAACCACCGAGTGAATTTTCTTTAAGCCCATTTCGTTGGCTTGAAACAACTCCGCATTTCCAACAAAAGAAAAATGATCTGTCCGCTTTGCTAAAATTCTTTCAACAGTGCTCACAGTTCCTCTGCGCAGCAGATTCATTCTCCTATCCCAACTAAAAGCATGCGGTGAATACACAATCTTCACATGCATTGATTTCGGTATAAACAACCGCCCGACAACACCAGCAAAACTCGAATGCAAATGAATAATCTGCGGATGATACTGCCGAATTAAGAAAAGCAATTTCTGGCGAATCTGTTTCCAATATCGCAACTTCCACTGCCAACACGGTGGCAAATTTAAAAATTGTAAATTCACGCCACTCTTCATGAAGAGCGGAAAAACCTCATTTCGAGCATACACACCCGCACGCGCCGAAAAAACAAAACAACCACACGCACATCCCCGATTCTGCAATTCTGGAAGAATATACGACAAATGCTTCAATACACCACCGTCCGCAGCTTCCGTGACGTGCAAAACATTTAAAAAATCAGAACTCGGACTGTCAGATGTTGAGTGTAAAGCCATTGATAAATCATGATTTTGTAAAAAAGAACAATTTAAAATTTGTCATGCAGCATGCCCATCTATGCTTTTTATTTTACCGCAAAACAAAAAAAACGAATCATCTCAAAAAAAGTTGTAAAGAAACTTGCGTTTCACTCCACGCAAATGGTTCATTATTATATGCCTAAAAAACGATCAAAGCGAACCCGTATCCATATATGCCCAATCCACAAGCTGTTTTGCTATTTTATCACGCATTCGTCCGCCGCCCTTCTGCGGCGATGTTCCTAACACAACAACAATTATTTTGCGCCCCTCGCGCTCACAAATAACAACGATACAGTACCCCGCTTTATTGGTCATACCAGTCTTTAAACCAACAACTCCAGAACACGTTTGCAATAACTTATTTGTCGACACTAATTGAAACGGCTTTGTATCTTCCCGAATCATATCAATGCGCGTACTCGTCCACTTGATTAATTCCGGGTAATGCCAAAGTCGTTCCGCAAGATAGGCCAATTCCGAAACACTGCCGCTGTTTTCTTTTCTGCTGTCCGTTGGAAGGCCATGCGGATTATAATAATACAGAGTATTACAATTCAACTGTTTCGCCCTTAAATTCATTCGCTGCACAAAAACACTGATATCCCCACCAGCCAAAAATTCACCAATTTGATAAGCACAGTCATTTGCACTCCGAATCATCATTGCTTTTAACAAATCTTCCACACAAAAACTCTCACGCGGATCCAGCCAAACTTGACGACCGCCAATCTTCGAAGCCGCACGCGTAACTTTTACTTGCGTCTGCAGGGTTACATTCTTGCTACTGTCATGTAAATCTTCCATTAAAAGCAACGCCGTCATCATTTTTGTCAATGACGCAATTGCGTAAGAACGCGACTCGTTATGTCCCCATAAAAGCGAATGGGTATTAACATCAAAAACCCCAGCAGCATTACAATTATAAACATCTTTTTTAATCACAGCCGGAAGGGCGCGATTGCGTGAAGCAAAGTAACTTTTAGAAAAGGGCGACTGATGGAAGCCGGGATCGCTCGTATCCTTTTCCAATGCCGATTTTTTCGGCGCAGACATTGCGGCTGTTTGCGATTCTTCGGATGCATCGGATGCAGATGGTGTGGAGCCTTGCGCTTGTTCCGAAACCACATCTTCCGTTTGCTCCACTTTTGGCGCTTCTTGTTTTTTTTCGCCAGAAGGCGACGAAAACAAAATTCCAAAAACAATTATATGAATTACTAAAACCACACCAAAAACTATATACCGAATCATTCTTATACCTTTTTATGATTTTCTTTTTAAGTCTCACAACCTGCTGATTGAGGCAGATACAATTCTACCTTTTCTCTTTCATCAATAAAAGCTTGTTATGCATTTACCACTTTTCACTTTTATAAAATGCTCCACCACAAATCCAATAGATCCGAGCTGTTTTTAATCAAAACTCGGACTCCCTCTTCAGCCACCCCCAAGAATCCAGTCCAGCTACGTTCCTTACTTTAGACCAATCCGCCGCCTCAGCCACCAATGCGCAGTCATTGCCCCTAAAACTAAAATCAGCATCCACCAATGCGACAAGAGAAGCTGTCGCTTTTCAATCAATGGAACCGCAGTCGACAGTGGCAATTCAACCTCTTTTTTCAAAAAATCATCGGCCGAAATATATTTTCCGCCCGAAATACGAGCTATATCACGAAGCAGTTCTTCATTATAATCCGTATTCTGAACCTCCACCCCACCTAAAATCGACAACGCAGACGACGACGCATGGAGCTCTTTGCCCTCCGGTAGCAGTACATGATAATCAAAATGATACACCCCAGATAAAAGTGGCACAAACGATGCCGTATAAGACCCCATTTCTTCCAACGAGGGCTCCAGTTTCATCCTTGTGGTCTTCTGATCCGGCGCCGTTATAACAACCGATGCATCCGCATTCGGAGCCGGCAAAAAATCAATTCCAGAAACTCGAATTTGCAGTCGTACAAGCTCATCCATTACCATTTTATAATTCGGCTGTTCCACAACCTCCAGCTGCGATTTCTGATTAGAGCCCAGCCATGTTAAAAGTAAATTCCAAAAATGCTCATGCAGTTCTTCACCATTTTCTTCCAACATCCGCCAGCGCCACGTTTGGTTAAAACCTAAGTAAACGCATCGCCCGGCACCGTAACTCTGCGCCGCCATCACCGGCGCACCATCCTTCAACTGCAAAATCGTTCGCGCTGCCTTTTTTGCCTTCTCAATCTCAGCTATCGGTACCCCCGCATAAAGCGGCAAACCACGCGATGTATGCAAAATTTTTCCGCCATCACGATTAAAAATCAACGAATCCGTCATTATCAGACTCTGCGAACGTATCCCCGTTTGGCACTTTAAGGATAAAACCGGACATAAATCCTGCAAATCATCCGGCAAAAAAGCGCCTTCTTTCGTCTTTTTTTGTTCCGGCGGAAGACCCATTATCAACAAACCTCCGCCTTTGTTATTGACAAAAGAAATCAACACTTTACGCGCTTTATCAGACATCTGTAGCAAAACCCCAAAATCTGCAATTACACCATCAATATTCGCATAAATTTCAGTCTCTTCCGGAAATCCGGATAACTTCTGCAAAGTTTCTTTCCCTAATCCAAAATTAAAAAAATTCTCTTTTCCCGTTTTGATAATCGCGGAAAGCACAATTTGCTTGTTCTCTTCCATATTCATTTTTAAAAACCGCCATTCCCAATCCATAACAGAACTCAAATATAAAATTCTGAATTGATCTGGCTCATGAATTTGAACCGGCATATAATCGATATCATTGTCCAATTTTTGCGCCTCCGCAGGCGACTCTATCCCTACACTAAGACTGCGCATCCCCGCAATTAACGACGAATGCACAAAATGAACAGTTTCCTCGGCATGCCCCGCAACCGCCAACTGCTGCGTCTGCACTTCCTGCCCATTTTCAGAAAACTTTATCGTCAGCTGTTGTTTATAGTCAAAATCATTGCGAACAACAGCACTCACGGTATACGGCTGGTTTTTAGAAGCAGTCACGGCTCTTTTATTCTTGAAATGAATTTGCACATCAGCACGAACACCCTCATTTCCAATTCCGACACAAGATACAGGAATATTCAATTTTGCAAACTGCTTCGCCACCTCTGTCGGCAAAACTCCGGCATTAGAGCGCCCATCGCTCAAAAGGAGCATCGCGCCAATGGGTTTTGCACCCGGCTGTCCCTTCGCCGCCTTGCGCATCACATCGCCCAAGTTCGAGGTCCCTGGCAAAACGGGCAATTGAGCCTGCGCATCTGGGTATAAAACAGGGTGGATCTGATTGCTGAACCCCTGAAATTCCATCGTGCCGTATTCTGATATAGACTGTATTGACGGACTTGTCAGCAACTTTTGCAGCTGCTGCCTTCGAGAAAAAAGCGCCCCGCGATCCACTCTGTCCATGCTGCGGCTTTGATCCAGTAGCACCGACACCCGAAAAGCCCCCTTCTCCGGCTTTTGCTGAATAATCACCGGCTGCACAAACAACAAAAAAATCAGCAGCAATACTCCACAGCGCAGCCCCTGCAAAAGCAACCGATAGGACCACCGAACTGTTTTTTCAAAATGATGCCACTCCCAAACCACAAAAAAGAACGCGAGAATCAGCCACAGCGCAAGCCATATTCCACTCAAACAAGGTTCACATGTCCATGATATATGCTCAAACATCGCTATTCCTCATGTCCCAAATTCTTAAAATATTCCTGTACCTGATGGCGATATTTTTCCGGTGGGAGTACCTGCGCTCGATTCAGCTCCACTTTTTGCTTCAAATTCATATTCTGTAAATAGTGCATCAATACTGCCGCTGATTTTTTCATCACCTGCAAGGCTGCTCTACCAGCGCCCTCCGAAGACTCTTTTTCAGGATCCGAATTCTGCAGCGCGTCAGAGAGCTCCATTAACTGCCTGTCGTGCAGCTTTTCAGCCAAATTCTGAAGCATTTTCCCCGCAGAATCTTTTTGCTGACCGACCTGCTCTTTCGCCGATTTCTCGTCCGAATCTTTCATTGCTTGAGCAATTTGATCCGCTTTTTTCTGTAATTGTTCCAGCGCTTCCAGAAGTTCCTCACTGCTCATTGGCGGCATTTTACTGGAGCTGCCATGCAGTCCCTGTGCTAACCCAAGAAGAAGATTCGCCGCTGTCTGCTGTGCTTTTTCGGCAGAGTTAAAACGCTTATAGAGCAGCGCATTTTCTGCTTTTTTCTGTTCTTTTTCTAATCCGCGATGCGAACTATCCGCGACGCTTTTAGCAAGCTCTTTCGCAACTTCAGGGTAATCATCCCTTAAAGATTCGGCGGTGTCATTTATTTCCTGCTTGAATTTTTTGGTGATACTGCTCAGCTGTTTTTGCCGTTCTCGCGCTGCTTTTGCCTCTGCGGCAGAGGCACCGCTTGACATCGATCCGGATTTCTGACTTTCAGCCCGCTGAATATCCGAAAGCCGCCCAGCTATTTCCGCGAGTTTTTCAATCTGATTCGCAGATTCTTTTCGAATCGCATTTTCAAGATCACGAATAACGGCCTGCAAATACCCCTGCGCACGCTGGCCATGGATACCACCCACACGCGGGTTACTCTCCAGCAATGCGGCAGTGCCATAATGCATTTCTTCGCCCGCAGAATGCATCCCTGGAACACATCGCGCGCATTCCGCTATGCTTTTTAGCTGATCTTCCAGCGTTTTGTTCTGTGCTTCTAAATTCTGCTGATCCGCGGCTAATTTTTCCGGCAAAGCGTTCCTTTGACTGCAATGGTCATTATGCTCCTGCTGCAGATTTGTCAGGTTTCGAATCTGCTTCAGAATTTTTTCCATCTCTTTTCGTTTTTCGCGTGCCTGTTCCTGCGCATTTTGCTGCTGTTTTTGCCCTTGTTGTTCTTGCTGTTGACTTTGACTCTGTTTCGAATCTTTACCTTGTCCCTGCTGCTGCTTCATACTATTCTTTATCAGCTCATTCTCAATCCAGATCAATTTTGTCAAGGACAATTCTTCGAATGAAAGGCTCTCCTCAAAAAGGCGTTTATCAACTAAATTTGCGGCCTGATCTAAAGCCGTTGAAGATTGTCCAAACACCTCTGGCAGCTTCGTGCCAATTTGTCCATGCGCCATTTCTTTCAGCTTATTCAGTTTTCTTTTCACATCAAGAGCCAGCTCTCGCAAATCGCGCTGCAATTCAAACTGATTTCGTTTCCAGTCCTTCTCCAGTGCATTCATACTATCAAGCGAAAGCCGCATCAATCGTTTATTTTCTGCAATAAGATCGGACACATCAAAGGCCAAGCTCTGCGAAGACTGCCCCTGTGAAGCGTCTTTTTCCAACGAGTCCTTATTCGGTCGAATCGTTAAAAAGAAGATTTCGCTTCGAGCACACTGTTTGTCCGGCACGCAATTATCATAAGCTTCAAAAAAACAGGACAATAAATCGCCGTCCTTCACATTATATTTTGACAAATCCAATACCGCGGTGATTTCTTCCTCCAGTTTTTCTTTTCCGGCGTCACTTTCAAACAGCACAATTTCATGCCACGGGCTCCCCGAAATCAAAAAGCGGAAACGGACTTTTGAGACCCCAAAATCATCCCCAACAAAAAGATGCGGATAAACAGAATCACCAAGCTTTACCACACTGTCCGGCGCGGGTTCCTGAACCTCGATAACGGGCGGCAAATCCGGAATTACGGTTACGTTAAAACTCTTATAATTTGCCGAATGCCCCGCCGCATCCTGCAGGCTCAATGCAAAACTTGCTTTTTCATGCAGGAGGCTAAAAAAAGTATGCGGACTTTCTGGGCTTCTTTTCAAAACCTTGTCATTCTTTTTCAAAGTCGCAGACACATCATCCGGAGTTTCAAACTCCAAGCTAAGTTCTGTACCCGAAACGACTTCGATATCCTGCATTTCATCCCAGGTTTGCACGTTTTTTTTCGTATAAGCCGGCGCCCGTGCCCTTAATTTCAGTTTTTTGAATTCCGGTGGAACATAGATACCAATTTCGTGCCACTCACTTTTCAAGGACGGCGTGCAAATGCGGAAACTCTGAAGTTCCGTCATATCATAAAAGGTAAAAACAGAGGCCCCTGTTTGAGAATTTGTCATAAGCAATCTGCTCTGCACACCAGCAATATTTCGGACTTCGATTTCAGCCTTTTTCTCCCAGCGGACAATATTTGCAGCAATACGCACATCACTATGAATCGGAAATTCACGCGGGGAGGACTGAATTTGAATTCCGGACCGCACACCACGGCAAAAATCCTGCAACGCAAAATACGCCTTCGGTAAAATAGTACTCGAGCACAACACAATGATCCATACAAGTGCCGCCCATAAGAACTTGCTAAAAGTGCCACGCCACGAAAGCTGAGCCGCAAAAACCCCCGATAAAAAAAGACTGTCATCGCCATATTTTTGCTGCATTTTAGAAAGCAGCAGCTTTTCCATCGGCCGCAATTCTTCCAAAGACTGCTTGCGCTCCAACTCGATGGCCGCAATATAAGAATCCCGCAATTCCGGATGCGCATTCTCAACCGCAACAGCCGCTTTGGTAAACTCTTTCGCCCCCAGGTCCTTGCGATACAAAAAACAACAAAAAAACAACAAATCAATCAAAAGAAAAAGAACAACCGCCGAAATCGTCAACGCCGAGGATTCCTGTAAACCAAAAAAATGCTCCCATAATCCGGAAATCAGACATAAACATCCCGCAAATAAAAAAGACATCGCTATATGACAAAAAAACTTCCGACGACGGCAAGCTTTCTCGATTAAATGTAATTTCTGCGATAATGAATATTGAGCCATGAAAAAAAATAAATTTAAAATTGATAAAGAGATAAAACTAAAAAAAAAATTATACCATCAACACTGCCACCTCTTTATAATGGCTTTAACACATTGAAAAGAAGAAACAACGATCCTACAAAAGTTGCATCATCGCTGTAATCTTTAACTACATCCGTTCCCGGACACGTTGCAAAATAGCGTTCGTTGAAGAATCATGCCGCAACGCAGTGCCCTTCGGCACATTCAAATCCTTGAGAATTTCAGCCGCCAAAACTTTGCCAAGCTGCACACCCCATTGATCAAAAGAGAAAATATTCCATAAAACGCCTTGCACAAAAATCTTATGCTCATAAAGAGCCATCAAAATACCCAACATCCGCGGGGTTAATTCATCCGCCAATAACGTATTAGTCGGCCGATTCCCCACAAAAGTCTTCTGTGCAGCCAAGTTGTCATCAATCTCTGGATCTTCGGCCTTCACTGCTTCCGTCGTTTTTCCAAATGCCAGCGCTTCCGTCTGAGCAATAAAATTAGCAAGCAATTTCTGATGATGATCACTGATCGGCGTCTGTGAACGACAAAAACCGATGAAATCAGCAGGTATCATTTTCGTGCCCTGATGAATCAACTGGAAAAAACTGTGCTGACTATTCGTGCCCGGCTCCCCCCAAATGATCGGCCCAGTCTGCCACGTAACACGATTACCATCCTGATCAACCGACTTGCCGTTACTCTCCATGTCAACTTGCTGTAAATGCGCCGAAAAACGATGCATCGCCTGATCATACGGCAAAATCGCTTCCGTTTGCGCTTCAAAATAATTGTTATACCAAATTCCAATGAGTGCCAATACCACCGGCATATTTTTCTCAAATGGCGTCGTACGAAAATGCTCATCCATCGCATGAAAACCTTCGAGCATCTTTATAAAATTTTCGGGACCAATCTCAAGCATAATCGGTAGTCCAATCGCCGAGCACATCGAATACCGACCACCAACCCAATCCCAAAATTCAAACATATTATCAGGGTCAATACCAAAATCTTTAACGCCTTTGGCATTCGTAGAAACGGCAACAAAATGACGCGCGATGGCGCCCCTGCTGGCAAACGCCTTCAAAATCCAATCTCGAGCGCTATTTGCATTCGTCATCGTTTCCAATGTTGTAAATGTCTTAGATGCCACAATGAACATCGTTTCTTCCGGATCCATATTGCGCAGCGTATCGGCCATATGATAGCCATCCACATTAGATACAAATTCCACGCGAAGGCGGCGCAATGCAAAGGACTTCAATGCCTCGCAAGCCATCTTCGGTCCTAAATCCGACCCACCAATCCCGATATTCACAATATTGCGAATCGGTTTGCCCGTATAGCCAAGCCACTCCCCAGAGCGTACTTTACGACTGAATTCAGTCATATGGTCTAAAACCCGATTGACTTCCGGCATAACATTCACGCCTTTTACTTTAATCGGTCGATCCGAACGATTCCGTAACGCGATATGCAAAACAGAACGATTCTCCGTTTTATTAATCGGATAGCCATCGAACATTTTACAAATTGCTTCTCCCAAATGAGCTTCGCGCGCCAATTTAAAAAGCAGCGTCAGGGTTTCATCCGTTATGATATTCTTTGAAAAATCAAGATAAAGATCTTCAAACTCTAAATTAAATTTTTCTGCCCGATTCAGATCTGCTGCGAACAATTCTGTCAGGGTATATTTTTTAATTTGCTGAAAATGCTTATCCAGCGCTTTCCATGCTTCTTTATTCGGAATAGAACTCATCGTATAATCTCCTTACAAAATCAGAATTAAAAAACGGCAAAAAAACTCTGCGCGTACCGTTTCATAATGTAATACCGCATCCCCTCTATGCCTAAAAAAAAAACATTTAATCCTTATAATTTTTACTTCACGCATTCCATGGCTTCTTAGCGCCATTTCAAAGCAAAAAAAAGCTGCCCCATTTCAACACCGGCAAAAAGGTTCTTGCAAACTCCAATAATATCAGAGCCGAAAATATAAAAAAAACAAGGATAAAGACGTCACCAAGATAACCAATGGTTGAAATCAAAAACGACGCACGTCCGTGCGTCGCTACGAGAAAATCTTCAAAATAACGTGATGTTTGAATTATTGTAGGGGCAACCCTTGTGGTTGCCCTTTTTCGGTCGTGTCGCATTTTATTGGGTAACCACATCATTATTATTTTGGGCGACCACAAGGGGCGCCCCTACGATTTCTAATAT
>Ga0172377_10008717_pt1 | contig 10404 bp, 12 predicted proteins | sample Pumphouse3metaG_FD_119749 | JGI IMG/M metagenome (GOLD analysis project Ga0172377, IMG submission 119749) | Leachate microbial communities from a municipal landfill in Southern Ontario, Canada - Pumphouse #3 metaG | ecosystem: Engineered > Solid waste > Landfill > Unclassified | place: Canada... | reverse complement strand
GCCTACCGAACGGCCTTAAAGCTGGGCGTGCATTTGAGCGAGCAAGGCGGTACCGGCGGCGGGGTGATAGGGGCCCTGGCCGGAGCGGGCCTGCGTCTTGGCGGGGATGATGGGCGTATCAAGGGCAAATACTTTGTCGGACACCAGGGAGAAGTGATGACTGCCAAGGAGATACTGCAAAGTACAAATATAGACGAGATTAGAGAGGAAAACGGCGAGGCCCTTCAAGGACAGGAAAGGATAGTACTGGGCGAGAAGGTTAAGGCAGTGCTGCTTGGAGGCAGGGTTGTACTTCTGGTTGAAAGGACGGAAGGGGCCCTGCGGGACCGGGCGGAGTGGGCCACCCTGCCAAAATCAAAAGTTAGGAAGTATTAAGTCCGTTAAATAAGATATCGGGGAGTGACGGCGATGGCCTTTAGAAAGTTTTTATCCCGCTTTTCAATGTTCGACCTGGTGGTTATAGCCATGATGGCGTCTCTGGGGGTAGCCATAAAACCGGTGGTGGTGCCGCTGGCGCATATTATAACCGGCCCTTTGTACATCCCGGGGGGAGTTATTGCCGGGGGCTTTTACATGATGTGGATAGTTCTGGGTGCCGGCCTGGTGGGACGCTTGGGCACAGCAACCCTTATATCGGTTGTTCAGGCCATAATGGTAATTTCCATAGGCGTATTCGGCACCCACGGGATTATGAGCCTTATGACATATATATTTCCGGGGCTTGCCGTCGACCTGGTGCTTCTTGTTTCACGGCACCGGGGCTGCTGCCTGGGCTGCTGCTTTGTTTCGGGGATAGCGGCCAATATTAGCGGCACCTTTCTTGTAAACCTTGTGTTCTTCAGGCTGCCCCTTGTACCCTTAATTCTTAGCCTAAGCAGTGCAGCGTTGTCAGGGGGATTAGGCGGCATTATTGCTTATAGCGTAATAAAACAGTTCAGGAAGTTTAATATAGGAAACCTTGGGGCCTAGGGAGGTGCATGGAATGAAAAGTAGAATACTTATAGGCGGTGTTGTGCTTGGCATATTGGCATTATCGATGGCAGCGTGCCAGTCAGTGCCTGCGGGTACCGGGGCTTTGCAAGGGTTTGTTCCAGCCTTTGAAGTTACGGGGGACGTGGAGCAGCCTTTTTTGCTTGACAGTTTGGAGGACTTTCCCGATTCCGGGTTGGAACGGGAAGGAAGGAAAGGCAAAAAGGTAAACCTTAGCGACATAGTATCAAAGGCGATTCCGGCAGCAAAGGATTACACTGTGCTGCTTATAGGGGATGATGGCCTTACGGCGGAGGTGGAGGGCAATAGCATTTCCAATTGTCATATAACCTTTTCAAAGGACAATGCATGGGAGGCAATAAACCCTAAGCACCCGGTTAGCAGCAATATAAAAAGGATAAAGGAGATAGTGGTGGTTTCAGCAAAAAACAACACTTCCTTCGGGCTTAATATAATAGATACGACTGGCAACCTGGAGATTATTTCGCCCGGCGGACTTTATAAGAGTCCGATGCTTAATCTTCCAATGTTTGAGGGTAGGTCAACCATAGAGCACGACGATAAGGAAAACTGGACCAGTATATATACCCGTAGAAAAATGGTGGCGGTAAAGGACCTTGAATGTCTTTTAGAATCAGACAATCCCATGGCGGTAGCTCGGGACGGCAGCCAGAGTTTTATAAAAAACGATGGGTTTTTAGAGCTTAAAGGAAACAGAATTGACTACGTATTCTCAAACCTTAAGGACAGGGTGGAAGACGTGGTGGGCATAATTGTCGATCCGCCCGGGGCAAGCAACATGGACACCTATCACGATACAGCCCATTTCCTGGAGCGGGACGAGGACGTACTTGTTATAATACTGGACGGGTTTGGTTATCACCAGTACGTGCATGCCGTCCAGGAGGGTTATGCCCCTTTCCTTGAAAGCATTGCCCCGGCGAAAAAGGCCTTTTCCGTTTATATGCCTGTTACCAATGCAGGGATGGCGGCTATACTTACCGGTAAACTCCCGTCGGAGAACGGGGTGCATACCAGGAAAGAGATGGACATTTCTACCCCTTCCATATTTGAGTACGCAAAAAAGAGGGGCAAGAGTTCGGTTTTGGTGGAGGGAAATATAAAGATTTTAAACCTTGAGATTGAACCCATACTTAATATTGACAAGAATTCCAATGGTAGCGCCGATGATGAGATAAGGGACAAGGCCCTGGAAAAAATGAATGAGGGGCAAAATCTTATGGTGGTGCATTTTCACGGTATAGACGACAGCGGGCATAATTATGGTGACCTTTCCTTTCAAACGATGGAGAGAATAAAGCTAACCGATGGCTATGTAAAAGAGCTTGTATACCGCTGGGACGGCAGGGTTATAATAACCGCCGACCACGGAATGCACTCCACATCCGAGGGCGGTAGTCACGGTGAGTTCCGATACGAGGACATGGTTGTACCCTATATAATATGTGAAGGGGAGGGAAGAGAATGAAAAAGGCAGTTATAATAGTGGTGGTGGTACTGGTGCTTGTGGTTGGGGTAACCGCCTATATGAACCGGGGAGACCTGGCAGCTAAACAGGAAAGTCAGCAGGACGCATACGTAATAATAATGTCGGAGGGCAGCGAAGTGGCAAAGATTGATTTGGAACAGCTGCAGCAAATGAATGTGGTGGACGTGGAGGCCAATCTAAAAAGGAGCGGCAAGGACCCGGAAAAGCACGTCTACACAGGAGTTTTACTAAAAGAAGTGTTGGAAGAGGCAAATGTTGACACTGCCGGTAAGGATACCGTTATAATGAAGGCGGTGGACGGGTATACCTCGGCCATAGGAATGGAGGAAACCCTTCAGGACGATAACGTATACCTGGTGTTCAAGATAGACGGCGAGCCGCTGGGTACCAAGGAGGAGGGCGGTAGCGGGCCGTTGCAGGTAATACTGGCCAAGGACCCCTTCAGCCAGAGATGGTGCAAATTTGTAATGGAGATTGACCTGCAATGACAGTGCCCCTTGAAGTGCGTGACCTTTGGTACGGCTACCCCGGCGGTAAGGGGGACGTTTTAAAGGGTGTGAACCTTGCGGTGGAGCGTGGCGAAGTGCTGGCGGTGGTGGGTCTAAGCGGCAGCGGCAAGAGTACGCTGTGTTACTGTTTAAGCGGTATTGTGCCCCATATCTATCAAGGGAACTTAAGGGGCCAAACGTTAATAAAGGGAACGCCCACCACTTCCATGAAGATACCTGAGATTGCAACCAGGTTGGGGATAGTGTTCCAGGAGCCGGACAACCAGCTTTTTTCGCCCACCGTTGAGGACGAGGTTGCCTTCGGGCCGGAAAACTTATGCCTTTCAAGGGAAGAAATAGGAGAACGGCTGGAATTGGCACTAAAGCAGGTAGGGATGGAGGGCTTTCGCTTTGGAAGTCCCAATCAGCTCTCGGGTGGGCAAAAGCAGCTCATAGCCCTTGCTTCGGTGCTAAGCCTTGACCCGGAGATACTTATATTTGACGAGGCTATGTCTCAGATAGATGAGCAGGGTAAGGCTGGGATAAAAAGCGTTATCGTCGGGCTTAAGGAGCGGGACAAGACGATTGTGATGATTGAGCATGATTTCGATAACCTTGACGTGGCAGATCGGGTGCTGCTTTTGCGAGACGGTGTGCTGCAGCCCTTTGAGGGGAGACTGTAGTCTGTTTTTATTAGGGGGCATATTTGTGATAGAGCCGTATATAGAACTGGACGATGTAAGCTTTGCATATGAGAGATGTGCGCCAGTCATAGGCGGGCTTTCGCTTAAGCTTTATAAGGAACAGTTTACCGCAATAACCGGTCCCAACGGTAGCGGTAAAACAACCCTAGGCAAGATTATGACAGGTATATTAAGGCCCCAAAAAGGGTGTGTGATAATCTGCGGCAGGGACAGTGCTGGGATGAAGCTGGGTGAGATAGGGCAGAGGATCGGGTATCTGTTCCAAAACCCCGGGCTTCAGATTTTTGCACCCTCGGTACAGGAGGAGATTTCCTTCGCGCTGGGCCTTAAGGGCTGCAGCAAAGAGGAGATAGACAGTAGGGTAAGCCGCTCGCTGAGGGACTTTGACCTTACTAATTTGTCGGATGCCTTTCCCTTTAAGCTGAGCAGGGGAGAAAAGCAGCGGCTTGCAATAGCTGCGGTGTTGGTAAACAAGCCGGACTTTCTAATACTGGATGAGCCCACCACCGGGTTGGACATGGAAAGGCGAAGGGCCCTTTCGGATATTCTCTTGGGCCTTAAGGAGAAGGGCATAGGCATGGCGGTAATAAGCCATGACAGGGTGTTTATTGATCGTCTTGCTGATAGGACTATTAAGATGCACGGGGGTGAGATAGTTGAAGACAGGACTTAAAGGTCTTGACCCCAGAAGCAAGCTTGTACTTGTTCTCTGCCTTTCCACCCTAGGGGTATTCATACAGGATATTGGGATTCTTACGGCAGTGCTTTGTGTATCCATTGCACTTTCCACTGCATCAGGTAGCCGGCTTTTTGTATTGATAAGGAAATTTAGGCGTATACTCTGGCTGTTTGTAGCCATAGCAGTTATTCAGAGCATCTTTGCACCCTCCGGCAGGGTGCTGGTAAGCTTGGGCGGGATAAAGCTTATTACCGCCGGGGGCCTTTACAAAGGAGTTGCAATGGTACTTCGGATGTCCATAGTAATGGTGTCTGCAACCATTATGGCCACATCCAATTCTAGGGAGATTGTCCAGGGCCTTGTCCAGTGGAAGGTCCCCTACGAGATAGCCTTCATGGTTTCGGTGGCGATACGGTTCTTGCCCCTTTTAACAGACGAGATAAAAAATGTGGTAACTGCGGTGCAGCTTAGGGGTATAGAACTTGATAGAATACCTGCACGGCAGCGGGTTAAGGTTTATTCATACCTTATTATGCCGGTGGTGTCGGGGGCGGTAATAAAGTCAAGGGAACTGGCCACCACAATGGAAACAAGGGCTTTTAGGGCTTACCCCAAAAGGACCAGCTACATGGTTCTGACAATGCAAAGAATTGATTATACCGTTATAATCACAAGCCTAATAACGAGCATTCTTACTCTAATCCTTTATATAAAGTGTTAATAAAGTTACATAAGATGTGTCATCCTGAAGGAGGAACGACTGAAGGATCTTTATGCCTTCCGCAAGGTCCTTCGCTTTGCTCAGGATGACAGAGAGGACGCTCAGGATGACATCTTTGTAAAGTATTTATAACGTTATATATATTTATAGGCGTATTAACAGGAGGTTTAATAAATGAGAATATTCTCAGTATTTGGCATCACCCAGTCGGGCAAAACCACTACAATAGAAAACATAATACGGGAACTAAGAAAAAGGCGTTATTCGGTGGGCTCGGTAAAGGAGATCCATTTTGAGAAGTTTGCCATAGACAATGAAGGTACGAACACGTACCGACACCGCATGGCGGGCTCCCAGCTTGTAACCGCAAGGGGTTATAAGGAGACCGATATACTGTTCCAGAGTATGCTTTCAATGGATGAGATTTTAAAGTTCTACCACCATGATTTTGTGGTGCTGGAGGGGGTAACCGACTACAACGTGCCTAAGATAGTTACCGGCCACAACACCGCCGAAGTTGACGAAAGGCTCGACGATACGGTATTTGCCATATCCGGAAGGGTTGCAAACGACCTTACCGAGTACAAGGGTATACCGGCAATAAGCTCCGTAGATAATATACATGGGCTTGTGGACCTTATCGAAGAGAAGGTGTTCGAGCGGCTACCGGATTTCCCGCCGGAGTGCTGCAGTGCCTGCGGCTGTTCGTGCAGGGAGCTGGGGATAAGGATTCTAAAGGGCGAGGCAAAGAGAGAGGACTGCGTGCTGTCGGATTCTAGTATTAAACTTTTGATTGATGGCCAGGAGGTAGACATGGTACCCTTTGTACAAAAAATCCTGTATAATTCGGTGGAGGGAGTAATAAAGGAACTGGAAGGATATAAAAAGGGCGCAAGGGTAGAAATTAGAATAGGTGATATATAGATGATGATTGAACAGGATTTCTTAGACCAAAGGGGTATAACTGAGTACACTTACGAAAAGCAGTTTCTCAGCAAGAAAAATAAAGTCCATCTTATAAGGGCACTCCTTGAGAACGGCAGTACCCAAGACTTTGTGGTTAAAGAATACCGCGACAACCATAATTCCGTACAAAGGGAAGCGGATATTCTGGACGGTCTTTACCGAGAAGGTATTAGCGTTCCCAGGCTCTATTACTGGGGCGAGAGTTCCATGATAATGGAGTATATAAAGGGCTCAGTCCTTCTTGATATTATGACAGATGCGGAATATATATTCGGTGAGAACATCGATTATATAAACGTAAAGGGTATAGCATTCCATATGTCCCGCTGGCTTGACAGTTTTTACAAGGCGGCGAAAAGAATAACCGGCAAAAAAACGATATTGTGGGATATTAACCTTAGAAATTTTCTGGTGGGCTATAAGTTGTACGGGATTGACTTCGAGGAATGCCGTGAAGGGGCTGTGGAGGAGGATATGGGAAGGCTGATGGCCTTTATAGTTACCTACCAGCCAGCCTTTACTACCTATAAGACGCGGTTTGCCCGGGAGGTTTACAGTGCTCTGGATAGTAGAATGTCCCTTGACAGGGACCGGGTGATGGTTGAACTGCTGAAGGAATTAGACGCTATACGGGAAAGAAGGAATATGGAAATCCCGACAGGCATCGTCGAAAGAATAATGATGGAGGACCCGTCTCCCTGACCTTTGTCCCCCGCGTTTCAGGCCCTGGATAACGAGTTCTCCTAAAGGATTAGCGGGGCTGTCTTTTAATTAAAAAATGTAAGAAACCGGGAGAGATGATGTGAGTTTTATGGGTAAGTGCAAAGAAACCTTTTGTCTTGAAGAAGCGACAATAGCTTTGGTACACAGGGCTATGAAAAAGGGCTGTCTAAGCTGCCGCCGGTTGGTGGAGATGTATCTGGAGAGGATAGAGGCCTATGACCAAAAAGACCCGGCTCTCAACAGCGTCATATTTGTTAACCCCAGGGCTTTGGAGATAGCCGATGAGTTGGATGTCAGATTTAAGGAGTCGGGTTTTAAGGGCCCGCTACATGGGATTCCGGTTCTGCTCAAGGACAATATAGATACCGTCGATATGCCGACCACGGGAGGGTCCTTAAGTCTTGAAGGCGTGGTACCCAGGGACGATGCCTTAATAACCACAAGGGTTAAAAAGGCAGGGGCGTTAATCCTGGCAAAAGTAAACCTCCACGAATTTGCAGTGTGGGGTGAGACGGTAAGTTCAATTATGGGGCAGACTTTAAACCCCTATGACCTCACCAGGTCGTCGGGGGGGTCCAGCGGAGGAACCGGTGCCGGTATTGCGGCAAATTTCGGAATGGTGGGCATAGGCACCGATACAATCAATTCTATCCGGTCGCCGTCCTCGGCTTGCTGCCTTGTGGGTTTCAGGGCAACGCTGGGACTGGTAAGTCGGGACGGGATTATTCCCTATTCTCTAACCCAGGATATGGCCGGGCCGCTGGCCAGGACTGCGGAAGATGCGGCGAAGGTGCTTGACGTTATCGCCGGTTATGACCCCGATGACGCCGCCACCGCTTGGGCTTACGGCAATATACCGGAGACCTATACCCAATTCCTGGACATAGACGGTCTGAAAGGAGCAAGGATTGGTGTTTTGAGGAGTTTCTTCGGAACGGGTCAGGAGCACCGGGAAGTAAACCATGCTATTAATCAGTCTATTGATATAATGGCTCAAAGAGGAGCGGAGGTAATAGAGCTTGAAGAGCCTATAGATGCTAATAAACTGGTATCTGAAGTAAGTGTACACCTCTATGACCTAAAACGAGATTTGGACATCTATCTGAAGGACCTTGATACGCGGGCCTCTGTCAATTCGCTGGCTGATGTCATAGACTCCGGCAGATACCATCCTGGAATAGAAGAGAATATAAAGCATGCGGCAACGTTAAGTACTGATAGCGTTGAGTACAAAGACAGGTTTATCAAGCGGGCAAAACTGCAGCAGCAGGTAATGAAACTGATGGCTGATAACAGGCTGGATGTCATAGTATTCCCACATCAGAAAATATTAGTTGTTCCGGTGGGAGCGAGCCAGGTAGAACGAAACGGAGTACTGGGCTCCGTTACCGGGTTTCCCGCCTTTGTGGTACCGGGAGGTTTTTCACAGCCAACTGATACCGCCCCTATAGGGCTCGAGATGGTGGGACGTCCATGGAGCGAACCAACACTAATAAGGATTGTTTACGCCTTTGAGCAGGCAACAAAATTCCGCAGACCGCCGGCCAGTACCCCATCTTTTTAAGCCGAGGTGAATAATGCGTTTGACAAAGGACAGACATTTAGCTATCGCAAGGTCCTTTGCTATTGCTCATTATGACACGCTAGGAGATGTACAGTTTTAGTGCGTTATATATTGAAGTATTTGTGTTGTAGATTATGGGATAAATACTCATTAAGATGAAAAAATGCTGGACAACGGGAGAAAGGGATGATATCCTGACTTTTGCAGCAAAGTGGATGGAAAATAGCCCGTAACCTTTGCGATTAAAGGATTACAGGCTTCCATAGGCCATGATAAATATCGATTATATCAGAATCGCTTAGATGCATTTCACTTGTAATAATCGCATAATACCCATCAAACTGTTCCTCTTCACGGATCCTTCCTTCATTTAAAACAAGTTTGGTACTAGTTTTTACAATATCGCCGTTCTTATCTATTTGCAGCCCCTTTATATAGGCCGCTGCACTATAAGTTATAGCACGGGTAAATGCGTGATTTACATTTGCTGTATTCACCATTTGCCCTATAACCATGCTGGTCCAGCACAAATTGCTTGAATTCCTTATCGGTGCCACAGATGGATTGGCTATATACATAACCATTTCCACATGCAATCTGGGAGGCAATATTATCACCGCAATTCAAACCTTTATCGGCGACAATGACTAACCGGCTTAGGCCATAATTATCTTTTATATGGTTTAAAAGAGGATTTAGGGAAAGCTTTTCTGATTGGTTGCCGGGGAAGAGGTGGTAGGCCAGGGGCAATCCTTGGCTGTCAAGCAAAAGCCCCATCTGGACAATTGGGTTTGGACGGTGTTCTTTACTAGGCCCCCGGCGCCTAAACTCGTCTTCTGCATCAATTTCAAAATAGTAATTAGTGACATCATAATATGCTAGTTGTTGGTCGCGGCCATATTGCTTTTTGATTTTATCATTAAGCCATGCCTGGAGATCTAAATTAAACCTATCGAAATAGTCGAGACTGCGGTAAACGGATTCTAGTGATGGCGCAAGCGTTTCAAAGAATTGGCTTTGTTGTTCAAAAACTATGTAACCAAGATTTTTAAGTCCAATTTCCTTATCCATGATCCTGGCAGCCGGATCAAATGACATTTGAATTGGCTCGGTATTATGTAATTCCTCTTCGGTCCGCTTTCGGGCAATTTCACGGAAATGGACAATCGGGTCTGGATAAAGTTTTTCAAGTTCATCAAGATAGCCGAGGGTCTCCACATGCTTTTGTTTTAAAACAACATTTTTCGTACTGATTATGAGCGTATTCAACCTATCTTTACAGCCGGAGGGTCAATAGAATATTGACATAAGCCATGAAGTTTACAAGCAGAATTGCTGGAAAGGGGTATTTTTTTGGTTGATAAAACGAAAGAACGGCTGCTGGAGGAACTGTTAGAGGTGCAAAAAATGCTGGAACAAAGAACAGAGGCCCAGGGGCACATGATTAGAAAATTTCAGATGCTTATCGCCAATGAGGGGCTTTATTCCCAGATTATCGATTTTTTCCCTTATCCCATCGCCATATTTACGCCGCAGTATACACTGGCCATGGTGAACAAGGCCTTTGCAGCACAAACGAATATGCGATTTGCAGACCTGGAAAGGGAAACAGTACGCATTCTTCGATACAAGACTGACGATACGCAGCTTGCCTCCGCCGTCATGCAGGTCTTTTCCGGGGGTACATTTTTTTTGGAGGACTTGAAGAACCCTTTTTCCATGTTTTCGGGAGTTTCAAAGAAAAGCATCCCTCATCCTGATGGTTTCAAAAGGGCTGTCGTTTTTCCTGTTCCGGCAGATAACGCTAAAGTCACCCACGGCGTGATTGTTTTTATGCCCTGAGTAAACGCATCGGGCAGGGCAAGTAAATGAAAAATTTTCAGTAAGGGAGGGTGGAGATTAACTTCTTAAGTATAATTAAAGCTTCAAAAATGAAAGAAAGCATTCCTGTAATGATTTAATTTGAACTTTGAAAAAAGGAAGTACCTCCTGATACAATACGGGGTATAAGGGTTGAATCTTATCCCTAAATAAATATCAAATGGAGGTACCTCAAATG
>Ga0172377_10008716_pt1 | contig 10406 bp, 9 predicted proteins | sample Pumphouse3metaG_FD_119749 | JGI IMG/M metagenome (GOLD analysis project Ga0172377, IMG submission 119749) | Leachate microbial communities from a municipal landfill in Southern Ontario, Canada - Pumphouse #3 metaG | ecosystem: Engineered > Solid waste > Landfill > Unclassified | place: Canada... | reverse complement strand
TCAAATCATAATCTACAACACCGAAAACGGCTAGACCAAAATTGAGGCGCAAATGAGAGATGAAACTGTTTGATTTTCGCAAAAGCAAAAATCCATCTCCGTGTGTTCGGACCACACCAGAAATGGTGTGAATGTTACGCAAAAACGTTTTCTCCTGCGTGGTTCACACCATTTCTGGTGTGAACCATAATTCAAAATACGTCATATTGGGCTTAGGTTTGATGTGATGAGCGTGTGATAGAAGAACTTAAAATGTCATAATTTTGCTTGTTTAAGCCTAAAAAACATGTGATGGGTATTGTGATATTATTCACAATATTAACTCAAATCAAAAACCAATCACGGAAGAATATGGGCAATCAAGACAAAAACAATCAAATCATAATCTACAACACCGAAAACGGCTAGACCAAAATTGAGGCGCAAATGAGAGATGAGACCGTTTGACTTTCATTTTATAACAAAACAGTCAAAAATAATTTATGAGACAGACTGAGAAAAATTACGCGTTTATAGATAGCCAAAATTTAAACCTGGGCATTAAAAGTTTGGGATGGAAACTGGACCATAAAAGATTTAGAATATATTTGCGCGAAAAGTATAAAGTGGAAATCGCTTATCTTTTTATCGGCTACATTCCTGAAAATCAAGATCTATATTCTTCTTTGCAGGAATGCGGATATGTCTTGGTCTTCAAGCCGACTTTGCCTGACAAAAACGGCGATATCAAAGGCAATGTTGATGCTGATTTGGTTTTGCAGGCTATGCTTGATTATGAAAAATACGATAAAGCTGTCATAGTAACCAGCGATGGGGATTTTTATTCTTTGGTAAAATATTTATACAAACAAAATAAATTAAGATTCGTTATGAGCCCTTATGTGAAAACCTGCTCGGTTTTATTGAAAAAGACAGCGCGGGAAAAGATAGTTTTCATGGATAATCTAAAGGAAAAACTTGGATATAAAGAAAAACACCGCTAGGGGACAAAACCCCAAGAGGTGCTTTCCATATGTATTCTACTTTCAGGGTAGCAAAGTTTATTTACAATGTCAACCGTATGGCAATAACAGACAAAAACAATCAAATCATAATCTACAATACCGAAAACGGCGAGACCAAGATTGAGGTGCGAATGAAGGATGAGACCGTTTGGCTTTCGCAAAAACAGATGGCCGAGCTTTTTGACTGCACAGTGGAAAATATAATTTTCCATCTCAAAAATATCTTTGAGAGTGCTGAATTAAGCGAAAAAGCAGCTACTAAGGATTACTTAGTAGTTCAAAAAGAAGGTAATAGAGAAGTTAAAAGATCGGTTAAGATATACAATTTAGATGCGATAATTTCCGTAGGATATCGCATAAATTCTTTGAGGGGCACGCAATTTCGCATTTGGGCGACGCAAAAATTAAGAGAATATATAATAAAAGGTTTTGTAATGGATGACGAGCGTTTGGCGGAAGGCGGAGTGAAAAAGACATATTTTGAAGAATGGAAAGAGAGGATCAGGAGAATCAGAACTTCAGAGTCCAATTTTTACCAAAAAGTCCGCGATGTTTTTGCCACTAGCGCCGATTATGATCCCAAGACGGATTATGCCAAATTATTTTATGCTACCGTGCAGAACAAATTCCATTATGCCATTACCGGTTTGACTGCTGCAGAAATCGTGAGCAGCCGCATTGACAGCCAAAAGGAAAATATGGGATTGACGAATTGGAAAGGTGAAATTATCACTCGCGAGCAGGTGCAAATCGCTAAAAATTATCTGGAAGAGTTGGAATTAAAAAGGTTAAATTTATTAGTTGAACAATTTTTATCTTTTGCCGAATTGCAGAGTGTAGAGCAGAGAGCGATGTATATGAAAGATTGGATTGGGAAGTTGGACGGTTTTCTGGTTTTGAATGATAAAGAAATTCTGCAAAATGCCGGCAATGTTTCTCATCCGGAGATGGAAAAGAAAGTAAGAGGGGAGTTGGAAAAATATAATCGGAAAAAAATAAAAGATAAAAATTAATCGTAAATTTAATTTTCTAATGATATGAAAACAATCTTAAAAACCGGCATCACTGTCAAAGATATTTGCGAAGGATTTGTCTATAACGAACTTGAAGGTAAGGGGCTATTCGGCTTGTCCGGCAAATTGACCATTCAGCCGGAGTATCAACGCAATTACATCTATGCTTCCGATGGCGGCAAAAAAGAAATGGCGGTGATCGAATCGATTCTCAAGGGCTATCCGTTGGGTTTGATTTATTTCAATAAGGTCAGCGATGATAACTTTGAAGTTCTGGACGGGCAGCAGCGCATTACCAGCGTTGGACGATTTGTGACCGACAAATTCGCTATCAAAGACGAAAACGGCATGGAGCAATATTTCGGCGGCATGGCGAGAGACAAGAAAGTGAAGATTTTGGAAAAGAAGCTTTTGATTTACGAATGCGAAGGCGAGGAGACCGAGATAAAAGATTGGTTTCGGACGATAAATATTGCCGGCGTTCCGCTTAACAATCAAGAACTGCTTAACGCCGTATATTCCGGACCGTTCGTGACGCTCGGCAAGGAAGAATTCAGCAATAGCCAGAATTCCAACATTCAAAAATGGAGCTCGTATATTTCAGGCAGCGCTATCCGGCAGGATTTTTTGGAGCGGGCGCTTGATTGGGTAAGCCGCGGCAATGTCGGAGATTATATGAGCAGTCACCGCAACGACAAAAACATTGTCGAATTAAAAAATTATTTTAGCAGCGTGATTGATTGGGTGTCCGGCGTGTTTACCGACGTGGAAAGCGAGATGCGCGGGCTGGAGTGGGGGCGACTATATGAAGAATATCATAAAAAATCATACGATCTGAAAAAGGTTTCGAAGGAAGTGCATAAACTGTATGGTGATCCGTATGTCAACAATCACAAAGGTATTTTTGAATTCATATTGGGCGACTCTGTCGACACGAAATTGCTGGAGGTCAGGGTTTTCGATGAAGCGACCAAGAAATCCGTTTATGGTGCGCAAACTGCTCGAGCCGAGGCTAAAGACGAATCAAATTGTCCGCTCTGCGCCATCGGTCATGATGCTAACAAGAGTAAGATTTGGAAGTTTTCCGAAATGGACGCCGACCATGTGGCAGCTTGGAGCAAGGGCGGCACTACTGCGGTCAAGAACTGTCAGATGCTGTGCAAGACGCACAATCGAGCAAAAGGAAACCGGTAATGCGCCGACCGTTTCGACGGAAGCTTTCAATGGTAAGTGGCGATTTCTTATTATTACGAATATTCCGAGAAACGCTATAATACATTCATAATTAAAAAACATATGGCTAAAAAAATAGTGGTTACCCATGATTTGGGATTGTCCGACAAGGGCATAGAGAGATTAAAATCGCTGGGCGATGTTATTTTTTATGACAGCCCCCTCTTTCTTTGGATGAATGGCTGAGCCGCTGCCGAGGGGCTGATATTATTTGCAGCGACATTTCCGGTTTGAGGGAAAAATATCAGGAATTGAAAGACGTTTTTATTAGCTTGCCTCTGGTGGGCGTTTCTTTTTTGGACAAAGACATTCTGAACAGAAACAATATCAGAGTGTCCAACAGTCCGGGGTGCAATAAGGATGCAGTAGCCGAGTGGATTGTCGGAATGATAATCAATCTGCTTAGGGAAATGCCGTTTTTCATAGGCAATGATGATTTGCCCAAGGGCAAATTTCCGAAAGCGACTTTGGGCTTGATGGGCGAAACGGTTTTAATCTTGGGCAAAGGAAACATAGGCAACCAAGTGGGAGAGATTTGCCGGAGATTGAAAATGGACGTGTCTTTTTTTGAGCGGGGCGACAGTTTGTATGAAAAAACCGAGGGCAAAGAGGTAATAGTCAATTGCTTGAGCGCGAACGAAACAACCGTCGGCATCTTGGATAAGAGATTTTTTGGTTCGCTTAAGAAAAATTCTTATTTTGTTTCCGTGAGCAGCAACGAAGTATATGATCGAGAAGCCATGTTTGCGGCGCTTGATGATGACATCTTGGCGGGAGCGGCGATAGACGATGGGACGATGGATGTCGGGAATGTCGGCGATATTTATTATCAGAGATTATTGCAGCATTCCAAGATATTTGCCACGCCCCACATAGCTTTCAATACGGATGTGACCAATGCGGAAAGTAGTCGGATTATGACAGACAACATTGAGGCTTACTTGGCAGGCAGTCCTATAAATTTGATAAATTAGCCGACGAAAGGGCATTTGTCCTCCTTTTCATGACCTTTATATGGACCTTTTTTTATTTTTGTGATAATATGAAAATAGAGATTGATGCTTGAACGCTGGGCGAGTCGGAGGGTTTTTTCCTCTTTTGTCTGCGCTCTTGGATCCCAGACGCGGCATCGGTACTTTTTATTCCAAAATCAGGATGACTCTTGCATGTAGTTAACAAAGGATTAACCAAGTAACTAATAAAAATATGACATAAGGCAAGGACAATGCAAGATCGTTAGTTGCCAATATTCGGACCGATCTTTGCAGGCTGAATTCTTTATAATTAATAATTAAGGTAAAATCTACAAAAGATTTTAGAAAGGAAAAAGATGAATAAGAAATTTTTGTTCAGGTTGGGAGCACTTGTGCTTTCTTGTGTAGGGTTTATAAGTTTATTATGGGGTGGTGTCTTGTCAAATGTCGCCAATGTAAAGGCAGACGACTCTGTCTCTCCTTTTTATCTCCTTGTAAGTAACGGTACGGGTTCCGGCTATTTTGCCGTAAATCAAAAAACAACCATTACCGCCTTCCCTGCCGCTTCTACAATAACCTTCGACAGATGGGTAGGCGACACTTCTTACTTGGCTGACGTCAACTCTGCCAGTACTACGGTAACTATGCCGAGCAAAGGGATTAGTGTAGTCGCTCTTTACAAGATGATCTCCAGTCCTAATAATCCCGCTACCTATCTCACTGTAAACAATGGTACCGGGTCCGGTTCTTATGGTCAGGGTGCGTATGTGACTATTGAAGCCAATCCTACCATTGCCACAAAGATTTTTGACAAGTGGACAGGAGACACTGCTTATATAGTCGACGTCAATTCTGCCAAGACGCGGGTTACCATGCCGAACAAATCCATTACCGTAACCGCCACATACAAAGATTCACCGGTCATTACTTATGTGCTTACCGTAAACAGCGGTACCGGTTCAGGTTCTTATGTCCAGGGCAAGAAGGTGACTATTGAAGCCAATCCTACTATTGCTACAAAACTTTTTGACAAGTGGACGGGAGACACTACTTATGTAGCTGACGTAAACTCTGCCAGCACTACGGTTACTATGCCGGCAAAGGCTATCACCTTAACCGCTACCTACAAAACCCAACCGGCCGGTACCTATGTACTTGCCATAAAGAATGGCGCAGGTTCAGGTTTTTATGTCAAAGGTCAGAAAGTAACTATTGTTGCTAATGCGGCAGCCAATGGTAAAATTTTCGACAGATGGACGGGGGCCACATCAACCAATTTGAATTCTGATTTTATTGCCAGTGTGACTTCCTCTACTACAGTTGTTACTATGCCCGGCGTGGCGACTACTCTCACCGCCACATACAAAGATTCCACTTCCACTCGCCCTACCTCAATCAAAGACGGTTCTATGATTCGCCTTAAGGGAGGTGCAGATGTTTACATTGTAAAATATTCAGGAGGTAAGTGGTACAAGAGACTCATTCTTAGCCCTTCGGTATTCAAGAGCTATGGGCACTTGAAATGGTCGGACATTATTGACGTAGACGCGGCGACCATGGATTCTTATATCACTTCCAACTATGTCTATGTCGCTGGGGACAGCAGAATTTGGTTATTGGAACCCGCCGGAGATACGGGGAAGAAAACTCAAGTCACTTCCGCCGCCGATCCGGACAGTGTGTATGAAATCAATGCCACTGATCGTGATTCATATGCGACTACGGCTCCAAGCACAAACTAAAGTCGCAGAAGCACAAAGTCTCGTTCGGAAAAATAAAAATGCCCCGCTTATGAATTGGCGGGGCGTTTTTTTATCGTGCGGGGTTTTGCTGATATTTTAAAATCTATTGCGAAACGGAGTAGCATGGCTTTAGCCTGCGCGGTTGCCCTAAGCCGAAAATGCGGTGCATATGTTTGTTTCTATTGCATTGGACAGCGGCGCAGGCTAAAGCCGTGCTACTCCGTCCGGTGGGGGGCTAAGCATGAGCGCTTTATTTTTTCCGTCGCTGTGCTAAGATGGGGTAAGAAGTCTTTGCTGAAGTAAGAGAATTCTGCGGGCAAGCCTTAATCATAATATGTCAGGTATGAGAGAGAATAGAATTTCCATTGAAATCAACCGTCCCGTTTCGGAGGTATTTTCTTTCACTATTGATCCTCGCAATACGTCCAAGTGGGCAGGAGGAATAAAACACGAGGAGACAAACGAATGGCCGGTCAAGGTCGGATCGATCTACCGCAATATTGATGCCTCCGATGAAGTGTCTGAATATACGCTTGTGGCTCTGGAAGAAAACAAGATTTTTGAACTTTTTTTGAAAGATAAAGGCTATCATGTCCGTTATACTTATATCCCTATTTCTGAAAACAAATCTCACATGGAATATTTCGAGTGGGTGGACGCAGGCGTTTTGGATAATCCTTTCACTCTGGAAATTATGGAAAATCTGAAAAAACTGTTGGAGAAATAAGTGGGGCAAGAATAAATTTTAATCCGACTATCTTATCCAATCTTTATGATACTCTCCAACAATGCAATCAAAGAAGCTGTGAGTAAGGGCGATATGCTTATCGCGCCCTTTGATGAAAATAATCTCAAATCTGCGAGCTATACTTTTACGCTTTCGCCCAAGATACTGGTTCCCAAAAAGGTTCCTCTTGTTGTCATCAATGCCGAGCAGGAACGAGCGGAGATCGTAATGGGTCCCGACGGATTTATTTTGCAGCCGGGAGAATTCGTTCTTGGATTTACGGCGGAGCACGTCGCTTTGAAAAATCGCTATGCGTGCTTTTTGGGTGCGCGCGGCTCGTGTGCGCAAGCGGGGCTGAGCGTTTTGTTGAGTTCAAATTTTGCCGAACCGGACACGGACAACGCGATTATTTTGGAAATTCATAATGTTGGGAGTTCCCCGATTCAGTTGAAGTCCGGGATGAAGATTGTAAAAGGAATATTCGCTCAAGTCGAGGGAAAATAGTCTTGTGCTAAACAGTAAACACTGGTCCACCTGAACTTTGAATCTCTTATTTTAGCCAAATCAAAAGATGAAATCAATCTTTATTTGTCATTCCGGAATTTCGGTACTCCGAAATATCCGGAATCCCGTAGCTATGCAAAACAAGCATTGTATTTCATTTTTACCGGCTTAGTAACGGGATCCCGGATATTTGCTGCGCAAATTCCGGGATGACAGTTTTAAGAAAGTAACAGATAACCGTATTTCGTTATGGTCCTAAGAAGGAGACGGAAGTTAAAAATCATAAAAGAAAATCTATGCGCCAAATTGTAAAATATTTCAAGCCTTACCTGCTTTCGTTCGCGATTTTGCTGTTTTTTGTGTGGGGACAAAGCTATGTCAATCTTGCCTTGCCGGACTACACCGCTCGAATCGTCAATGAAGGAATCAGCCGGCAAAACATTAACATCATTTATGACGTGGGCGTGAAGATGTTGCTGCTTACTCTTTTGGGCGGGTTTCTCACGACGGGTACCGGTTTTTTATCCGCCAAAATTTCCGCCGGTTATGCGCGGCGTTTGCGCGAGGCGGTGTTTTCCAAAGTGGAGAATTTTTCTCTGGACGAGTTCAACGTCTTTTCTCCTTCCTCTCTGATTACGCGCGCGACCAACGACATTCAGCAGCTGCAAAATGTTCTTGCGATGATGATGCGTATGACGCTTATGGCGCCTTTCTTGGGTGTCGGCGCAATCGTCAAAGCCAATCGTTTGGCTCCCAGTATGTCCTGGATAATGTTTACCGCCATTGCCGGTCTGATTGTTATGCTGGTAATTCTTTTTCTTATCGCTTTGCCGAAGTTCACTCTTATTCAGAAACTGGTCGATAAGCTCGGGCTGGAGGTACGGGAAATGCTGGTGGGTGTGCGCGTGATTCGCGCCTATGGCAAAGATGCCGACCGGCAGGAACAATTCCTCCGGACGAATCGCGAGTCGATGGATCTGAATATTTTCTTGGGAAAACTGATGTCGCTGGTGAATCCGGTAATGACGTTGATCATGGGGCTGGCATCCGTAGCCGTGGTCTGGTTCGGCGCCTATCTCATCAACGACAGCAAACTGAATGTCGGCAACGTCGTGGCTTTGATGCAATATGTCTCGCAAGCCATCTTTTCTTTTCTGATGTTGTCCATTATTTTCATTATGGTACCGCGTGCGGCGGTGTCCGCGCGGCGCATCGGCGAGATACTGGAGATTGTGCCGAAGATAAACGATCCGAAGACGCCGGAGCATTTGCCCGAGATTGTCCAAGGCGTTGTGGAGTTTAAAGATGTGAGTTTCAGTTATGAAGGTTCGGAGAGTCCGGTGCTCAATAATATTTCTTTTACCGCTCAACCGGGGCAGACCACGGCCATCGTCGGCGGTACCGGGTCGGGCAAATCGACTTTGCTCAATCTGATTCCGCGGCTGTATGATGTGACTGTCGGTTCAATCACGCTGGACGGGGTGGACATCCGCCATATCACGCAGCATGAACTGCACGAGCACATCGGCTACATTCCTCAGAGGGCGACGCTTTTTTCCGGCACGATAAAAAGCAACATCGCTTACGGCAAAGCCAAGGCGTCCGTCGCCGAGATAGAGAAGGCCGCCGCCATTGCCCAGACAGCGGAATTTATCGACGCGTTGCCCGAGGGGGTCGAGAGCGCCATTTCCCAAGGAGGAACCAACGTGTCCGGCGGACAGAAGCAGAGATTGTCGATTGCCCGCGCGCTGGTAAAAAAATCTCCGGTGATATTATTCGACGACAGCTTTTCGGCGCTGGACTTCAAAACGGACGCGGCTCTTCGGAGTGAATTGCAGAAAGAATTAAAGTCGTCCACGATTATTATCGTGGCGCAGAGAATCAGCACCGTTATGCATGCCGACAATATCATCGTTCTCGACAACGGCAAAATAGTCGGGCAAGGCAAACATGCCGCGCTGTTGTCCTCGTGCCGCGTTTACCAAGAAATCGCCGAATCGCAATTGTCGGTAGAGGAGTTGGGTCGATAAAATCTCCGGTATTTCATTATACCGAAAGACGCGCGGCAGAGTAATAGGAGAGACATAAAAACGTTTCTAAAATTATTTTTATTAAAATTAGGACTTGTGTGTTTGATGTTGTTGTTGCAAGAAGGCATCGGCTCCTTGCAATGACAGTACCTTTTATTGAATAAAATAGGAAAAATATATGATCAAAACGAAAAGATCAGACGGGTTTCGCTCCGAACCTCCGGGCGGTATCGGGATGGGCCCCGTTGCCAAGCCGAAAGATTTCAAAAAAACTTCACTGGCTTTCGTCAGCTATCTGAAACCGCATTGGACCGGTTTTGTTCTGGTTTTGGCGTTGGCCGTTTCAAGCATCGTGTGCGGACTTTTCGGCCCGAAACTTTTGGGTAATATGACGGACGTGATTGCGCGCGGACTTTTCGGCGGTCAAAACGGGATAGATTTCGCCGCGATTAAAATAATCGGTTTGTATCTGATAGGTTTGTATGCGGTCAGCGGCGTTTTCGGCTATATCCAAGGTTGGATTATGTCCATTGTTTCGCAGAAAATCACTTATGCTTTTCGCCGCGATATTTCTCTGAAAATTTCCAAACTGCCTCTCAAATATTTTGATCATCACGAAACCGGCGACATTATCAGCCGGGTCACGAATGACGTGGAAAATATCAGCCAGAATCTTAACCAGAGCTTGGTGCAGGTCATTACTTCGGCGGTAACCGTCGTTGGTATTTTGATTATGATGATTTCAATCAGTTGGCAAATGACTTTGATTGCGCTCTTGGTGCTGCCGGTGAGTATGATTTTTATCAAAGTCATCGTCGGACGCTCCCAGCGTTATTATACCCGTCAGCAAGATTTCTTGGGCAAGATGGACGGTCACATTGAGGAGATGTTTTCCAATCACGTTATCGTCAAGGCTTTTAACGGCGAAAAAGCTTCCGTGGCGCGCTTCAACCGGATCAATAATGATCTTTATGACAGCGGTTGGAAATCGCAGTTTATGTCCGGACTGATGATGCCGCTGATGCACTTCGTCAGCGATCTCGGCTATGTCGCAGTCGCTTTGGTCGGAGGTTATTTGGCAATTGCGGGCAAGGTCAGCATCGGCGGCATTCAGGCATTCATCCAATATATGAACCAGTTTACGCAGCCGATTACCCAGACAGCTAATATTGCTAACGT
>Ga0172377_10008714_pt1 | contig 10406 bp, 8 predicted proteins | sample Pumphouse3metaG_FD_119749 | JGI IMG/M metagenome (GOLD analysis project Ga0172377, IMG submission 119749) | Leachate microbial communities from a municipal landfill in Southern Ontario, Canada - Pumphouse #3 metaG | ecosystem: Engineered > Solid waste > Landfill > Unclassified | place: Canada... | reverse complement strand
TATCTCTTTGAATAATATATACTAGCAGTGACAATCTTCCATAGCTCAAGAGTTGGGGGAAACGGATTTGAAGTTTCGGTTCACCATTGTATATTATATTTCATCTCCCGATTATTGCTCATTTATTTCTCACTATCAGCGCAGGCGGCAGCCACCGGAACCCCAAGAAAACTCTAGCCGATGCTTCAATGTGGCAATTCTATAAGGGCTCTCAATTGATGATATTGTACAATACTCTGCCCAGCAGCAAGATCAACGCCAGGATGAAAACCTTTCGGATGACTTTATTGCCTCGCAGTATGACCATTCTGGATCCAATTAGATTCCCGGCAATTCCGCATACAGCTGCGGGAATGGCCAGGGGATAGAAGATTACTCCTGCTCTGGCGAAAGTGATGAGGGCAGCAACGTTCGACGCCAGGTTCACAACTTTGGAGTTACCATTGGCTCGCACGAAGTCATAATGCAGCAATGCGGAATAGATGAGGATCAGAAATGTTCCCGTTCCCGGTCCGAAAAATCCATCGTAAAAGCCAACCACCAATCCCGCAGCGGTAGCCAGGACCAGTCTGTAACTCAGCTTGAGTAGATGAGCATTGTCTGTGGATCCCAATTGCTTGCGGACTAAGGTGATTACTGTAATTGCAGGAATGAGGACAATGAGTAGATAGTTCAAGAATTTTGCCGACAGTATCAGTGCTGTGCTGGCGCCCAGCCAGGAGCCAAACAGGGCCATTAGAGCGCTGAGCAGGGCCACCGGTACATCGATCATCCCGGCCCGTAAGTATCGGGTGGTGCTAAACACTGTGCCGCAGCAGGAGGAGAACTTATTTGTTCCCAAAGCCATGTGGGGCGGTATCCCAACGCTCCAATAAGCCGGCAGTGATATCAATCCGCCACCTCCGGCAATTGCATCAATGAAGCCCGCCATAAATATGAAGGGCAAGACTATGGCATAATCCAGTGGAGCAAGAGTGAAGGTCATTTTATAATTCCGCCTTAAACTCCAGTTTGAGATTGTGCCTAGCGTCATCTTCGGGGTATTTTCCGAAGCGGTATTCCAGGCTGAATGAACTGAAGTCGTTTATTCTATATATAGCCGATAAATTGGCATCTGCCAACAGTCCTTCTCGTTTTTGGGGTAGAAACAGCAGAAAGGAATCTCCTTCTCGCTTATTGTAGCCCAGACTGGCGGAAAACGTGATCCTGTATTTCTGCATAAAGACACTGCGTAGAGAGCCGGACAAGTATGTGTGCTTCAAGTCGTAAGATTCTGTTTGTTGTTGCTGCTTCCCTCGCTCTGTTTCAAATCCCCCTTCCACCTGTATCGTGTTTTGGGGATTCAGGATTTTCTCCATCAATACAGAGGCTTTTAAAAGATCGATTTCGGAGGAGTAACGGCTCTCACTTTGCTGTTGGTGAGCCAGCACGAAGCGAGTGTTTACAGCGTAAAAATTCCGGAAATCAAACTGGAGCTGTTCGAGACTTTCACTAGTTTTCTCATCCTCCTGATAACGATGATCCAGGCTGCGATTGCGCTCCAGACTAAGATATGCCAACACCCGCCCGCGGTAGATATCCAGCCAAAAGTTTTGTAGTAACGCCCTACGGCCATACATAGTATTATTGTTGTATGAGTATTGTGGCAACAAGAGATAGCTCTGCCATTTTGCTCCCTGGGCGCGTTGCTCATTGGCGTTTAGGGTGATGTCGCTGTGAATTCTTTGCCAGACCGGAGCGCTGAGATACAAGCCGGGTTTAATATACAAACCCGCGGTGGCGGATATCTCCGAAGACAGGCTTCCCGTGGGAGAGGTGATGTATTCGTAGATATATTCACCGTCGTTAACCACTACTCCCGTGCTGTCGTATATGCCCTGACTCTGTCCCACCCAGACCAACTCACGGATTTTGGGATAAAACTCAGTTTGATTCAATTGATAGTTGCCAAAGAGGTTGAAAGCACCTTTCAGTAGATTGTGGCTGGAGTGGTAGGAAAAAAGATCGTAATTGCTTTTGGGATTGCTATCGCTGGTCCGGTTGTGAATGATGCGGTGGCTGAAATCCATATCCAATCTGTGCTTATCGAAATTGCTGCTGTGTTTCAGCATATAGGTCTGTTGAGAATTAATCTCCTTCCAAGCTGTGGTTTTGATGCTGTTTCTGTCCTCAGTATAGGATACTGTGGTCAATTGGCTTTTGCTTTTTATGTCAATTCCCGGTTGCCATCGGATCAATCTGGTGCCCGGTAGAGTGCTATTGTCTTCTTCCAGACTGGAATACAACCCGGAAAAATTGAGACCAAACATACCATATTGCCAGCCCAATTCGGCATTGTGGTACATCAGTAGGCTGCTTTGTTTGCCTTCCTGATCGGATATCGTATTGCGTAATCTCAGGTATGGCAACAAAGACCGGGCCGCACTGTCTGACGAAAAACGAATGGCCCGCTGGATGTAGCGAGTGCTGATATCCCGATAGCGCAGTAACAACTCCGGTTTGAACAAGGATCCCGCATATGATAAAGTGAGATCTACATTGCTCATCCGGAGGCTGTCACTATCTGCCAAGGCGGCAAAATCGTGTTCGGGCGCTCCGTCACTGCCAAATCTGTAGGTATTGGCAAATCTATGGCTGGCATCGATCTTGGCCTTGAAAGGTTGATCCCTATCTGCCAAAGCCATCCAAATAGATACAATCCCGGCAGAATTGTCCTTATCATCGTGGGAAGAAAGCGTATTGGCATCGTTAAAGCTGTATAGAGCGTCAATTCCGCTTTTCAAGTAAGTGCCGCTGTAATCCAGGCTTAGTTCCATATTGCTGCGAGTAGCCGGCGCAATGATGGTTTTGACTGCTTGCCAGGAACCCAGGCCCATGCCCACATATCTGAACCTACCCACCGAGTATTCCTCATAGTCGCCATTTCCTGCCCCCATAAAGCTAAAAACAATGTTGTAAATGGCACTGGAATCTCCCGGTGCGTATTCATAATATGCCATACCCATATCGTCGAACAACAGCTTGTAATTACCGCTTCCGGGCTCGCTTTCCATTACTCCATCCGCGAGTACCATATCATCCCCCGCGGCGGCAAGACTGTCCAGATCTGCGGGACTGAAACTAAACAACAGGGGATGATTTTTGGCATCTACCTGATGGATCATGTGATGGCTGATGCTGAGGCCGGGTAGGAGGTTTAGCTTTGAACTGCTGTAGTAGTTGGACTGCTTGTAGTTTTCATCGGAATATTCGAACCAGGCGTTCACTGAATTCAGGGAGCTTACAGTGCGGCGAAACATCACCGATCCGTCGCTATAATCTATGTAGTAATCACTTCCACGCTCCATCAGCTTGCCGTCCAGATAGATCTGTTCGGTGCCCGCAATCACGATGAAGCTGCGTTGACTTGAATTTGCCGTCAGATAATATGGCCCCTGTTTTCCATCAATAATACTGATCTGCATGAAAGCTCTTTTCCCGCTGGCAGCACTGAATGCAGCAAAAACTTCGTGCTCTGCTGTGTATGAGGCGGATATCCCTTCCAGCTTGGTTTGATAATTCAGATAGCGACTGTTGTCATACTGCAGATCCAGATCTCCCATTCCCAGTTCCCACTTTTTTCCATATACTCTCACAAATACTTGATCCAGGCTGGAGAGTTCCTTGCTGTCACCTTCTGGACTCAGTTTGCTTTGACTGTCAGATAGCTGAGCGTTTATCCGTACATCTTTTGATATCTCGCCGCTGAGGTTTACATACAAAGATTGCAACAGGTCTGTATCTCCGGTTTCGGAAAAGCTGAGAGAGAAGGTCTTGCTACCGCTGATGTCCAATCTACTGCTATCCGAAAACCAATCCCGGGTGCTTTGCCGGTGGACGATATCCAGGCTGTCCGTGATCGCGATTCGCTCGTAGAGACTGCGTTGTGATGCCAGCTGTGGAGGGATTATAAGATAAGAGACCGATAGGACCGGGCTAGTGATGTGCTTCAGCAGAATTAGCTTGCCGGCTTTATAATCAAAGGCATAGTCCACATCCTTGATGTAGATCAGTGAATCTCCGCTTACTTTTTCTGATAGCGATACGATGTGGGAATGTGTGAGATCGTAGGTGTCTTGTTCGGGAATCAGCCGGACATTTTCTTGAAATGCGAAGTCGGAGGCATAAAGTGATGTGAAGAAAAGCGCGAATAGCAGGATGCAGAGATATACGGCGCGTATCATCAAAGTTGGTGGATTACAAAAGTAACTACTCCCCAAACGATGAAATCCATCTCCTCATGGATGCGAATGGGTTCGAATTCCTCATTTTCGGGTACTAACCAATATTGTCCGTCCTCTATCCGCAACCTCTTCAAGGTAAGTTCGTTATCCACTATCGCTATTATGATTTTATTGGATTTGGCTTCAATGGCTCGGTCGACGATCAAAAGGTCTCCGGGCTGAATTCCCGCGCCAATCATCGAATAGCCATCCGCGTACATGAAGAATGTGGATGATGGATGGCGGATGAGATGCTCCGATATGTCCAGCATGCCTTCTATGTAGTCCTGCGCAGGAGGAGGGAACCCGGCCGGTACGATTGCGCCTACAATCGGTCGCGATATTTTTTTGCCTTCACTGTATTTATATACAGCTTTTATGGAGCCGTCGGTCTTCAGTTTATTCATCGTAAAAAAGCGGCGGACGAAAATAGCATTCCGCCCGCCCTGATAATAGGTTATTTACTTTATCGCTTTTAATATGGCCTGGGCTTGGTTTCCGTATTTGGGATCGGAGGTGAGTCTTTCCAAGTCGGCTTTCGCGGCAGTATAATTCTTTTGCTGATAGTAGGCTACACCGCGCAAGATGCGGGCGTCGGAATTGTTGGGTTCAGCGCTGAGAACGATTGTGCTGTATTGTATTACTTTGCTCCAGCTTTTTACGCCGTTGTAGTGCCCGGCTATCGAAAGAGCAATTCTGGGATCCGGATTGATGTTCACGGATTTTTCCAGATACTCGATCATCTTGCTACGGTTGTTCAATTTATTGTAATTCTGACCGATCTGAGAGTAGACCACTGCCAGAATCGAAGCTTCCGGTTGGGTGGCTGCCAATTTCTCCAGATATATATTGGCTTTTTCCCACTGGCTGTTGGCCCTGTAGAAATTTGCAATGCGGGTAAACATATCGGCATCGGAACGCAAAGTCTCTGCTTTCAGATAGGCTTTCTCGGCCTGGCTGATATCCCCGGATTGAGCGTAACCTTCGGCAAGCATGATGTATGCTGCGGCGTCATTGGATACAGTCGCGTAGTCTTCCAGAACTTGGAACGCGCGCGCGTTGTCCTTGATGTCATCTTTCAGGACAAAGAACTTTGCATTTAAGACGTCGGCATTATTGGGTTCCATTTCCAAAAGCTGGTCGTAGTAAGTAAGCGCAGCTTCAAAATCGTAGGAGCTTTTTGATGCGATGGCTAGATTGTTTAACGCGCCTTTCACATATTCGTCCAACTCATCCTGACTGATGCGTACCGGGGTGTGGTTTTTGTAGATATTTAACGCAGTTTCATAGTGTTGGATGGCTTCAGTGAATATGCTGGCTTCGATGCTTTCGTATGCGAGATCCACATGCGTTTTGGCAATATTGAGCTGCATACTTTCCAGGTTGTAAGCGATGGAATCGCCGGGAGCTGCTGTGGGGGCGGCTTCAGAGAAGAGGGCGATCGCTTCTTCAAATGACATTATAGCAGCTTCAAACATCCCGCTATCATAGTTATCTGAACCTTCAAGGGCTGCTTCACGCGCCAGCGCGAGCGGGTCTCTTTGCGGCTCAGGTTCCACTTCTATTTGTTTATTTGAGGAGCAAGCGCTCAGGATTATCAACACCATCAGTGCGACAAGAGCGAGAAATCTGTGATTCAGCATTAAATCCTCCAGTTTTTAATCTATGCGCATCATCTGATATCAGCCTATTTTGTCAACCTAAAAATATGAGCTAGAGCCTTGACATAAAAAAAAATAGGGATATTTGTGCATAATTTTAAACATGGGCTAACTGGCTGCCGTATAATACTATAACATCATTCGCACCTGTTGATATGGGCCAAAATGCCTGAAATCAAGGCTACAAACGGATTTTTTTGGTTGACAGAATTTCCAAGATCGCATTATCTATACTTTGAAATATCTCTAACGCTTATCCAAACTACAAGAGGAGGTAAAATGAGCAGAGATGAATTAGTAAAAAAGATCGCGTCCGACGCCGGCGTAACCCAAAAAGTTGCCGGCCTTGCTCTCGCATCCGTTCTTGAAGGAATCACCATGACCCTTAAGAAGGGCGGAAAGGTTTCACTGGTTGGTTTTGGTTCTTTCAGCGTTGCACACCGCAAAGCTCGTAAAGGTATCAATCCCAAAACCAAAGCTCCTTTGAAGATTCCGGCACGCAAAGTTCCTGTTTTCAAAGCGGGTAAAAAACTGAAAGACGCTGTCAAAAAGTAATACTTAGCATTTTGACAACTAGTAAGGAAAGGCGGAGCTTCGGTTCTGCCTTTCTTTTTCTGTCCATATTGGACTGGGCACGGGATAAGGCATAGTCCTCCGCGGTGGCTGTTTGAGTGTGAGGCATATATTGACAATGGCAGAATGTTGCTCGGGATCAGTCTTATCGCAACCTGCTATTCAGAAAGAGGCTAGCTGTCAGCTGGATTCAGATTTTCCTTCTCGGGAGTTTTACTATAGTTTTCCATCTCCCAGATCCTGTCTCTTAATTCTGCTGCACGTTCAAAATCCAGATTAGCTGCGGCCTTTTGCATTTCTTTTTTCAATAGCTCCAGTACCTTGGACACGGAATCCAGATTGAGGTATTCTTGAAATTCCTCTTTTTGAGGCTGCACATCTTCTTCTTTCTTTTCGTAACCTTCGGCGATGGCGGTGGATTGCATGATTTGCTCTACTGTTTTCATAATCGTGGTGGGGGTGATATTGTGAGTCACATTAAAGCCCAGTTGCTTTTTTCGACGCCGGTTGGTTTCGTCGATAGTATGCTGCATGGCATCAGTGATTACATCAGCATAAAATACTACTTTACCTTCAACGTTTCGAGCGGCTCTACCGGAAATCTGGATCAAGGATCGGGCGGAGCGCAGAAAACCGGTCTTATCCGCGTCGAGAATGGCTACTAAAGATACTTCCGGTAGATCAAGCCCTTCGCGAAGCAGGTTCACGCCTACCAGCACGTCAAATTCTCCCAACCTCAACTCTCGAATGAGTTTTGCCCTGCCAATGCTGTCGATGTCGCTGTGAAGATATTTGCTGCGGATTCCGGCTTTATTCAGATAGGTACTGAGATCCTCTGCCATGCGTTTGGTGAGGGTCATCACCAAAACCTTGTGCCCTTTTGCCACTCGATCTTTGGCTTGCGCGATGAGATCGTCAACCTGATTTTTGATAGGTTTGACCTCGATCTCCGGATCGGTGAGACCAGTGGGGCGGATCACTTGTTCCACGATCTCGCCACCGGTCTTTTGCAATTCATAATCTGCAGGTGTGGCAGACACAAAGATCACATTGTGCAGATATTCTTCGAATTCTTCGAAGCGAAGAGGTCGGTTGTCAAAAGCGGAAGGTAATCTGAAGCCGTACTCTACGAGGTTCTTTTTACGGGTAAAATCTCCGCCGTACATACCATGAACCTGCGGGATGCTCACATGGGATTCGTCGATTACGAACAGGAAATCATCGGGGAAGTAGTCTAAAAGGCAATTTGGAGGCTCGCCCGGCGCAGCACCGGTGAGGTGACGACTGTAGTTTTCTATGCCACTGCAAAAGCCCAGTTCTCTCAGCATCTCGATATCGAACATTGTGCGTTGTTTGAGGCGATCTGCTTCCACATAGCGTTGATTGTCCAGATAGTATTGTACCCGTTGATTCATCTCGGCTTCGATAGAGTGTAAAGCGCCTGCCATTTTTTCTTCATTCATGATAAAATGGATGGCAGGATACACCGGATATTCATCCACAGCGCCTAGGCTTTTATAAGATATGGGATGCAGCTTTTCCAGATTCACAATTTCATCGCCAAAGAATTCCACGCGTAGACAGTGTTCCAGATATGCGGGATAGATATCCACCGTATCTCCGCGAACCCGGAAGGCACCGCGCTCAAAAGCGATGTCATTGCGGGAGTAGTGGGCAGTGATAAGCTTCTTTAAAAGTTCATCCCGCTCCATGTGCATACCTCGTTTCAGGCGGATGAGAGCTTCCCGGTATTCTTCGGGAACCCCCAGTCCATATATGCAGGAAACCGAGGCAACGATGATCACATCCCGTCGTTCCATCAGGCTCATGGTTGCGCGCAGACGCAGCTTTTCGATCTCGGAATTGATATCCGAATCCTTTTCGATATAGATGTCTTTACCCGGTATATAGGCTTCAGGCTGATAGTAATCGTAATAGGAGATAAAATATTCCACAGCGTTATCCGGAAACAGTTGTTTCAATTCGCCATATAGCTGAGCTGCCAGGGTTTTATTGTGAGAAAGCACCAGAGTGGGGCGGTTCAATTTCTGGATTACATTGGCGATCGTGAAGGTTTTTCCGCTGCCTGTCACTCCCAAAAGCACCTGGAACTGTTTACCATTTTGTATGCCGCTCACCAGCTCATCGATGGCTTGAGGTTGATCCCCGGCGGGGGCGTAATCACTAATCATCCGGAAAGAGGACATCCTGGCTCCTTTGAGCATTTATTCTGAAATTCTACTTGACGTAATAAGGAAGAATTTCAGTTTGGATACCAAGAAATCAAGCAGATGCAAATCTGTCGAGAAAATTAAAATCGGGAGTTCCGAATATGCTGAACAACGTTGAATTACAGATCAATTTTGAAAATCTCTTGAAGCTTGGCTATGCCGTGATCGACATCAGGTATAAAGAATATGACCTCTGCTCAGACACCCAAAAGCTTGTTATCGCCCGGGTCGATTCCGATCGTGATGATTTTTATCCGGACATGCTGAAGCTCTATACCGGTCAGGAATTCAAAGCTGGCGAAGTGTATGAAATCTGGACCGAGATCCTGCTCCATAAGATCAAAATGAGCAGGGTTTTGAGCCGCGACATCTCCATCAAAGTAGCAGCCCTGGATTATATCGAGACTATTTATGTAAAGAGATGATTGAGCGCAGCCTCTTTCTGATCAAACCAAACGCGGTGTACCATCGGCATATCGGGCACATCATCAGCATATTGGAAGAGCACGGCTTCAGAATATTGGATATGAAGCTGGTCCACTTTGATACTCAGCTATGCCGGCTCTTTTACGCGGAACATTTACAGAAGGATTTCTATACCGGGTTGGAGAGCTTCATGCGCTCCGGACCTACTGTCGCTTTGCTTCTGGAAAAGGAAAATGCCATTCATCTCTTGCGGGAGATAATGGGAGATGTGATTCCTGCAAAGCGGAATGCGGGAACCATACGGGCATTGTATGGTGAAGGGATTACGGATAACGGCGCTCACGCGTCTGATTCGCAGCAAAGCGCGCAGAGGGAGATAAGTATTATCTTTCCAGAATCAACTGTCCGATAGTTCTTGTCCGATTTTCAAACTATATAAACACTATTCTTGTGGATTTTAAATATTTCTTTTCCAATACTTTGCAGAATTGCTTCATCAAGTTTCGGCGGATCTCCAAATCTTTGGGAAGCGCGGGATCTTGATGGGCATCATTGATTTTGGTGCCAACCACACATTCTATAATATCACTTTCCAAAAGGATTGTTATCAATCGCTTTACCGCGTCCTCCGGCATCTTATCCGGCACTTGGCCTTCTTGCAAAGCACGTAAACAGCGAGATAGGGTAATGGTTCCCTCGCAAACCAGATCAAAACCCTTCATCTCCGCGCTGGGTGGTACCTCGGAGGAAGACTTTATCTCTTTCAGATTCACTTTGATGGGAGTTTTCAATTCCCGTGAAAGGATCGCGGCAGTAGTGCCCCCACATACCAGCTTTTTGCCATCGAAATTGCTTACCATATCTGCCAGAGTGCTGTCATGCTCCTTCTTGTAGGGAGGCCCTGTAACCAGCATAGTTCGGCGGGGGTTGCGCAGATATAGGGCTGCACAGCTGATATCGTCGGCAGCTTTGTTGCCGTCATACTCTCTGGCTTTGTATGCCACTCTACGAGAGATATCACTGGCAGATATTGCGGGGCTGTCTATCAGCAACTTTTCCAAGTATTTTTCCACTCCGCTTTCCAACCAGCCCAATGGCAGGTGTGGCAAACCCATCCCGGATTGGCTTACACCATCAGAGAAGTAAACCACTCTGTCGCCGGGCAAGAGATCCAATTCTGAATAGTATAAATGGCTTTTACGGAATGTCTTGATGGGGATTTCCTGCTTTTCCACCGGGATGCTTTTCCCGGC
>Ga0172377_10008708_pt1 | contig 10410 bp, 7 predicted proteins | sample Pumphouse3metaG_FD_119749 | JGI IMG/M metagenome (GOLD analysis project Ga0172377, IMG submission 119749) | Leachate microbial communities from a municipal landfill in Southern Ontario, Canada - Pumphouse #3 metaG | ecosystem: Engineered > Solid waste > Landfill > Unclassified | place: Canada... | reverse complement strand
TGGTCGTTCATGGAGTACACGATGTTGTTCTGGGTATCCATGTAAATCCTGCGATTCTCAAGGTCCTTGGAGCAGTTGTTCTCATCCAGGGGGCCTGCAGAGTGGATGAAGCGGAAGAAGTCAGCCTTCTCGGCGTCCTTCATCTTCAAAAAATGGCTGTAGGCAGTGCGATAGAGGATGTTCTCTGAGTGAGCGACATACCAGCTGTCGGTGAACTGGACACAGGGGATGGTAAAGGGGCTTTCGGTCGGGCCTTCCGAGTAGAAGAGGACCACTGCGTCTTTCCCTTTCATGATGCCCTTGGAGATGCCCATGATCTCCTCATAGCCCTGCTCATATTCCACGCTGTTGAGGGTGGACATTTTTGCCATGTTTTCCTTGTAGACCATGAAGCGGGTGTTCTTCTTGTCACGGGCCTGGTCGCCATAGCCGTCCCAGTGGATTGTCTGCTTGGAGTTGGCAAGGGTGAATTCCTCTCCCAAGGCCAAGGCCCTGTCTCTGACATACTGGGTATCTTTTTCACTGTCATCACATACATAGATGCTCTTCGGATCACAGTGCTCAGCAAATGTTCCTACGAAATTCAGTACATGTTCGTTCTGCAAGGCCATGAGTTTAGCGAGGCTTTCTGCACTCATTTTCTCTTTGAGAATGGCTTCAAACTTTGTCATATTTCCTCCTCAAGGATTGGGTTCCTTTCCTATTCTCTTCCTTTTCGCATGATTGTTCAAGCGGAGAGGTCCACCACCTCACGCAGGAGATGTGAAGGAATATAACTGCTTTATATGTAATTACATATATGGTTATTGCCATGATATCAGGAGTGTCTTTTGACGCTTTGTGCAGTCAGTTGAAATGTGTTTTAATGTTCAGAAAAGTGATACAAATTTAGCAAAACGCCCAAAACTTTGTATTATATCCTACCAATTAACAAGTATAACTAGGTATTCATATATTGCAGGTATTTCTCTCCCCAGTTTTCCGGTTTGTCGCGCTGGTTTTCCTTTGGGGTGTGACTCTGGGTGCGACTTGGATTGGCAAGATTTGGATTATGAGAATTCCTAAAACCTTTAGGTAAAGCCAATAAAATAGTATATCAATGTATGAGCACCAGACAATATAGCTTATGGTACAGAATTATAGAGTGTAGCTACCAACGTGCAAACTCATCAGCAGGTGAGTATGTATGTGCATGAAAGTCCCCAACTTTGTCGCTGAAAAGCCAAATGCTTAGGAATAGGCTTGATTAATTTGGATGTTTCTGGTACTTAATAAGTTGAACTGTAACAGATAAAAATATTTTTGCAGTATTTTTTTACAAGGAGAACCCCATGAACGTCAATGACATCAAACATGCTGGGCTCAAGAAGTGGATTTTGGATTTTGCTGAGCTGACGACCCCTGATGCGATCGTAATTGCTGACGGATCTTCCGCACAGTACGATGAGCTGGTTGCCCAGCAGGTTGCCGGAGGCTACGCTGTTCGGTTGAACCCCGAGAAGAATCCCGGTAGTATCGCCTACAATTCCGACCCCTCCGACGTTGCACGCGTCGAGAACAGAACCTACATTGCTGCCAAGTCCAAGGAAGCTGCAGGTCCGACCAACAACTGGATTGATCCCGTCGCTCTCAAAGAGACTATGACAGGTCTGTACCGTGGTTGCATGAAGGGCCGCACCCTGTATGTCATTCCGTTCTCCATGGGCCCGATCGGCAGTCCCATCGCCAAGATTGGTGTTGAGCTTACCGACAGTGCATACGTTGTGATCAACATGATGATCATGACCCGTGTAGGCCTGAAGGTCCTCGATGTCCTTGGCGCTGAAGGCGAATATGTACCTTGCTATCACAGCGTCGGCAAGCCCCTCGCTGAAGGCGAAAGCGACAACGGCAAGTGGCCCTGCGCTCCCCTTGAGGACAAGTACATCTCCCACTTCCCTGAGACCCGCGAAATCTGGTCCTATGGTTCCGGCTACGGCGGGAACGCCCTGCTTGGAAAGAAGTGCCTGGCCCTGCGCATTGCATCCGTGCTTGCTCACGACGAAGGCTGGCTTGCTGAGCACATGCTCATCCTCAAGATTTCCAACCCCGAAGGCAAGAGCATCTTCGTTACCGGTGCATTCCCGTCCGCTTGCGGCAAGACCAATCTGGCCATGCTTGTTCCCACGCTCCCCGGCTGGAAGGTCGAGACCGTTGGTGATGACATCGCTTGGATGAAGTTTGGTGCTGACGGTCGTCTCTATGCCATCAATCCGGAAGCTGGTTTCTTCGGTGTTGCCCCCGGTACCTCCAACGATTCCAACTACAATGCCATGGTCAGTGCTTCCAAGAACAGCATTTTCACCAACTGTGCCCTCACCGAGGACAATGATGTATGGTGGGAAGGCATCGGCTATGATGCTCCCGGCACCCTGATCGACTGGCACGGCAACGAATGGGTTCAGGACAAGGGCAACAAGGAACAGAAGCCTGCTGCTCACCCGAATGCCCGTTTCACCGCTCCCGCTTCCCAGTGCCCGAGCATTGCAAGCGAGTGGGAAGATCCGAAGGGTGTGCCCATCAGCGCAATCCTCTTCGGTGGCCGCCGCCCGAAGACCATCCCCTTGGTACACCAGAGCCGCGACTGGAACCACGGTGTCTTCCTTGGTTCGATTGTCGGTTCGGAAATCACCGCAGCTGCACTCGACCTCAAGGTTGGTACCATCCGCCGCGACCCGTTCGCCATGCTTCCGTTCTGCGGATACAACATGGGCGAGTACTTCCAGCACTGGATCAACGTCGGAAAGGCTGCACCGGATGCGGACAAGCTTCCCAAGATCTTCTATGTCAACTGGTTCCGCAAGACCGATGACGGCAAGTGGCTCTGGCCCGGTTTCGGTGAGAACAGCCGCGTCCTGAAGTGGGTCTTCGAGGCCTGCGAAGGCACCGCAAAGACTGTCGAGACCCCGATCGGCATCATGCCCACTCCGGACGCCATCGATCGTCCTGAGGGTGTTACCGAAGAGGATATGAAGGAGCTTCTGGCTGTCGACGTGGAAGGCTGGTTGAAGGAAGTCGCTGACATCCGCGCCAACCACTACCCGAAGTTCGGCGACAAGCTGCCCAAGGAACTCGCTACGTTCCTGGATCAGCTCGAGGCAAACCTCAAGGCTGCCCTGTAAGCGAACAATCTCTGCATTTTTCGGCGGCTCTCCCTCACGGGAGGGCCGTTTTGTGTGTATACTCTCAGCATGAGCCAGATAGAACGCATTGTCTTCATCAACCGTACCATTGAGGAGGAGGGTGGGGTCAGAACCGCACAGATTGCCACCACATACCAGATATCCCGTCGTCAGGTCCTCAGGGATATCGACTACCTGCGTAACCATCTTGAGGCCCCGATCACCTATGATGCGGCCAAGAGGTGGTACACCTATACCAAGGAGTTCACCCTCTTCTCCAATTCAAATGAGCGGATCCTTGTGCTCAATGCCATCTATCGGAGTCTTGCCAGGTCCCAAGGGATCATGAGCACGCTTACCGACATGCTCAGCGAAGGGCTCGACAGTGGGGTGGAGAAGGGCTACCGTTCCCTTTCCGAAAAAATCATGTTCATCACTCCTGTCCAGGATTGGCCCGACTACGACATCTTCAACCAGGTCTGTTCGGCAATGAAGAGTGAACTTCGCATGACCATGCACTACAAGAACGCCCGCTCCGAGCTTTCGGTCAGGCACATCGAGCCGCTGAGACTGGTGAACTACAGCGGGCGGTGGTACCTCCTGGCCTTCGACCTGAAACACAAGCAGCTGAGGACCTTCCATCTTTCAAGGATCATCTCCATCGTTCCCATCCAGGGTGATCGTATCCAAAAGCGATTCGGTGAGGAAGAGCTCGATGCCTTCATCACCAGTGGCTATGGGATCTTTATGGGCAAGGAGGTTACCTACGTCACCTTCCGTGTGTATGGCTGGGCGAAGGAGACCCTCGCCACCCAGACCTGGCATAAGGAACAACAGCTGAGAACCGTCAAGGAAGGGGATGCAGAAGCTTTGGAAGTAACCCTTCCGGCAGCAGACTTGCATGAGATTCTCTCCTCCCTTCTGGCCTTTGGGGCGGCAGCAAAGCCGATCAGTCCCCCTGAGTTTGTCCAGCTCTACCGGGACTCTCTTTCCGACATGCAAAAAAATCTGGAAATTCCTTTGATGTGACAATCTGTGTCTCATAACCTGCGCTATCCTGTCCATGGATACGAAAGGAGGAGAGTATGGAAGAGAGAAAGCAGACCGCAGAAGTGTTGCCGCAGTGGTACGGGAAGATGCTGTCTTCCCCCATCCTGTTGCTGCTTTTTGTAGTGGCGGCTTTTCTTGCTTCCCCCCTGTTGTTGGTATACGGGGCGCTCTCTCCCCTATTCAGGAGGTGAACATGCAGGAAGAAAGACAGAGACAGGCAAGACCGGGACGGAAATTGGGAGCTGAGAAACGAAGGGTGGCACGCCAGATTCTGCGTGAGTTCTACGCCAGTGAGGAGTTTTCCAGGCTTGGCAGGCGGGTTCAGCTTGCGATGCAGGAACTCTGTCCTGCAGAGGAGAGTGGCAAGCTTGAGCTCCTTCTTTGCAACCAGGATACACGAAGATTGGCATAGTGTTGCAGTATGGTGCCTGTTTTGCGCATATTTCTGCATAAACATGCACTCAGGCGCTTCCCTTTTTTCGGGTTTTCCCGCTAGGATGGAGAGACTTCCTGCAAGTCATCATCCCCCTCTGTCTGTTGCACACGCACCTTTGCTCTGCTTTGCTGTTGTGTACAGGCTCAAGGAGCTCTCTGATGGCCAATACACCATCCAAATTCGTCAAGTACGGACCGGCAGACAAACCGCCGATGGGACAATGGATTCCTCTGAGCATCCAACATGTCTTCGCGATGTTCGGGGCAACCATTCTTGTTCCGATCCTCACTGGGTTGAGTCCCAGTACGGCACTTTTCACCGCAGGTACGGGCACTTTGCTCTACATCCTGATCACCGGTGCAAAAGTACCAGCCTTCCTGGGCTCTTCGTTTGCCTTCATCCCGGCCTTGATAGCCATCAGCGCAGCATACGGCTTGCCCTATGCAATGGGTGGTGCTTTTGTCTCGGGTCTCTTCTACACCTTGGTGGCCTTCATCATCAAGAAGAGCGGATACAACTGGCTGAACAAGGCGCTTCCTCCGGTAGTCATCGGCTCGGTCATCGTGGTCATCGGCCTCAACCTGGCCCCGACTGCCATCGGGATGGCCATGAATGATGCCAGCGGGAACTACAGCCTCTACTTCCTGATGATCGCCACGGTGACGTTGGCCCTTACCATCATCGCGAATATCTTCTCCAAGGGTTTCTTCAGCATCATCCCGATTCTGCTGGGCCTGCTTGGAGGCTACTTCTTTGCCCTTATCATGGGCCTGCTCTTCCCCCAGTATGCCTTGATCAGCTACCAGGGTGTGAAGGATGCCGCTTGGTTCGGACTGCCGACCTTTGCCTTGCCCAAGTTCAATCTGGTGGCAAGCATCACCTTCATCATCGTTTCGCTGGCCACCATCTGTGAGCATCTTGGTGACACCCTTACCATCTCCAAGGTGGTAGGCAAGGACTTCTACAAGGATCCGGGCCTTCACAGGACCATTGCCGGTGATGGACTTGCAACATTGTGGGCATCCTTCTGGGGTGGACCGCCGAACACCACGTATGGCGAGAACATCGGCGTGCTTGCCCTTACCAGGGTCTACAGTGTCTATGTAACCGGAGGAGCTGCCGTGGTTGCGGTCTTCCTCTCGTTCTTCCCCAAGTTCGGAGCTCTCATCCAGACCATTCCTTCTCCCGTTTTGGGAGGCATCTCCATGTTGCTGTTCGGCACCATTGCTTCCAGCGGACTGAGGACCTTGGTCGACAGTGGGGTCAACTATGAGGATAAGCGCAATCTTACGATCAGCAGCGTCATCCTGGTGCTTGGCATCGGTGGGGGAACCCTCTCCTTCATGATCGGCAAGGATCTCACCTTCACGCTTGCAGGTGTTGCCCTTGCAACCCTGGTCGGCATCCTGCTGAACCTGGTGCTTCCCAAAGAACAAGCTTAAGAGCAACCCAATTGACAAGATAGGCGCTGCAATTGCAGCGCCTATCGTCAGTTTCGGGAGCATGGTTGCTCAGTTCACGGCCTTGCCGTAGTACGCTGCCTCAAAGAGCATCTGTACATCGGCTGCGGTGGGCTTCCCCGGGTTGGTCAGTGTGCAAGGATCCTCAAATGCATGCTGGCTCATCCTCGCAAGGACTTCCTTGAATTTGGCCTCATTGAAATCAACCTCAGTGCAATCCTTGAAGCAGGATGGGATGTCCATCTTCTTGTTCATCTCCTGGATAGCCTTGGAGAGATCCTGAAGGCCAAGGAGCTTCTCAGCATAGGTGTATTTGTCCGAGAACTTGCGGTTGTAGGCGATCACATAGGGCAGCAGAATGGCATTGGCAAGCCCGTGGGTGACGCCAAACTCCCCTCCGATCTTGTGTGCCATGGAGTGTACCAAACCAAGGGATGCATTGGTGAATGCCATGCCGGCAAGAGCTGAAGCCTCATGCATGGCAAGCCTTGCTTCCATATTCTTCGGTTCGGCATAGGCTGTCGGGAGACTGTCCAGCACCATCTTGATCGCCTGCACCGCATACGGGTCGGTGAATGCGGTTGCCGCGGTTGAGGCGACTGCCTCGACTGCATGGGCCATGACGTCCATACCGGTATTGGCGGTGATGTGTTTGGGCATGGTCATGGGGAGGACTGGGTCGAGAATGGCGATATCCGGTACCATGTCAGCTGCGACGATGGGGTACTTGATGTGTTTCTGGGTATCGGTGATGACGCTGAATGCGGTGATTTCGCTTGCAGTCCCGCTGGTGGAGGGGATGGCGATGAACTTGGCCTTGTTGCGCAGCGAAGGCATGCTCCCCGGAACAATGATATCCTCGAAATTCAGCTCGGGATGTTCATAGAAGCACCACATGACCTTTGCAGCATCGAGAGCCGAACCACCTCCGATGGCCACAATCCAATCGGGAGCGAATGCGAGCATGGTCTCTCCACCTTTCTTTACGGTTTCCACAGAGGGGTTGGGTTCAACTCCGTCAATGATGATGGACTCGATGCCGGCCTCGGCCAGAAGGGCCTGTGCCTGGTCAAGAAAGCCGAACTTTTTCATCGAACTTCCCCCAGTCACAATTGCCGCACGCTTGCCCTGCAATCCTGCAAGCTTGCCAAGCGAGCCTTCACCATAATAGATGGTTCTGGGAATGGAAAAACTCATGGTACTCATCTGTTCTCTCCTTACGGGAATCTGTATGTCTACAAGGTATCGATATATATTTATCGTGTTAAGAGGTTTTTCTGAAACCGCCAAAGAATTCCAAGAAAAGCAAAAATAATGAATATACATTGATTAATAAAATACTAAAAGTAATATTATAGTAAACAAAATACTAATAATATGCCGAATAAACCAATAAAGATAATAATAAAAGGTTTATGAGAATATTAAAATATTTTTCTTATACATGCGTCTAAACATATGCTTCCAAAGCCCTTGCTGGTTCTCTCTTTATCAGATATCTGCTATGCTCATACCCTATGCTTACGTACACAATGATTGATACTGATGCTGCTTTGGCTTCGCTTCTTGTCACGTGGAAAGAAGCGGGGATCACCTCGGTTGCCATGGACTTCGAGGGAGAGTTCAATCTCCACATCTATGGTGAACACCTTTGTCTTATCCAGCTCTTCGATGGTTCAGCATACTATCTGGTGGATCCGTTCAAGGTTTCCAAGGAAGCCTTGCAGGAGTTCCTTGAGGATAAGAGTCTTGAGAAAATCATGTTTGACTGTGCCAGCGATTCCGCTCTGGTTCGCAAACAGTATGACATTCTTATGGATGGCCTCTACGACATCAGGGTGCTGGCCCTTGCTTTGGGATATACCGGCAATCTCAGCGGCTTGGTGGAACGCTATATCCCTGACCATGTCACACCAACCGGAGCCAGCAAGAAGAAGAACCAGATCACCAACTGGCTTCTCAGGCCGTTGAAGGAGGAGCAGATCCAGTATGCCCTCTCAGATGTGGAACACCTGTTCACATTGCGCTCCCTGCTGTTTGCAGAGGTCAACGAGAAAGGGCTTGCACACGATGTCGCACATCAGATGCAGGAAGTAGGGAAAAGCAAGGGACCGGATAAGCCGGGGTGGACGAAGTTCTCCTCATGGAAGTACCTCTCCAAGGAAGAGAAAGTATTTCTGAAGCACTTCTTCATCGCCCGCGATACATTGGCCCGCAAGTACAACGTGCCGGCTGTCAGGATTCTGGAAAAACATCTTCTGTTGCAGATGGCAAAGGATGTTCCTGCCACCGATGCGGATTTTCTCATCTATTGCGGAAAATGCGCACCCAAGAAGCTTACCGAGCTGACATCCGCCTTGAAACAGGCCAAGCAGGATGCCCTTAGCGAGCTTGGCCGAGCCTGATGCTTTCCATGGCCTCCACCAGATTTGAAAGTGTGGTGCAGGTCGGGGTAGGAATGCCATGCTCCTTGCCGAGCTTGATGACCGTTCCGCAGAACCAGGGGTTCTCGGTTTTTCTTCCAGCCTCCATGTCTTGGCACATGGAGGTTTTTCCTGCAACCCCAAGTGAGGTCACGATCCTATGATTCTCCTCGATCAGATGATCGGGGAGGGTGACCCCTTCTTTTGCAGCTACTGCCTGTACTTCCTTGCATACCCTCTGGGCAAGATCCCAGACCGGCTCCTGCTTCAGGTTTCCGTAGGTTGCCCCAAGCAGGCTGCTGATGGTGTTGTAAGCGGTATTGAGCATGAACTTGTTCCAGAGCTGCAGGTGGATATCCTCGGGAACAACATAGCCGATATGGGCTTTTTCAAAGAGGTCGGCGATGGCCTTGACCCTTTCGCTCCTGCTGTTGTCCTTCTCCCCAAAGACTATCCGTCCCTCTTTTGTATAGATGATGGAGTTGCCTGTGTGGGTTGAGTCCAATCCGACTGCGAAGCTGTAGAGCACCCGCTCGCTTCCGAACGCTTTTGCAAGGATACGCTCACTTTCGATTCCATTGAGCAGCGAGAGGATGGCGGTCTGCGGACCGACCACCGAGTGCATCATCCCGATCGCCTGCTCGAGGTGATGGTTTTTGGTGGCGAGGATGACCAGATCGGAAACCGGTGCGGTGTCCGGGGTGCAGAAGGTGAATTGTGCTCTCTCTCCATTGAGGAAGATGCCATCCTGCTCGTATCGGTTCTTCCGCTCTTCGTCCACGAGAAAGCAGACCTGCTCCTTTCCCAGCAGCTGGTGCAGTCTCAATCCGTACAGGGCTCCGACAGCCCCACATCCGATCAGTGTGATGGTGTTCATAGTGTTGCAAGCTCCATGGTCAGTAGATACAGCTTCTCCAGCTGTTCGATGGTGATGTATTCGCCCTTGGTATGCGCTTCCTCGTAGCCGATGCTGCATACCAAGGCAGGAATTCCCAAGGCGTTGAGAATGTTCGCGTCACTGCCGCCGAGGGTGGGTTCCTCCCTGAGCGGGAGTGAAAGTGTTTCACATGCTTTTCTGAAGACCTGCAGGACTGGGGCTTCTGGATGGTGGCGATAGGCATCATAGAGGCGGTCGTGGATGATTTGCACCGCTCCTCCATGCTTTGCTGCACTTGCCTCAAGCGCTTCCTTCATGGAAGACACCTGCTTCTCCAGTTTCTCATTGCTCAGGCTTCGTGCCTCAAAGACTAGGGTTGCCTTGTCGCAAACGATGTTCTTTGCTCCCTCGGCGATGAAAGAACCGATATTTGCGGTGGTCTCTTCGTCGATGCGCAACAGGTGCATGGCACTGACTGCGTCACTGCCCATCTGGATGGCACTGATTCCGGTTTCCGGCTTGAAGCCGGCATGGGCTCCCTTTCCGGTGAAGATTGCTTCGATTCGGTCATAGGAGGGGGCTGCGGTGATGGCGAGTCCGACATCCTGGGAAGCATCGAGGGTGAAGGCGTAATCCACGCCTGCAAGGAGCGAAGGGTCGATCTTTTTCGCGCCAAGCAAGCCTTGCTCTTCTGCCGTGGTGAAGAGCACCACGAGGTTGGGATGCTCCAGACCTTTCTCCCTGATGGTCTCCAAGACAGAGAGAATTGCAGCAAGTGCAGCCTTGTCATCGGCTCCGAGGGCAGTGGTGCCGTCGGTTCTGATGATGCCATGCTCAATTACCGGCTTTGCACCCCGGGCCAGCTCCACGGTATCCATATGGGCGTTGAGCAGTACCGTAGGCCCGCTTCCCGGTAGGTAGGCATAGAGGTTCCCAGCTTCGTCGTATTGGGTGCTCAGGCCCAACGAAAGCAGCTTGTGCTCCAGATACAGGGCCAACCGAT
>Ga0172377_10008705_pt1 | contig 10413 bp, 2 predicted proteins | sample Pumphouse3metaG_FD_119749 | JGI IMG/M metagenome (GOLD analysis project Ga0172377, IMG submission 119749) | Leachate microbial communities from a municipal landfill in Southern Ontario, Canada - Pumphouse #3 metaG | ecosystem: Engineered > Solid waste > Landfill > Unclassified | place: Canada... | reverse complement strand
GTAAACATAAGAGACTATTCTTTTCTTATTTTTGATGCTGATGGATTCCTGATAAGCACGTTTGAAAATACGACATCGTATGTGGTAAACGGTACTTTGTACATTTTCATTAGAAACTGTTCAAAGTACGACGGAGGGGATTTTGCCTCAACAGTGAGTGTTGTTCTTCTTAGAAAGTTCTATACAACGGGTCCTAAGGAGTGTTTAACAAACTGGAATAATCTTGGAAGCGATGAGCCGGTTTTTGCAGTGCCTGTTGGAACATCATTGTCCACAGTCCCTAACCCACTGTCGCTAGCATTAGCTGATGTGGACAAGTGGGGCGACTATGGAACTAGCTTGTATGCTTTGTCTTTGTATATATCTAGTTTTTCCATTACGAATACGGTCGGCAGCGGCTATGAAGACTTAAGCGATGAAGAAATAGAGCTCGCTAATGACGAAATAGCATTTAAACTGAAATACGTGATAAACGTAAATAGAGATCTTTATTCTGCAACAAAGACAGACGGAAGCTTATTAAGCTTTAGCTTTATTACAGCAGTGAGTGCCGTTTCTGATCTTGGTATAACGTTTACTCTCAATAAGATCCTAAAGAATGATAGAACTTCTTCACATTGGAGTGAAGACGGATACTTAAAAGTAGGCTTAGACCGTCTAGATGGTGGTTCAAAGTTTTATGCGTCTAATATGGCAAGTTTTTTTAATGTAGAATTTGCTTACAAGCATACAGCGGAAGACAAATTGGAACTTACCACGAGCATGTATTCTTCTCTTTCATGGTCAGATTTGAAAGAGGCTTTTGTTCCAGAGACTATCGAAGGTGAAGAAGTTCTTTCTTCGTTTGCCCCTATGTATATTCCGCTTTACTATTCCATAGGTACTGTTCCAGATTCTTCCAACGAGCACCTTTATCCATTTCCAGTCTTTAAGGCCGAAGATGTCTTGGTATGGGTAGACGGCGTAAAATTAACGCCATACGTGGACTACACAGTGGTAAATTCCGATTTTGGAAAAGATTATCCAGGAACGTGTATAGTATATAGAAACAGTGCATTAGCTGTCGGAGAGACAGACGTGTCTGAAATGACCGATTTGTTAGCTCAGACATTTCCTGCAGCCAGCACAGCCGGAGTTAAGCACACAGTACGCGTATTAGCAGCAGCTCCAAAATATAGAAACAATTTTTACGTAGGGCCTAAGGCCGAATCTTCTGAATATTTCTGGACTAATCATACTAATGTATTAGAGAATAATGGCTACGAAGTAACGGACAACAGCGAGCTAGAAAACGGGCTAGCTTTTTATAAGGCCATTAAGCTTATCAAAGGAACTGGCATAGTTCCACCTAATCTTTCTGTCATGGCTAGGGATGCTTTATTGTGTTTTCAAGCGGGAAGATATCTACCTCTAAGTTTTTCCGTAAGAGACAGGGTTATTCTAGATAATGCGCTAGGCTTAGAAAATTTAAAGACTCACACGGATGTCGAGATCCATTCTTTCTTTGATGACGACGACAGTCTTGATGCGTTTTTTGAGACGTGCGATAGTTATAGCCCATTTATAGATACGCTGCTGAACCTTCTAGGCGGAGCAGAAGCTTCATATGTAAAGGCTTTCTGTGAAGCTAAATATGATCCTAGCTATGTTACAGACATTAATTCACAGGATTACGGTTATGGATGCAATTTCATCTTTTCTGGGGAAGCCACCAGCCCTATAGAGCTGTGGCTTAGAAGAAACGCAATTCTTTCCTATAAAACCACAGTTTATGGGGACAGTGTTCGCTTCCCATCTACCGTTCAGACTACTTTTGATGCCAGCTTCAATCTGCACACGCAGGGTTATCGCGGTAATATACGAGTGGACGGTTCTGGAACTTCTGGTTTGGTTGCAAACACAATGACCGAAGACAACGAAATATAAAATAGGAGCAAAAATGCATACATTCTTTGCATACAAGAGGAACGGTGTAAAAGGCTCGTGCTCTGGTTTTGCTAGATACGAGTTAGAAACTATAGACGACAAAGATCCGGAAAACTCTGAAACCCCTAAAGAATTCCTGGCTCTGTATAAGAACGCCAAACGTATAAGTCTTGAAGCTGAAGCTGACGCCGCAGTTTCCCAATGGTACGATCTAGCTTCTAAGATTGAAAAAAACGAAATGGAAATAAGGAAATGCCTTCGCCAAAGCGGGATCGACCATACAATAATAAGCAATTGCTGGTTACTAGAGTCTTCTTCTGTATTTGTACGAAAGTATTTTGATTTGAAACACAGGTTACATTCTCTTATTTATGGGAACGATAAAGATTTTAAGCTTTCGGATCTCTACCTGAAAGCTCCAGAAACAGCAAAAGAAAACTTGGAAGCTCTTGAAGAGACACAGCCGTTCTTATGGCTTAAGAATTTCTTTTTGTCCGAAGCAGAACAGAAGAATGTTACAAAAATACGCATCTTAGTTAAACCTTCTAGCTATAATACGTTTTCCAAAGATGAAGCCAAAATTGTAGTGGCAGCTATACGAGACAAATTTGTAAGGAACTCAGAAGACAGCATATCAGACTTAGCAAAAGTTAATAATTTTCTGGTAGACAGCGTGAGTTTCCTCTTTGATTTTGTTCCTAAAGAAAATCTGTCGCAGACAGACTTGTACAATATGGAGTCTATTACAGACGCATTAGGCACGTTAAAGAAGGCCAATTCTCGTTTTACCAAACAGTATAAAGAAGACGGCATTAATCTTGTACGTAAATTAGCTAAACGCGAAGAAGAAATAAGCGAAATTATCGAAATGGTTTATTCTAATATTAAAGGTTAGGTTACACATGAAGACAAGATTTGAGTTTATGCCGGCTGTTTGGCCAGAAGAAGGCTCGGTTACATCGCCTTATGGAAACAGCCAGCTAACTTCTGGTTTGACCCGCGTTACAGACCCGCTTTATCCTAGAGTGAATGAAATATTCCAGGACAAAGATGGGGCATGCTTTGTGTACAAAATTATCAATAGCGTTCATACGTACGTGCGTATTGGTGAAAATTCTGCAAGTGAGGTGCAGAATGGAAACTCAGATACTGTAGATCCTTATCGTAAGGTAATGGACATAGCTACTGATTTTTCGTCTGGGGTTCTTAACGGCGTAGCCATAGCTAGCGACGACATTCTTATTGGATGGACAAATACTACTTTGTATTCCATAGGAATAGACAAAGACTCTGAAACCATGGAAGTGCTTTCAAGCCAAAGCTTTTCTGGTATATTTAAGCTTGATGCCATAGTAGCTGGAGCTTATGTTTATGTGCTTATTATTAACACTAGTTTTGAAGCCAGCATCTACGAATGGAAGATAACAGGCAACACAACAGAAAGATTCTTGTTGGCCTCTGGCACTATTGCCAGTATTGAACAAGCAGCCTTCATAGGGTCCAACGGCAATAACGCATCATTTGTTACATTATTCGACAATACAGCCAAAGTTTATAAGAAGATAGCCAACGACATAGTTCTAGTTGAAGGCGAGCCTATGACAATAGGCGATATTAACCATAGTAGCATTGCTATAGTAAAGAACAACAATGTTCTAGGGAATTCTGGAAGAGAAGGGTACCTCGGGTTTTCTGTCTTTAGTGAGTCCGACCAGGAAGGCCAGTTCATTATGCTTAGTGTTCTTTCTAACGGAACCACTTCTTTCTTAACAGAGTCAAGTGTTTTTAGCGCGACAAAGCTAGAAAACCCAGTAATAATAGCTGCCAAGCAGTACGATGCAATAGATCCGGAAGGGCCTTCTATGGTTGGTATAACCAGCGTCACAGAAGGTGTTGTATGGGCTTCTAGCTTCACAAAGAAGTTCGATATCGCAGACATAACAAGCATCGGCTATATAAAGACTATTATTGATGCTTCTTTTGAAGTAAACGAAAGAACCAGATCTTTAGATGGCGAAACGAAAAATATGTGGTTTTCTATACTTTGGGTTCCTATTGCCGCAGGCATCCAGAATGCAAAAGCTAGCACATTTGGAATCATTGTAACGCCAAGTGATATGTACGCAAAACATCTTGGAGATTTCAAAGATACCGGGTTTGTTTATGAACAGTTACTAGCCGGGAGCAATATAACCCCAAATTATTTTAAAGATGGACGATGGCTTTTTCAAGGCATCAATGCGGGCACTAGCACAGCGCTAATAAGCATTCATACACCAGGAAACCTTCTCAGAAAATCTGTTATATACGCAGATACTTTAAGTTCTTATGAAGCTAATGTTGAAGAAGTAGATGCTGGCCATATTAATACAGATTATGAAGAAGCGTACAATGCAGAGATATCTAACTCTAAAATCGGAAGGAGCCAATCATTCAAAGCCTCATCGGACAAGGTTCTTTCGCCCGTAATTTCCGGATTTGACCCTCCGTTGTATTCTGATAGCCTATACGACACAAGAGCAATTACAGAAGTAAGTTCTGGGTGTGTGTTTAATTTTGATAATATTTTGGCTTCCGGTATTTTTAATGACAAATACGGTGGCGGATCCGAACAGGCAATCTTTACCTTCCACACCGGTCTTACTAAACTTTCTGTCTATGACAGAGTTTCTAAAAGCTCTTTTACAAAGGACGTAAGTTTCGTTGGATTAACTTCAGGATTTTCCATTGGAACAGCCAGGCTGTTTGGGCATGACGACTTAGGCGTGATAGTTGTATCTTCTGATAACACGATTCATTATGGCTTGGTGCCTAGAATTCTTGATGCTAATGCTTCTTCAATCTCAATAAGTCTAACTGTATTGGCGGATATCACGTATCTAGCTGATAAGACCATTTTCTTTAGCAACGACAATAGCATGGGCGCAGTAAAGATGGAGCTTTCTTCAGCTTCTATTGTAGCCAAAAGTGTAGATTATATTTCTTCATGGAATAGAACAGCACGAGCTAAGGATCTGGCGTTGTTTCCTGATGCAATGAATAGCCAGGGCAATCTTGGTTCCGTGATAACTTCAGAGCTTACTGATATATCTTCTGACATGACCACAGGAGGGATTATAGGAGCTGAAGCACAGGGAAATATAATTGCATTAGCTGTTTCTTATGAAGTGGTTTCAACATCGTATAGTGCCAATATTGCAGTAATGAAAAAAGGCCAAAGCACTAACCTGGGCTATGATATTTTTAATGTCTCTGGTTGTCCTTTTGGTTATAACGCGAGCGTCAATGCCGTGTTTAAATTATCTGGGGCAAACTCAGCTGAAATGGTAGTGCTAACTAGCAGCGCAAGCTGCCAGATATTCTCTTGCGATATTGGTTATACAAACTCTAGCAAAGAGCCAGTCTACAAGCTTGTCGGAACCATTCCAAGCATATCCATTAACAGATGTTTTACAACGCATTTCGGAATAATGCACATCACGGCTTCGCCTGCTTCTGTTGTGCAATTGCTAAATATTCCATATGGAGGTATGACTCAGGTAACAAAATCCACGACATCAGTACAGTGCTTTTTGGTAATAGGGAATAAGTCTTATGGGTACGAATCTGGTCGCCTCTACGAACGCGATATAGAAACTAGCATAGTACGCGCGCATCAGGGCACATTCGAAGAAGTAAAAGCCACAGAAACTCAGGCCACAAGAACTATAGCACAGACGATTGAGGGCGATGTAGTTCAAGCCAATGGCGAAATCAGGATAATGCCTGAAGGGGTTCTTACGTGTGAAGCCGGGATCCAGATAGTTGAAGACGCATCCGAATACTTACAGTATGAAAATGAGTTTGCCCAGCTGTATGCTAATTATTGTGATGCTGCTGTAAGCTATATATGGACTAATCATTATAAACAGGCTAGTGAAATAACCAGCGGTTTAATAACAGCATTTCCGGCTACTCCTAATTGGACTCCTAGCGGACAAGGAGTTTTCGGTCACGGTGTGTTGCCTAATTTAAAAATTAGTTTGTGCCATTACTATTCTCATTTGAATTCTGGCACTTCTTTACTTCCATCTGATAACAAAATAGCTATAGTAAGCTGTGTTTTAGGTGATACGAGTGTAGCCATATTGCTATTTAAAGATGCTGCAGCTTCTAGCGGCTACAGAGTAGAATTTGGCGGAAACTGCTTTTCTGATGGGTATTCCCCAGTGTCATACCCTAGAACAACAACAGTGCTTAGTGTAACTAATGTCGTAACAAATACGCCGCCTCCAGGCCACGGGGGATACTACGGAGAAGAGCTTACGATCGTTGCCTCTATGTCTGTGGTATATCAAGGTTCTACCACAAACATAGCTGAGGTGTCTCTAACTTACAAATCAAAGACCTATTATATAGCTGAACAAGAGACTACATCTGCTATAAAAATTAACTATATTCATAAGCTCGCAGGTGCGATTACCGGCTTGAATAGCGACAAGCTTTTGCTGGCTATGAACAACTTCTATGTCAATTGTGGGACAGTTAACTACGTGCGTTCCTGGTCTTTTATCTTTACGCCCGGTTATTCATATGGCACTGTGATTTACGCTACCAGAGCAGCTAGTTCTGTAAATAACAATGGTCTAGCTAATGTAGCTGGAGCCGTTAAATTGGTTACAGAAGGTGGGTCTAGCTTCCTGCTGTGTCCAGTAGCAATACAAGGAGCTAGCGTTGATACATACGGCTCCGTAGTAACTACTACGAAACAGTCTATAGGTTTCTTTGAAATAAGTGATCTTGCAAATATTGTTTATAAAGGATCTTCTCTTCTTGAGCAGACTTCTTCAACAGGTGCTGCCGATCCGGCTGATAATGACGTATTTTTGGTGCAGCATGATATAGGCCATCAGTATGCCCTTCCGGCTATAGTAAAGGTCAGAACATCTCGTTTTTATGGTTCTGGGCATGTAGCCATCAATATAGCAGCAGTAAAGTTTGGAATTCCACCTTTAATAGACGCTAGTAACACGGTTGCCATGGCCAATTGTTATAACCGTACGGTTACTTGGGGAACAGAAGACTTTAAAACAGCTGGAAAGGTATTTGCTTCTGTAATGGGAACAAGAGCAATAATATGCTCAGAAATATCAGACGAATTCTGGGTGACAGGAATAGCTAGCACTGCGACTTATATAAATCCTATAATGGTTGGATTACCTTTTGAGGATATAACCGAAAACAAAGATGATATCATAAACTCTGTGGATGTGAAATTTATTGCTCACAGCATGGTCTTCTCTATGATACGCAATGTTGGAAGTGATGGAGCGCCTATTAGAGCATTTGCTGGCGTAAATGCTATGCTATTTTCGTCAACTATAACTACCAACGAAACAGAAGCGCAAGGAAAGATCTGTTCGTTTATGATAAATGGTGTTGGACAAACTCGTTATTCTATAACTGGAGAGCCTTATCTTACATCGGACAAGCCTTTTACAGCTTGGTGGTGTGGAAACGGCAGTTTTATAAGACAGAATGATTGTGAAGGAATTTCGTATCTTTTACCAGAAAACGTATCTTCGTTGATAGATGCTTCAACCTTGATAAATTACGATAACGTTCTCTACAGCACTGATGCGCTAATTTCTGATTGGTATGCTTATCAGCCTTCCGAAGTGTCAGAAGTAGCATTTACCGGATTCTCATCTAACACACCATCAGAAGTAGCTACACAAGCTTCTGTATTTGCGCTTCCATGCGGCCTAAAGCACTATTATTTTCTTTCGGCGGCAGTTGTGCCTGCTATTGCATCTTTGTCTTATAATGCTAGCATTATAAGCCCCCTTGGTTATTCCGAAACTGACTGGAGCATGGTCGAACCATTCAAATACTCAATGTTCGAGTCTGGGGTGGTACCTGATATAAACTATTCTCATTTTCGCAGTACAATGGCTAGGATAGCGACCGCAGTGATTAACTTTGAGACTGCAAGTTACGCTGGACCCGAAGTTTATAGCGGACCAGTTTTAGAACCATACAGGACAGCTGTCTTTGTTTGCACAGAATGTAGAGAAAGCACCATTTTCAGTAGTTTAGATAACGATGCTGCATCTCGGCTGCTTATGATTCTAACAAAGAATGTCGCAAGCAACACCATCCTAGCCAGATTCGGTGTCGTAAACACTTCGGCTGTAGCATTAACGGATCCTGTATTAGTGTCCTCTGCTAAATATGGAAGCAATATTACCACATGGCCTATATTGCGAAATATCCACACAGAACAAGATGGTTTAGCTTTTACGGACGGCGTTAAGGTGTTCATAGCAAAATTTGATAGAACAAAACAATCGCTGGGCGATTTTCATGTTTCTGAAATTACATCAGGAAGTCCTAATCCCACTAGCATAATGAGCTATGTTTATACTGTGCGTACAACCTTCCCAAAGAATGTAGGCATAGATGACCTTAAGTTCGCTATTCTTGACAAGTTTGAAGAAGCCAAAATAATCACGTTTAAAAGTGACTATATTATTGTAAGTAACAAGACTATAGTCATAAGAACAGAATAGATACAATCGCCTTAACTATGCAGTTAAGGCGATTTCTCTCTACGAACTCTTAATTGACATTTTAACTATAGACAGGTCAATTATGCGCGCAAAGTTTTCGTTTCTTAAGCCATTTAAGCTTTACAAGAACCTTTCGATTGTGTTTGAAACTCGCCAGAAGAAAGAAGAAAATTCATGCATCATCTTTAGTCAGACTAAAGAGGGAACTTTTGATATTATAAACAAAAGAATTTTTAATCCACAGTACATACGTTGTTTTTATTTAGAAAAATTCTTGGATAAGACCATCTTTAGAAAGCTAATAAACACCAACAGAATTGATGTTTACAAAGAATTAAAGACGAACTCTTACTTGACAATTCTTCCTATACAACGCGGAATTCTTAAGAACAAAAACTGTTTTTACCCTTTGTGGCCAGAACTATCCAGAATGTTTACCGTTCCTGGGGCTATAAACAAGATGAACAACCAGAAAAATCTGGTCCGCATTCTTTCATCCTCTTTAGCGCTTATTCCGTCAGCCCTTTATAAAGAAAACTACGTTATAGTAGATGCAAGTATTTTCGGAAATGATTTTGGCGATACCGAAAGCGAATGGATAAAGGGGCTGACTGTTGGTTCTGTATTCTACTTGCATATTCGCAATGTTATAAACATGAAAGCGTATGACGATTGGGCATTTAAAGGAAGAAGGGTTCTTCTTGCAGATACTAAGTCAGGGCTGTACTTTCCAATTCCAGAATCTATAGAAAAACTAAGCCTAGGAAAGCTCCGTTGGATGCTAAATATTCTTCACAAATCTATAATTGGCCAAGCTTTATCCGAAGAAGATCTAACAGATGAAGGCGACATTCAAAGTGTGGTAGCTCCAGGAAAGAAAGCCTATGCAGTTTTTGAAACCGGAGAGGATAAGCTTCAGCTCAAGGCTGAAGTGGTGTTTAGAAGCCAGGGTGATGCTTTTTCAGCCTTTGTAGCTGCTAACTATCCTGAGGCAGATGCTATTATAGAAGATAATATAGCGCATATTACAGAGAGCAAAGAGTCTGCACATCTTCTGGGTGCTCTTAAAAGCAAAAAAATACGTCTTTACATATCCACAAATAATCTTTCTGACGAGCGCATTTTTAAAAAAATACGAGGAAGTTTTAAGCTTAACAAAGCCGAAGAGTTTTCTATGTCCCGCGTGCTGGCTATTGATGAAAAGGCCGAGCCTTTGGGGCTAAAGTTTATTTTGGAAGCCCCAGAAGAAACAGAAGAAGTATTCAAGGCTAAAGCAGTAGTTCTAAAGGAAGTAGACGGGTTAAAGAATTCTATACCGCTCTCTTCAGACCAACGCGAAATGGTTTCTTCCATAAATGACAGGGTAGAAGAGATTCTGACAGATAAAAAAACAGACGCCACTATTGATATAGCTAATGATGCACAGATAGTAGACCTCAAACGCAGGCTTACCGCTTCAAGGCTTCTTGATGTGCAGAATAAGAAATCTGCCGAAGTAGTGGACGTATTGGCCAAGAAACAGGAATCTGCTTCTATAATAATAAACGGCGAAGACATCAAGCTAAGGGAAAAATTGGAGAGTCTGAAGGCCACGGCTTTGGAGCCGGTTGTGTTTCCGTCTGATAGCCGCAACACTGAAATAAACAAAAGCTCTCTTAAGTCCATACGGAAATCGTACCTTGATGACCTTTATGAGTATGACCAGTACCGTATATTTACGCAATTTAGCGACTCTAAAGATATTCCAATATTTGTTGAGTCGATAGAGCGCACAGACACTTCATCGGCTCTTACTGCTAAAGATACTTTAACTATAAAGTTTAATATAGCCGGGGAGCGCCCTAAGAGCATGACTATAGATGTTCCAAGGGTTGATTCTGACGGATTTCTTTATTTGCAAGGGTCTAGAAAGCAGATAACCAACCAGATAACAGTT
>Ga0172377_10008704_pt1 | contig 10413 bp, 10 predicted proteins | sample Pumphouse3metaG_FD_119749 | JGI IMG/M metagenome (GOLD analysis project Ga0172377, IMG submission 119749) | Leachate microbial communities from a municipal landfill in Southern Ontario, Canada - Pumphouse #3 metaG | ecosystem: Engineered > Solid waste > Landfill > Unclassified | place: Canada... | reverse complement strand
TTTTATCAGCGAACATCAAATACAAATTGAAACCAAAGAAATATGTTGTTAAGAATCCGAAGATGCTCAAGACAATCATCAAAATAGCGAAAGTCATCAAATTAGTTCCGCCAAATATAGCGATTAATATTCCAGAAATTAAGGCGAATAAATACAAGTAATTGATAGGCATACTCGCGTATTGAATCGCTTGATTTAAGAAGTCAGTTCTCTGTTCAATATTGGGATATTTTCTTCTCTCATCTTTCTTAATTTCACGCATTCGAACAAAGACTGTGATGTAGGCGAGAGAGTTGATTGACTCCATGACGAGGATGGCGAACATCGTTGTTGAATTGAACGACAAACCGGTCAGCAAAAGAATGAGAAGTCCTAAGCCCATGGTTAAAGAGTTGGCTGCAGTCACTGCGAGAGCGGCGTAAACTCCATGAACAACAAGGTAGAAAAGACCTGCAAATATAAGAGTTAAGCCAAGCACTAAGAAAAAGTAGAAATTGTTGTGCTCATCGTCACCCGCTTTTGAAACGTAACTTGCAACTGAGGTGTCATCAAAATAATCGTTAGCCACCATGTCGTAGTAAGTGCCGCCGGCAAAATAAGAGCTGATGCTGTCTGTTGTCTCGGTGCTCAATTCATCCGCAAATTCAAATGATAAATACACGGTGTATGTTTCAATGTAATCTGCTTCGACTGTTTCAAGTCGATTATAGGTATATGAAACAATATCATCTTCAGCAAAGAAAGCGTCGTGACCAGAATAATCGCCGTCTTGGTCTTCCGAATAGCACAGATCAGCAACTGCTGTATCGATGGAATCGTATGACTTTTTATCGGATATCGTTCTTAAAGTCTTATATGAAATATTCAATCTATAGGTGTCGGAATAGTCGCCGGTCGTGTTGTAGAAAGAACTGATTCCCCCCGTCAAGCCAATCGTGAGATAGCCAGCGAGCAAAGCTAGAATCACGATGCTTGTCGCAACGATGAATCCGCGACCTCTCTTTTTAGTTTTATCAATAGAAACGTAATTTGTACTAGTTAATTTCTTTTCGATTTTCTTCGGTTGAGTAGATAGTCCAAATGTTCTACCCTTTTTCGAGAAAACTGAAGACGACATCATCCAGTAAGTCATCCACTTGGTTAAGTAATTAGCGAAGATGAATGTTGTGAGTGAGCCGATGAGAAGGATGCCGCCAAAGGTATCGATCATTCCCGTGCCAATAACAAACATGAATAGAGCTATTACGAAGACTAAGCCACATGATTCAGCAGTGACTGCAAAGGATTTACGATATCCTTCACTGTTAGCTTTTTCAATGGTTTTACCCTTCATCAATTCATTTTTAACACGCTGGAAGTAATTTATGTTGATAAATATTCCCAACAGGACTGAGACCACTACCGCTGCGATCGACACGGGAGTAAAGGCAAAGCCCACGAAATTCATAATCATAATTTGAATCAAGGTAGCAACGGAAACGGACAAGCCCGAAAGCAATCCAGTTACGCCGTATTCAATGACCAAAGCAATCAGCATTAAAGCGAAACTTGCGCCCACGCCAATCAATAAATTTGTCAAAGCGCTAGAAGGATATGTTGCGTCGATGGTGTTTGAATAAACATAATCAACATCAAATCCATAATCTTCAGCATTGAAGGCATTTACAAAACTTCTCGCGGATGAAACAGTGAAATCATTTCCATCATCATCGGTAGAAATAGTGATATAGCCGTTATCTGAATCGTAATTTGAAAGGTCGACGGTCGAAATAACTTTTTCAGCAACATCTGCTAAATAATTGTCGCCGTAAACTAAATCGTATGAATCGTATTCAGCATCGTAGTTTTGCCATACGTATACTGTTGTATTTGTCGTTGTTTCGCCATCGGAGTCAGCCTCGGTTTCAACTTCCTGCGCCTGAGCTAATAAATCTTGGTAGACTTGCTCATCGCCGACGTTCCAAGCAACGATAGGTGTTGCTCCATCGTAGTCGAGGGTAAGAGGATCTTCGTCTCCGAATAGATCGGATCCGTCAATGACGTAATCTTCAGCGGTAAAGAAAGACAGTTCACCTGAGGATTTTACAACTCTCATGATGTTGTCAAATTCACTTGTGTTGTCAGGTGCTAAGGATATTCGAACTTGATCTGTGCCCAAAACTTCTAAATCATAGTTGGTTGCCCCGGCTAAGTCTAAACGATCTGCAAATTTTTCTTCAATGTCCGCCTGATTTAATTCAATTCCCCCGTCGCGCTTAGAAATATTTAGAACAACTTCTGTTCCACCGTCATACTCCAGCGATAGGTTATTTGAATCATAAACAGCCTGAATGTTGAAACAAATCATAACAGATAGACTCAATACCATGACTATTAATGCCCAAAATCTTCTCATATATACCCTTTCTATTTTTAAATTTAAAGAATAGCAATATCCGGTAAATTTAAACTCTAATAAGTATAAAAAAACATACTTATTTTGATTATTTTCACGTTATTAACTTTACCATTTACACGCGATAATATCAAGTTTATATATATAATTGTAATTATATTTTTTCAATATTTTTTTATATTAGTTTTAGGATAGCCGTAATCGTGAAATTAATAATAAAGAGAATGGCTATTCCAATGACGTAAGGATTTAAATTCTCTTTCTTTTTTGCAAATAGACTCATCACCACATACGCGATAACTCCAATGCCTAATCCATTGGCTAAAGAATAAGTCAAAATCATCATTAATATAGTGAGAACTCCAGCGTATAAAGTGATCATGTCGTCTTTTCCCATCGTCTTAACAGCGTGGGAGAAAATCAAGATGCCAACCGCTACCAAAGCGGGGGCAGTAACGCAGGAATAAGAGAAGATAGAGAAAATTGGATAGCAGAAGGCGGCGATTAAAAACATGAGACCTGTCGTACAAGCCGCTAAACCGGTTTTAGCTCCCATCGAAGCACCGATGCTCGATTCCGCAAAAGAAGTGACCGTTGAAGTTCCAAGAGGAGCACATATTAAAGCCCCCGTGGCATCAACCATCATCGCTTTTCTACCATCTATCAAATTTCCGTCGGGTCCGATGAGCCCGCAATCCTCACCAACGGTAACCAAGGTGGCCGTCGTGTCGAAAAGATTGACTAAGATCAAAGCGAATATCGCCATGTATGACTCGGGATTGACAAAAATATCTCCAAGCATTGCCGTGAATGATTCCGTATTTCCCTCGGATAAAAATCCAAAGAAAATGACATCTTCAAATCCAGAAGCACCAAATGAGATGCTCGAGTCAAACCAAGGGGCAATCGGAAGTCCGCTCGATAGAGCGTAAGCTTTAGATCCCGTCGCTATCATAATTGAGGTAATGACAACGCCAGCCACCGCCACGATTAATAAGGTTATAGGTATAGCAAATCTCGAGACGCTCTTGTTTTTTGAATACATGAGGCCCAAGACGAGTAAAATTCCTAAAAATGCTAAGAGAACCGAAGGGCTGTCAAAGCTTCCTAAGGTAACTAAAGTGGCCTCGCTGTTGGTGATTATTCCTGAGCCGCTCAATCCAACAAAGAGGATAAAGCCACCTAAACCAGCCGAGATAGCACTCTTCAAGCCTTGGGGAATACTCTCGATTAATTTTTGTCTCAAAGGTGTCAGCGACATAGCAAAAAATAAAATGCCGGCCACAAACAATAAAATCATGGCTTTCTGCCAACTAGAACCCACGGAGCTATACACCGTATAGGCCAAATAGGCATTCAATCCCATTCCAGCTGATAAAGCGATGGGATAATTGGCAAATAGACCCATAAATATGGTGACTAAGCCAGTCAGCAATGCCGTGGCGAAAAAAACTCCGCTCGCGTCCATTCCCATCGAAGACAAAATATTTGAATTGACGGGTAAAATATACAACATAGCGACAAAGACAACGACACCAGCAATGATTTCCGTACGAATATCACTGCCCTTGGCTTTTAATTTAAAACGTCTTGATAAAAATTCTTTCATGTAAGCGCTCACTTTCTAACAATATAGATAATAAACGAATGTCGAGCGAAAGTCTAGAAAATGTTGTCAGTTCCCTTATATTTATCTAAATATCCCAAGTGTTCATATGCTTTTTTGCTCGCAACGCGCCCTCTTGAAGTGCGATTCAACAAGCCAATTTTAACTAGGTATGGCTCATAGACATCTTCCAAATTAACTGAATCTTCCCCGATGGCAATCGCGATGTTCGTCAGTCCCGTCGGTTTGCCTTTGTAGCGAACGATTAAAGTTTCCAAATATTTGCGGTCGATATCATCTAAACCAAGCTCATCTATTCCCAGTCCGTTCAAGGCCGATGTCGCTAATTTCACATCGATGTAATTCAGATTGTTGATCGTCGCATAGTCCCTGACTCTCTTGAATAGTCTATTAGCGATTCTCGGCGTTCCGCGCGAGCGCTTAGCAATCATGAAATTGGCTTCGGACGTGATCGAAATATTAAATACTTTCGATGTTCTCTCAATAATTTCCATCAGTGAATCTTCCGAATAGTAGTCAAAGTGACCCGTGATGCCGAAGCGGTCTCTCAGCGGTGAAGATAGGCTTCCCGCCTTGGTGGTTGCACCGATCAAAGTAAAGGGTGGCAATTTAATATTGATGGTACGAGCATCGGAATCTCTCCCGACAACTATCGAGAGCGAAAAATCTTCCATCGCTTCGTACAGCACTTCTTCAACGATGGCTGGAAGCCGATGAATTTCATCGACAAAAAGGATGTCGCCTGGATTTAAAGTTGAAAGAATGGAGGCTAAATCCCCCGTGCGATCTAAGCTAGGTCCATTGATTATTCGAATTTCTGAATGCATTTCATTTGCGATGATGTTGGCGAGCGTCGTCTTTCCCAAGCCCGGAGGCCCATATAAAAGAACGTGGTCGAGAGGTTCTTCCCTCAGCAGCGCGGCTTTAATATAGATTGAAAATTCTTTGACCAGGCTATCTTGACCGATGTACTCTTTTAAAGTTTTAGGTCGAATAGAGATATCAAAGTCATCGCTTTGTTCGATAGCTTCATGAATTATATCATCCATGCTTACTGTCCTTTGTTCGCGGATAAGTATTTTAGCGCCAACGAAATGTATTCGGAGGTGGTTAAGCCCCTCTCACTTATCTGACTGATGGATTTAACTATCTCGCTGTTGGTAAAGCCAAAGGACTTCAGTCCTTCCATCGCTTCGTCCAATTGCTTGTCGCCAGTGTTGGTATCGGTCAAAGTCAATTTTCCTCTCAAGTCAAGAATGATCTGCGAGGCGGATTTTTGTCCGATTCCTGCTAGCGTTTTTAAAAAAAGCAAATTGGAGTCGTTGATGGCTTGCACCAAGCGCTCCGGCGTCGTTGACCCGAGAGCGTTAATCGCTGTTTTCGGCCCAACGCCCTTGACGGAGATTAACTTTTGAAAAATTCTTTTTTCTTCGAATGTCTTGAAACCGACTAAAAACTGCTCGTCTTCACGAACGTAAAAAACCGTATAGACCAACATGGTAGCGGAAATGGGATAATCTTCCGGGTGAGAAACAAAAACTTGGTACCCAACCCCTTGGCATTCCACGACGATGCTATTCTTTTGATGCAGTGCAATCTGTCCTTTGAGATAAAAATACATATTGATTAAATTAACCCCATTAGCAAGACAACAAAAAGAATCATAACGAAAGAAACGCCAGCAAGTATTCCATAAATAGTTCTATTTCTTTCGATTTCTTTCATTAATGTTTTTTCCTAACAAGTAAATTATAATATATTTATATAGTTAATTAAACAATTTAACTAAAAACATGTCACATAAAATATTTTAGGGAAAAATTTGCTATACTTAATTAAAGAAAAGGACAATATATCAAATGAAAATTTTATTATATTTAGAAAATAAAAAAGGACTGGCCAACTCTGGCATCGGTCGAGCCATATATCATCAGACAAAAGCTTTAGAAACCAACGGAATTGACTATACGTATAATCCCAAAGATACATTTGACATCGCGCATCTAAACTCTTATCAAGGTCACACTTTTCGCCTGCTGAAGAAGTACAAAAAGCAAGGTATCAAAGTCATATCTCACGGCCATTCCACTCACGAAGATTTCAAGGAGAGTTTTCGCTGCTGGAAACTCATCGCTCCGATTTATAGCCACTGGTTGAACCGCATGTACAAAAATGCTGATTTAATCATCACACCGACGCCATATTCCAAATCGCTGATTGAGAATTATCCCGGTGTCACCTGCCCAGTGCTGGCAATTTCCAACGGATTAGTTCTCGAGGAATACTTGCCTAAGCAGTCAAATGTCGATAAATTTATCTCGCATTTCAATATTAAACCCGAAGACAAGATTGTCATCGGAGTCGGATTTTTCTTCAAGAGAAAAGGCATCGATGATTTTTTTGAAACGGCTAGAAGAATGCCAAGCGTGAAATTCATCTGGTTTGGTCACCTTCCCAAAATCCTCACCACGCACTACATCAATCAATGCATAAAAAATAAACCGGACAACGTTTTGCTTCCCGGTTACATCAAGGGGGAGATTATCAAGGGGGCGTATCAGCGCTCCACCTGCATGCTTTTCCCGACGCACGAAGAAACGGAAGGAATTGTCGCGCTGGAAGCCCTCGCGTGCCACCTGCCCCTCATCGTGAGAGATGTCGGAGTCTACAAGGATTGGCTCACCGATGGAATCAACTGCTACAAGGGAAAGAATGTCGATGAGTTTGTTGGAAAAATCAACCTATGCATCAGCAAAGATCAAACAAAATTAACTGAAGAAGGATACAAAGTAGTCGAAGAGCGCTCGATTGAAAAGGTCGGAGCCCAGCTAAAACAAGCCTATTTAGACTTGCTCGAATCAAATATTTAACAATTAAAAACTAGTCCATATATATTTCAAAATAATTGAAATTAAAGGACTAGTTTTTTTAAATCATTAATACTTATAGCCTAATTGTAATATTCAAATTCAAAGTCATCAATGATGACGCTCGAACCATCTCTAGCTCCAAGCTTCCTCAATTCATCATCGACGCCTAAACTATTCAAATAGGACAGCAATTTCATCATGCCCTCATCGGTCTTGTGATTGATGAGGCGATATGCCTTAACTACTCTCTCCCCTTCGATTCGATAGTGGTTGGGTGACAATTTCATTATCTTGAACTTAGGCTGTTGCAAATCTTTGGCGTCGTAGACAACTTCCTCAGACTTCTCCGGAGTATAAAGAACAAATTTCGGAGTGTTTTGAACAAGATCGTACGCTGCTCTCAACAAAGGTTTTAAGCCTTTATTCGTCAGAGCGGAAATCTCAAACATCGGATATTTGTCTCCGTATTTATCAGTTATCTTCTTCTCAAAATCATCGACCTTGGTCCGGTCAGACAAGCAATCAACCTTGTTGATTGCAATCAACATAGGTCTCTTTAGCAAGTCTAATTTATATGCGGCAAGTTCATTGTTGATCTTCTCGAATGAATCAAATATATCATCAGTGCGCGAAATATCAACGATGTGAATAATAACTCTGCATCTCTCCACGTGGCGCAAGAAGACAAAGCCCAATCCTCTGCCTTTGGAAGCGCCTTCGATAAGTCCAGGCAAATCAGCGATGACAAAAGATTCAGTGTCGGAGATTCTCACGGATCCCAGCATCGGTTCCAAAGTCGTAAAATCATATTCCGCTGTCTTAGGTTTGGCGTTGCTCACGACCGAAAGAAAAGTAGATTTTCCAACCGAAGGCAATCCGACTAAACCCGCATCGGCGATAAGTTTAAGCTCTAATATTAAAGTTTTTGTTTCTCCAGGGGTTCCGTTTTCGGCTGTTCTTGGAGAGCGATTAGTCGAAGAAGCAAAGCACGCATTGCCTCTTCCGCCTCTTCCGCCTTTACAAGCGAGATAGGTATCATCTTCCTTGGAGAGATCGGCTAAAATATTTCCTTCCAAAGTTAAAATTACTGTACCGATTGGCACATCTAAATAAACATCTTCTCCGGCACGACCAAAAGAGTTTTTCTTGTGACCCTTATCGCCATTTTCAGCTTTGACCTTAATGGCGTGGCTGTAGTGAGATAAGGTATTGATTCCTCTTTTCGCGATGAAATAAATCGATCCGCCTCTTCCGCCGTTTCCGCCGTTGGGCCCACCGTATTCAACGCATTTTTCTCTTAAAAATGAAACAGCTCCATCTCCGCCAAAACCAGCGGCAAGATAGATCTTTGCTTTATCAATAAACATTGCAATACCTTCTTTCTTTAAAAAAGACTCCCATAAAAAGGGAGCCTAATAATTTAATCTTTTAGTTAATTATTTGCTTGCTGTAGCAACTTCTACAACAGGGTAAACAGAAACTTTCTTTCTGTCTCTACCGAGTCTCTCGAATTTTACTATGCCGTCAATTAAAGCAAATACTGTATCATCTTTAGCAAGCTTTGTGTTTGCACCAGGATGAATTCTTGTTCCTCTTTGACGATATATAATCGATCCAGCGTGGCAAAATTGACCATCGGACAATTTAGCTCCCAATCTCCTACCAGCAGAGTCACGGCCATTCTTAGTAGAACCGACACCCTTATGGGAAGCGAAGAGTTGAAGATCAAATATGATTTCCATAATCTTAGTTCCTTTCCTTATTTATTTTGACAAATTTAGGATAACTTTTTGCAATGAGCTCAAGTTGTCTATATAAGACATCCAATACAATCGAGTCGTAAGGATTAATATCCTTAGTCGCTTCGACGTACCCCTGTCCTTTTTCATACGAGTATTTTACTGATTGAGATTCCTTAATCGCTTTTAGTGCGCCTAGGAAACATGCAGAGACGCCGGCGCAGACAATGTCTTTACCTTCTTCCGCATAATCAGCGTGACCACTGAGTTCTATTCGAGAAATATTTTGACTATTTTGTTTAATTAGAACTCTAATCATAATGGCTCCTTATTCCGCAATAGCGATAGCTTCGATGCTAACTTTTGTGTAAGGTTGTCTATGACCTGTGTGACGACGATAATTCGCTTTTGCTTTATATTTGAATATATCGATTTTCTTTGCCCTACCTTGTTTGACAATCTTTGCTGTAACTGTTGCACCTTTTACGAAAGGGGCACCAACATTTAAAGATTTGCCATCAACAATAAGAACTTTCTCGAAAACCAATTCATCACCTTCAGCTCCATCTAACTTTTCAACAAAGTAAGATTGGCCTTCTTCAACGCGAAGTTGTTTACCGCCAGTTTCAATAACTGCAAACATATAATTTCCTCCTGTGTTCTACACTTTATTACTCGCTATTAGCGGCCCCGTAAGGAGTTGTATGCCGTAGATACGCGGTTGAAAGCCAAGTGGAATGCAATTCAACTTTGTATAGTTTAGTAGAAAACATAGCAATAGTCAAGTGATTATTACCTATAACCACCAATAAGTATACGCTAAAAAATATTGGGATAGGACATATTTAATTTGCCTTTAATTCGGCGCTTTTTAGATTTACAACACCAATTCGTACACGATTCTTTTGCGATTGGTCTTCAAGTAATCTAAATACACGATTCCACAGTAAACAAATCCTCTTTTTTCAATGATGTGCTGCATTCGCTTGTTGTCGGAGTGCGTGTCGATGCGAATCGACTTAATCGAATGATTTGGGCAACATTTAGCTTCAGTTGTCACAAAATCAAAGAAATAGTTATATAGACCTTTACCTTGATACTCTTTCTTAACGGCGACGGAATGAATTGTGAGATAATCGCTGGTATAAAGCTGCCAGTCACCTGAATATAAATGCTTGTAAGATGATTCGATTTCACCGCAGATAACAGCACCAACGAAGCACAAAACTCCATCGTCAAAAACGCCATACATCTGTTCCTTGCTCACGTAGTCCTTAATCTTATTTAAATCGGGATTGCCATCTTGCCATTGATTGCAGCCATCGCTCTTTAAGATTTCTCTTCCGTTTTCAATTATATTGTATGCGTCATAGATCTCTGAAACTTCAATTTTTCTTACTGTTGCGTTCATTTGTTATTATTCAGTCTCCATAGCCGCTTTGCATAAAAATATGTTTTTTGTACATTTATTCTTATTATTATACCTAATTGCTCAATTAAAGCAAAATTAATAATTATTAAATTTCATTTTTTTATTTGTGAGAATAAAACTTTTAATAATATACCTTACAATCTTATTATTCTAAGCATGCTAATATGCTAAACTAAAGTCGAAGGAAGTAAATATGGAAAATAAAATAGAATGTCCTTATCAATACAGCTGTGGCGGATGCGATCTTTTGGAACTTCAGTACGCTGATCAGTTGATGTTTAAAAATAATGAGACTCAGGAACTTTTCGCAAAGTCAGGCTTGGTGTTTAAAAATATCGAGCCCATTTTGC
>Ga0172377_10008701_pt1 | contig 10416 bp, 9 predicted proteins | sample Pumphouse3metaG_FD_119749 | JGI IMG/M metagenome (GOLD analysis project Ga0172377, IMG submission 119749) | Leachate microbial communities from a municipal landfill in Southern Ontario, Canada - Pumphouse #3 metaG | ecosystem: Engineered > Solid waste > Landfill > Unclassified | place: Canada... | reverse complement strand
GTTATGGAAAAATTATATAAGAGTGTAGCGACCGGTAATGAGGCTCAGATTTCTATTGATAGCAATTCAAAACCTGATTATCGTGTTAAATTGAATGAAGAACTGAGTCGTCTTCGCGACAGTGAAATGTGGAGAACAGCTGTTACGGTACGTAAACTTCGTCCTGAAAATAACTAATTCCGAAGTATTTCTCGGAAGTTGATTCTTAAGAATGTCAGATGTCTTATGAATTAGAATTTTAAAAAAGAGAAGCGACAACTATGCCGCTTCTCTTTTTTAAAATTCTAAATTTTCGTTTTTTTGGAATATTATTCATTTCCTTCAGTTTGTTAATAAGCTGTATCAGATTGTTTAAGAGGATGTACTTTGATAATTATGCGTATTTATGATTAAATGTGATATGATTATACGAAAATATTGCAAGAATATTAATTTTTATGTTATAAAAGCTATTTTTTTTATTATTTCTTGTCTAAAAGTCGTTGATTTAATGTATTTTTGTAATGTAATGTTAGATAAATAAATGAAATCCGTTCAATGTTTGTTGATTTTATTAAAATACCTAACAAGTGGGAGACCCCTTCTTCTTGAATTTTAAATGATAACAAAAGAAATAGGAAATGGTATATGATTTGAACATGATTGAGGCTTTTTATTCTGCCTATCCGTCAAAGATTAAACAAATACGAACGGTGTTGCAACGTCCGATGACTTTGGCCGAAAAGATTCTTTATGCTCATCTTTATGATGAGAAAGATTCAAAAAAGTACCGTAGAGGTGTTGATTATGTTAATTTCCGACCCGATCGTGTGGCTATGCAGGATGCAACTGCTCAAATGGCTTTACTTCAATTTATGAATGCCGGGAAAAAACAGGTGGCTGTTCCTTCAACTGTCCATTGTGATCATTTGATACAAGCGGATCATGGTAAGGATGAAGATTTGGTTGCTGCGATGTCGGTTAATAAAGAAGTTTATGATTTCTTGCATGATGTAGCTTCCCGTTATGGAATCGGTTTTTGGAAACCCGGAGCGGGGATCATTCATCAAGTTGTACTTGAAAATTATACGTTTCCGGGTGGTATGATGATTGGTACCGATTCTCATACTCCTAATGCCGGTGGTATGGGCATGGTAGCTATCGGCGTAGGTGGTGCTGATGCTGTGGATGTGATGAGCGGTATGGAGTGGGAGTTGAAGATGCCCCGCATTATCGGTGTTCATCTTATCGGCAAACTTAGTGGCTGGACTTCTCCGAAAGATATTATTTTAAAGTTGGCCGGTATTCTAACGGCAAAAGGTGCAACAAATTGTATCATTGAATATTATGGATCGGGTGCTGCTTCATTATCTGCTACCGGCAAGGCCACGATATGTAATATGGGTGCTGAGATAGGTGCGACAACTTCGATTTTCCCCTATGATAAACGCATGTTTGTTTACTTAAAAGCAACAGGAAGAGAAGATGTAGCCGTAATGGCCGACCGCGTGGCTGATAATCTTTGTGCTGATAAAGAAGTAATGGCTCATCCCGAAAAATATTTTGATAAATTAATAGAGATTGATTTGTCTGATTTGGAACCGTATGTTAATGGTCCTTTTAGTCCTGATGCCGCTTGCCCTATTTCACTGTTCGCTGATAAAGTAAAGACTAATGGTTATCCTCAACAGATGGAAGTAGGATTGATCGGCTCTTGTACGAATTCTTCTTATCAGGATCTGAGTCGTGCTGCTTCTATTGCTCGTCAGGCGGTTGCTATGAATATCAAAGTGGCTTCACCTCTTATCGTGAACCCCGGTTCCGAAAGAATACGTGCTACAGCCGAACGTGATGGTATCATCAATGCTTTTAAATCTATCGGGGCTACGTTGATGGCTAATGCGTGCGGGGCTTGTATCGGTCAGTGGAAACGCCATACGGACAATCCGACAAAACGGAATTCTATTGTGACTTCGTTTAATCGTAATTTTGCCAAACGTGCGGATGGTAATCCGAACACTTTTGCTTTTGTTACGTCACCGGAGATTGCCGTAGCATTTACTATTGCGGGTGATTTGTGTTTCAATCCTTTGAAAGACAGTCTTTTAAATAAAGACGGAAAGTCAGTTAAGTTATCTGAACCGAAAGGTGAAGAATTGCCGGTCAAAGGTTTTGCTTTAGGCAGTGAAGGCTTTGTTTCTCCCACGGGTGAACAAAAGCCAATTAACATTAATCCGGCATCTAAGAGACTGCAATTATTAGAACCTTTTTCTGCTTGGGATGGGAAAGATTTTATTGATATGCCCCTGTTGATTAAGACACAAGGTAAATGTACAACGGATCATATATCTATGGCCGGTCCATGGTTGCGTTTCCGTGGTCATCTGGAGAATATATCTGATAATATGTTGATGGGAGCAATAAATGCCTTTAACGGTGAAACAAATAAAGTTTGGAATCGTGCTTCGGATTCTTATGATACTGTTGCCGGTACAGCCAAGCTTTATAAGTCGCAAGGTATTTCATCGATAGTTGTTGCCGAAGATAATTATGGTGAGGGTTCAAGTCGAGAGCATGCGGCTATGGAACCGAGGTTCCTTAATGTTTATGCCATCTTGGCCAAGAGTTTTGCACGGATTCACGAAACAAATTTGAAGAAACAGGGTATGCTGGCTTTGACGTTTGTAGATAAATCCGATTATGATAAGATTCAAGAGCATGATTTGTTATCTGTTACCGGCTTGACGGCCTTTGAACAGGATAAACATCTTACCGTCATCGCAAAGCATGAAGATGGATCGAAAGATACTTTTGAAGTACAACACACATATAATGAACAACAGATCGCATGGTTTCGTGCAGGATCTGCACTTAATTCAAGAAAGAAATGAGTAAAATTGCGATGGATCATGGTACTCTGAAAGTGCCTGATGTTGTGACTGTTCCTTTTATCACAGGTGACGGTGTAGGAAAAGAAATTACTCCCGCTATGCAGAAAGTGGTCAATGCGGCTGTTAAATCTGCATATAAAGGAAAAAGAAAGATTGAATGGTTGGAAGTGTTGGCTGGCGAGCAGGCTTTCAAGGTTGCCGGTTCATGGTTGCCCGAAGAAACATTTGATGCTTTTAGAACTTATTTGGTGGGTATCAAAGGCCCTTTAACCACGCCGGTAGGTGGCGGAATCCGTTCTTTGAATGTGGCTTTAAGGCAGACGCTTGATTTATATGTTTGTCAACGGCCTGTGCGTTGGTATCAGGGTGTTGCTTCGCCTGTCAAGGCTCCCGAAAGGGTGGATATGTGCATCTTTCGTGAAAATACCGAAGATATTTATGCCGGCATTGAGTGGGAGGCCGGTACACCCGAAGCAAAGAAACTTTATAAATTTCTTCATGATGAGATGGGGGTGACAAAGGTTCGATTCCCGACAACTTCTTCGTTTGGCATCAAACCGGTGTCTAAAGAAGGTACGGAACGGTTGGTACGTGCTGCTTGTCAGTATGCAATTGATCATCATCTGCCATCGGTCACCTTGGTTCACAAGGGTAATATCATGAAGTTTACGGAAGGTGGTTTTAAGAAATGGGGCTATGAATTGGCACAGCGTGAATTTGCTGATGAGCTGGCGGATGGACGATTGGTAATGAAAGATTGTATTGCCGATGCTTTTTTGCAAAACACATTACTTATTCCTGAAGAATATTCAGTTGTGGCAACAATGAACTTGAATGGCGATTATATTTCCGATCAATTGGCCGCTATGGTGGGTGGTATCGGTATAGCACCGGGTGCGAACATCAATTATCAAACAGGAAATGCTATATTTGAGGCTACCCACGGAACAGCTCCCAATATTGCAGGTAAGAATGTGGTTAATCCATGTTCTATTATTTTGTCTGCCGTGATGATGCTCGAATATTTTGGTTGGAACGAAGCTGCTATTTCTATAGAAAATGCCCTGAAACAAAGTTTTGCTGAAGGACGTGCGACGGCTGATTTAGCTCGATTTATGGATAATGGTGTGGCTTTATCTACTTCTGATTTCGCCCAAGAAATTGTTGATAGGCTGTAGGCGAATGTCATTAATGAGAAAGAAAACTCCTGAAATAGGGGGATAAAAATATAAAGAACCGAAGATGATGAATAAAGAATATCTGATATATAAGATTTCTGATGAAATGAAGGAGTGCACCCGGATAGATAACTCCTTATTTAAAAAATATGATGTGAAACGCGGGTTGCGCAATGATGATGGAACCGGTGTATTGGTAGGGCTTACGAAAATTGGTAATGTTGTCGGCTACGAGCGTTTGGTTGATGGTTCTTTGAAGCCGGTACCGGGAAAGTTGTATTATCGTGGCTATAGTATAGATGATATTTCTCATGCTTTTATGAATGAGAAGCGGTTTGGGTTTGAAGAGGTAGCCTATCTACTTCTTTCCGGTAATTTGCCCGATAAAGAGGAATTGAGCTCTTTTTGTGAATTGATTACGGATAAGATGCCTCTTGACCAGAAGACGAAAATGAATATCATAGAGTTGGAAGGTAATGATATTATGAATATTTTGGCGCGCAGTGTCCTTGAAATGTATCGTTTTGATGAAAAGGCGGATGATACGTCACGTGATAACCTGATGAAACAGAGTGTGGAACTCATTTCTAAATTTCCCACTATTATAGCTTATGCTTATAATATGCTTCGTCATGCTACCTATGGCAGATCCTTGCATATTCGTCATCCGCAAGAGAATCTGTCACTTGCTGAAAATTTTCTTTATATGCTAAAGCAAGATTATACGGAGCTTGAAGCACGTATGCTTGATTTATTACTTGTTGTGCATGCCGAACATGGCGGCGGTAACAATTCTACATTTACAGTACGTGTTACTTCTTCAACGGGTACGGATACTTATTCATCTATCGCAGCGGGTATAGGTTCTTTGAAAGGGCCCCTTCATGGTGGTGCTAATATTCAGGTGGTGAAGATGTTTCATTTTTTGCAGGAAAATATTCAAGACTGGACTAACATCAGTGAGATTGACACCTTTCTTACGCGTATGCTGAACAAGCAGGCCTATGATAAATCGGGTTTGATTTATGGAATAGGGCATGCCGTATATACGATATCCGATCCTCGTGCTGTCTTACTTAAAGATTTTGCACGTGATTTAGCCCATGAAAAAGGTAAAGAACGCGAATTTGATTTTCTTGAACTTTTGGAGGAACGTAGTATTGCCATGTTTAAGAAAGTCAAGAATAACGGCAAGACAGTATCAAGCAATGTAGACTTTTATTCCGGATTTATTTATGAAATGATCGGTTTGCCAATGGCTATATTTACCCCATTGTTTGCTATGGCCCGAATTGTGGGCTGGTGTGCTCATCGCAATGAGGAGTTGAATTTTGAAGGGAAACGTATAATCCGTCCGGCTTACAAGAATATTCTGGAAGAAGCTATTCGGTATATGCCTATCAAAGAACGTTAATAAAAAATCCCTAATGATGAAATAATATATTACTCCATCATCAGGGAATTTTTATTAGTCGATATGTGATCTTGCGAAAGATGTTTAGATAGAAAGTTCCTTTAATAGATTAACAAGATCTTGTTCAATCGGTTTGTCATTTTTGATGGCCTTGCTGAAAGGCACGTTTACAATCTGATCATCTTCTATACCGATCATTACGTTTCTTTGTCCTTCCATAATTGCGTCTATTGCAGCGGCACCTAATCTGCTCGCGAGTATTCGGTCTCTGGCTGTTGGACTTCCACCGCGTTGAAGATATCCGAGAATTGTTACACGAACATCATATTGAGGATATTCTTTCTTTACTCGTTCGGCATAATGCATCGCACCTCCCAAAGATGGGCTTTCGGCAACTAATACAATACTGCTGTTTTTTGATTTGCGAAATCCGTTCTTGATAAATTCTTCCAATTGGTCAAACTTTGTTTCGAATTCCGGAATGATAGCAGCTTCTGCCCCCGAAGCAATAGCACCGTTCAAGGCAAGGAATCCTGAGTCGCGTCCCATTACTTCAATAAAGAATAGCCGTTCGTGTGAGGTTGCCGTGTCTCGTATTTTATCTACTGCTTCAATTATAGTGTTGAGCGCGGTGTCATATCCAATGGTGAAATCTGTACCGAATAAGTCATTATCTATCGTGCCGGGTAGCCCGATACAGGATACATCATATTCTTGAGCAAAAAGACGTGCACCGGTTAAAGAACCGTCTCCTCCGATAATGATAAGCGCATCAATCTGCTCTTCCATCATGTTGTCATAAGCGATTTTACGTCCTTCAGGAGTCATAAATTCTTCACAACGCGATGTTTTGAGTATCGTGCCTCCTTGTTGGATAATATTACTTACGTTTTGACTTTTGAATTCTTCAATCTCTTTTGTAATCAGTCCCTTATAACCTCTGTAAATAGCTTTGACTTTTAGTCCATTACAAATAGCAGCGCGTGTTACAGCTCTAATTGCAGCGTTCATTCCGGGAGCATCACCGCCAGATGTTAAAATTCCAATGCATTTAACTGTTCCCATAACAATACCTATTATTATTTAATAGGGCAAAAATACTAATTCCTTGCGGATAATCGAGTGTATATTACATTAATAATTGTTTTATCCCTTTTCTATTCCTTAAAAAAACTTGTAAACTCCCGCAAAACGAGCACTTCTACTGTGCGGTTATGCCCGCATTTTCTTTTTCCGTCTTATATTTTTAAACGGATATATTCAGCAACATTTTCCATCAACCATTTGGGGGTGGATGTTGCCCCGCAGACACCTATAGAGCGTATTCCTTGAAGAAGAGAATCGTCTATTTCTTTTTCATCATCTATTAAATGAGAGTTTGAATTGATTTTTTTGCATTCTTCAAAAAGCATTTTTCCATTTGAACTTTTTTTCCCACTGACGAAAAAAATTAATTCATGTGATGCTGCAAATTTACGAATATTAGGCATTCTGTTTGATACTTGTCGACAGATAGTATCATTGTACTCAAATGTTGCTTCGGGCGAAATATGTTCTTTGATGTATGCAATTATTTTCCAAAATTCATCGACTGATTTTGTTGTTTGTGAAAAGAGACGGATGCTTTTACGAAGGTCTAATTTTTTTGCCTCTTCAAGATTCTCTATGACTATGGCTTTTCCTTCTGTTTGTCCGACGAGTCCTAAAACTTCGGCGTGACCGCTTTTCCCATAAATAACGATTAGCTTTTCTCCTTTATTATCCGAATGGGATTCTATGTTTACCTTTTTTTGCAGCTGTAGTACAACCGGGCAAGTTGCGTCGATAATTTCAATGTCGTTTTCTTTGGCTATTTGATAGGTCTCGGGTGGTTCACCATGGGCGCGTAGTAATACTTTGACGTGGTGTAACTTTTCAAAGGTTTTATGATCTATTATGATGAGACCGATTTTTTTTAATCTTTCAACTTCGCAATTGTTATGTACTATATCTCCTAAGCAATAGAGCGGTTTTCCTTTGGATAATTCTTCTTCAGCTTTTTTGATCGCTGTTACTACTCCGAAACAGAAGCCCGATCCTTCGTCTATTTCTACTTTAATCATGATTCTTTATTTCTATGGTATAATTTCTATTCGGCTGTTACTCGTTTGAATTGATCAAGTAGCCATGCCTTTTGTTCGTCGATCGTGAGGTCCGAATTATCTAGAAGTAAAGCGTCTTCGGCTCTTTTGAGGGGACTAACTGTTCGATGCTGGTCTATCCTGTCGCGTTCTTTGATATTTTCAAGGATCTCACTGAATTTGATCTTTTGCCCTTTTTTTATTAATTCATTGTATCGCCTTTTTGCACGAATGTCGGGTGAGGCTGAGACAAAAATCTTCAATTCCGCATGAGGAAAAACTGTGGTACCGATGTCTCGTCCATCCATCACGATACCCTTAGATTTGCCCATTAATTGTTGTTGGGCAACAAGATTGCTACGAACAAAATCCAATGTGCTGATGGGGCTTACTTTGGATGATACCTCCAATGTTCGTATTTTGTTTTCCACATTAACGCCGTTTAAATAAGTCTCCGGATTTCCTGTCTCTTGATTTAAATGGAAAGAAATTTGAATGTTCTTTATTTCATGTCTTAGTTTGTCCGTATCAATATTTTGACCGGTGAAAATATGATTTTCCATACTATATAAAGTAACGGCACGATACATAGCTCCGCTGTCAATATAAATGTATTTTATTTCTTTTGCTAAATCTTTGGCCATCGTACTTTTTCCGCAAGAAGAATATCCGTCGATGGCTATGGTGATTTTTTTCATCTTTGTCGATTTTTATTATTTGTGTGCCAAATATACATCATTTTTTATTTCTACCCTCTCTGGTTTCTTGAAAAATTGACCAGATTGCCGGTAAAGCATTAAAAAAACTAAAATCAAAAATAAAAAGAGTAAGTAAAGCTAAGACATGTTATGCAAAGTATTATATTTGCAAGAAGAATAGAACACGTTTTTTAAAATAATATTCTAGTTTATGGAAATTAAAAAATCACCGAAAGCCGACCTGGAAGGTAAAAAATCCACATGGTTGCTCATTGGTTACGTGTTTGTCCTATCTATAATATTCGTTGGGTTCGAATGGACACAACGTGATGTAACAGTAGATACGAGTCAAGCCGCTACCGGTGCCGTTTTTGAAGAGGAAATCATTCCTATCACTGAAGCTCCCAAGCAACAGACGCCACCTCCTCCCGAGGTTCCGAAAGTTGCTGATGTGTTGCAGATTGTGGACGACAAGATGAATGTCGATGAAACAGTTATTGCAAATACCGAGGAGACCGGCCAAAAGATAGCCGTTAAATATGTTCCTGTAAAAGCTCAGGAAGAAGAAGCTCCTGATGAACAGGTCATCTTCGATGTCGTTGAGAAAATGCCTGAATTCCCAGGTGGTATGGCAGCTTTAATGACTTATTTGAGCAAAAACATAAAATATCCTACTATTGCGGCAGAAAATGGAACGCAAGGACGAGTAATTGTTCAGTTCGTAGTCAATAGAGATGGTTCTATAGTAGATCCGAAAGTTGTTCGTAGCGTTGATCCTTATTTGGATAAGGAAGCTATCAGGGTGATATCTTCCATGCCAAAATGGAAGCCGGGTATGCAGCGTAATAAGCCGGTTCGTGTTAAATATACGGTCCCGGTAATGTTTAGATTACAATAGCAAATTTATTCAATAGACGGAGGCTGCCAAATAAGCAGCCTCTTCTTTTTTCAAACGATATTATGTATAAAGCATCTGAATTGATTGATTTGATAAATAGCCATCTTTCGGGACTTTCTTTTGATCGTTTTCCTAAAGAGTTGTATGCTCCGATCGAATATGTTTTATCTATGGGTGGAAAGCGGATCCGCCCGGTTCTTATGATGTTGGCTTATAATTTATATCAGGCAGATGTAACGAAAATTCTTAATCAGGCTACCGGTATAGAAGTCTACCATAACTATACTTTGCTTCATGATGATCTGATGGATCGGGCCGATATGCGGCGTGGCAAGGCAACGGTTCATAAAGTGTGGGATGCTAACATCGCTATTCTTTCGGGTGATGCCATGCTCGTGCTAGCCGAACAAATGATGGCTGATTGTGAAAGTATTCATTATAAAGAGATCATTAATCTGTTCAATTTGACAGCTCTTGAAATTTGTGAAGGTCAACAAATGGATATGAACTTTGAACAACGTAATGATGTCTCCGAGAATGAGTATATTGAAATGATTCGTCTGAAGACCGCTGTTTTATTATCTACTGCCTTGAAAATAGGTGCATTACTTGGTAATGCTTCGTGCGAGGATGCCGGTAATTTATATCAGTTTGGTATTAATATCGGTTTGGCTTTTCAGCTTCAAGATGATTTGCTTGATGTTTATGGAGATTCTTCAATCTTTGGCAAGAATATCGGTGGCGATATACTTTGCAACAAGAAGACGTATTTATTGATTAAAGCTTTGAATATTGCGAGTGATAAGGAAAAGGAAGAGCTGAACGGGTGGCTTGAGGCAAAGTCTTGTCAACCCCAGGAGAAAATATCCGGTGTAACTTCTTTGTTTAACCGATTAGGAGTACGTGATTTTTGCGAAAAAAAAATGCAGAATTATTATACTGAGGCCTTTACCTATATTAATAAGGTAGGTGTGGCGGAAGAGCTAAAGTGTGAACTTAAAGGATTCGTGGAACATTTGATTGGCCGCGTGTCTTAAAAAGAATAACTATTAATGCCATATAGACGATTACCGAATACAGATCAAGCAAGGATTCGAACGTTGCAACAAACAATTGAAAAGGGAGAGCGTGGGGATGAAGAACTGCCCGTTGCTTTTCATACATTGTCTATAGCTAAGAATTTTTTGGAAAAGTTTGACCCGGCACATTTCTATTATACGCAGTGTTATAGTAATCAG
>Ga0172377_10008699_pt1 | contig 10417 bp, 15 predicted proteins | sample Pumphouse3metaG_FD_119749 | JGI IMG/M metagenome (GOLD analysis project Ga0172377, IMG submission 119749) | Leachate microbial communities from a municipal landfill in Southern Ontario, Canada - Pumphouse #3 metaG | ecosystem: Engineered > Solid waste > Landfill > Unclassified | place: Canada... | reverse complement strand
GCTTTACTGATCATTGGCGCCTACCTTCTTGGCTCCTTGTCTACCGCAATCATCCTCTGCCGCGCCTTTGGTCTGCCTGACCCGCGCAGCCAAGGCTCAGGCAACCCCGGCGCCACCAACGTCCTGCGCTTTGGCGGCAAGAAGCTGGCGATATTCACCCTGCTTGGCGACATGCTCAAGGGGCTGTTACCCGTGCTCATCGCACGCATACTGAATGCCGACGCCGCCGTCCTTGCCGCCGTCGCCCTTGCCGCCTTTCTTGGCCACCTATACCCGGTGTTCTTTGGCTTCAGGGGGGGCAAAGGCGTAGCCACCGCCGTGGGCGTATTACTGGGCTTGAGCTGGCCCGTGGCGCTGGCCGCCCTGCTCAGCTGGATTATTGTTGCACTCACCAGTCGAATCTCATCGCTTGCCGCCGTCACGGCTTCTGTGCTGACCCCCTTTTTCATGGCATGGCTCAACGGCCAGGCAACGTATATCGCCCTGTCCTCCTGCATTGCCCTGCTTTTACTCTGGCGTCACCGCAGCAATATACAGCGACTACTGCGCGGCGAAGAGAAAAAATTCGGCAAACCAAATAAAAGCACAGGCTGAGGCAGGGAACCAATACACTGTCTACTTTAGCGGGCAATGGCCTGTACGGGCGTGCATTTCATGAGCACCTGGTTCAATGATAATCTTACCGATGACAAATTCAATTAGAGGTGTTGCATGAACTTAACCCAGCGTCTTTATCTTGGTTTTGGCTTAGTCCTGTCCTTGATGCTGGCGGTTTCCCTGTTTGGCGTCTACCAAATCAACAGCGCCAACAACAAGCTAACCCAAGTCAACAATATCGACAGCGCAAAGCAGCGCTACGCGATCAATTTTCGTGGCAGCGTCCACGATCGTGCAATAGCCATACGCGACGCCGCTTTAGTAGGCGATCGCGAGGCGCTCAATACCCATCTCGCCCACATCGACGAACTCGACCAGTTTTACCAGGAGTCCGCGCAAAGCCTGCAGGCACTGCTTCAACTCCACCCGCCCCATAGCGATACGGAGCGCGGCCTGCTGGCCTCCATCGATCGCATTGAGCAAGAAAGCCTCAAGCTCACGGAGCAAACAATCGACCTACTCAACGGGCACCACCAGCAAGGAGCCCAGGAGCTCTTGCTAAGCCAAGTCTCCCCGTCTTACAGCGAATGGCTAAAATGGATCAATGCTTATATTGACTACCAGGAAGCCAAAATTGCCAGTCAGGTCAAAGAAGTGCGCAAGATTACGGCTGATTTTCAGCTTGTCATGCTTGTGGCCACCGCTATCGCTATCATCATCGGTCTATTCATCAGCTACCGCATCATCAAATGGCTGCTGCAAACCATCGGCGGTGAACCGGTTGAAGCCTCCAGCCTCATACGTCAGATAGCCCGCGGCGATTTTAGCGTACAAATTAAAACTAACCATCCAAACAGCATCCTTGGCGCCACTAAAGATATGGTTGCACAGCTGGCCAGCGTTATTAAAAGCGTTACCCAGAGCGCTGATCGCCTGGCCGTAGCCGCCAGGCAGATGACCGGCATTGCCAACAGCAGCCACCAGATGATACGTACGCAGCGCGATGAGACGCAGCTCGGCGCTGACGCAATCAGCCAGATGTCAAGCAGCGTACAGGATGTTGCCAAACATACGGTTGAGGCCGCCCAGCTGGCGCAAACAGCGGAACAGGAGGCGCGCTCGGGGAATCAGGAAGTCGGCCGCACAATGCAGGCAATTAACGAGCTGGCGGAGGAAGTAAGCAAAGCCAGTGCGGTAATTGATGAGGTGGCGCGCCACAGCACGGAAATTGTCGGCGTGCTCGATGTTATCGAAGGCATTGCCGATCAAACCAATCTGCTGGCGCTCAATGCCGCCATCGAGGCGGCCCGCGCAGGGGAGGCCGGACGCGGGTTTGCCGTGGTGGCAGATGAGGTACGCAATCTGGCCAACCGCACCCAAAGCTCAACCCGCGATATACAAGAGCGTATAGACAAAATGCGTAGCAGCGCCGAAGGCGCCGTGGGAGTAATGGAAAGAGGGCGCAGCAAGGCGGAAGAAAGCGTACAACAGGCGCAGGCGGCCGAACGTTCGCTGGGTATCATCAGCCAATCCGTCACTTCAATTAGCGACATGAATCGTCTGATTGCCAGCGCTGTTGAAGAACAAACGCTTTCAGCAAGCGAAATCAATCAGAACTTTGGCCGCATTACCGATGTATCAATGCAGGTTGCCGAGGAATCAGATCAACTCATCCAGGCCAGCAACGATCTGGCCGAACTGTCCGAAAACCTGCAGACCGGCGTTAATCGCTTCAAGGTATAGAGGACAGACAAGCACACCCGCCAGCGCAGTATCGCCTGCGCTGGCGGCTCACGCCGACTTACGGCCATCCTGCAAACTGTAATTCTGTAACTGGGCTACTACCTGGGGCGGCGGCCCGACTTATTCATAAGCCCCCATACAAGCGCGCTCTGCGCATGCGATAAAATTCGCTCTGAATTCCCGGTATTGGGCAACACGAAACGTTCTGCTCAAGCAAAAAAAAAGGCCGGACAAGCATCGCTTGTCCGGCCTTTTAATTTACCGTGAACTTAAATCAATCGTCTTCGCCGTGAGTATCCACTTCTTCGTCAATAGGACGATCGACCAGCTCCACTATCGCCATAGGAGCAGCATCACCGGCGCGAAAACCGCACTTGAGTATACGCAGATAGCCGCCCGGACGATCCTGATAGCGGGGGCCCAGCTCGTTAAATAGCTTGGTGACCACATCGCGGTCGCGAAGACGAGCAAAGGCCAGACGGCGCTTGGCAACGGAATCGTTTTTAGCCATTGTGATGAGTGGCTCAGCCACGCGGCGCAGCTCTTTTGCCTTGGGCAAGGTGGTTTTGATGATCTCATGATGCAGCAGTGATGCCGCCATGTTTTTCATCATGGCTTTACGGTGGCTGCTGTTGCGGCTTAGTTGCCTGCCTGAATTACGGTGACGCATGGACGTATCCTTAAAATCTTAATTGAGCCTATCTATCACGTGCCCTGGTTCAGGCACCGACTTTGTCTTCTTCACTACGCAGACTGGCCGGCGGCCAATTTTCTAGGCGCATGCCCAGCGAGAGTCCACGAGCGGCCAGCACGTCCTTGATTTCCGTGAGGGATTTCTTTCCAAGGTTGGGCGTTTTTAGCAGCTCAACTTCGGTACGCTGGATCAAATCACCAATATAGTAAATGTTTTCCGCCTTCAGACAGTTGGCAGAACGAACGGTCAGTTCAAGATCGTCAACCGGTCGCAGAAGTATGGGATCAACTTCCGGCTCGGCGGCCGCATCCCGCGCTTCTTTCTTGCCTTCCAGATCGACAAAGGCCGACAGCTGCTCCTGCAGGATCGTTGCTGCTCGCCGAATCGCTTCATCGGGCTCAATGGCGCCATTGGTTTCCAGCTCGATGATGAGCTTGTCCAGGTTGGTGCGCTGCTCCACGCGGGCGCTGTCTACCGTGTAGGCCACGCGACGAACCGGGCTGAAAGAGGCGTCCATCTGCAGGCGGCCAATCGGGCGACTCTCTTCTTCAGTATTGAAGCGCTGTGCGGCGGGCTGATAGCCACGGCCGTTCGCTACCTTCAGAAGCATATTCAGTTCGCCAGCCTTGGTCAGGTGAGCGATCACGTGATCCGGATTCAGAACTTCAACGCTGTGATCGAGGGTAATATCCGCCGCCGTTATTGGGCCAGGTCCTTTTTTACTCAACTTCAGCGTAGCCTCAGCGCGACCCTGCATGCGCAACGAAACGCCCTTCAGGTTGAGCAACACTTCAATAATATCTTCCTGAACGCCTTCGAGCGCCGTATATTCGTGCAGAGCTCCCTCGATTTCCACTTCAACAATAGCGCTGCCTTCCATGGAGGAAAGCAGAATACGACGCAGGGCATTGCCCAAAGTATGGCCAAAGCCGCGCTCAAACGGCTCCAGCGTCACTTTAGCGGACGTATCGCTAATCTTCTCCACGCCGACCAGGCGCGGCTTAAGCAACTCTCCAACTGAGCCCTGCATGTAAAGTCCTCTTAGTCTCTGTTGGCCAATAAATCAGCTTCGCGTTCCTGATGGAACGTTAGGTACTTCATTACTTGGAGTACAACTCAACAACCAGCTGCTCCTGAATCTCGGCGGGCAGCTCACTGCGCTCAGGCACCGATTTGAAAGTCCCCTGCAGCTTATTGGCATCCACGTCCATCCATTCAGGAAAGCCCCGCTGCTGCGCCAGCTCAAGCGCTGCCTTGACGCGCAGCTGACTGCGTGCAGCATCGCTGACGGCGACGAGATCGCCCGGCTTCACTTGATAGCTGGGGATATTGAGTTTCTTGCCGTTAACCAACACGCCGTTATGTCGTACCAGCTGGCGCGCTTCAGTACGTGAAACGCCAAAACCCATGCGATAGACCACGTTATCCAAACGCCGCTCCAGCAGCTGGAGCAGGTTTTCGCCGGTATTGCCCTTGATTCGGTCGGCTTCGACATAGTAGCTGTGAAACTGACGCTCAAGCAGGCCATAAATACGGCGCATTTTCTGCTTTGCGCGCAGCTGGTGCGCGTAGTCGGACAAACGCGTACGGCGCTGCCCGTGCTGTCCTGGAGGGAAAGGGCGTGACTCCATGGCACACTTGCTGCCAAAGCATTTCTCGCCTTTCAGGAAAAGCTTCTCGCCTTCGCGGCGACACTGACGACATTTGGAACCGATATACCTAGCCACTTTGATCTCCTGCTCAGACGCGACGCTTCTTCGGCGGACGGCAGCCGTTGTGCGGGATCGGCGTTACGTCAGCAATACTCAGAATTTTAAAACCTTTGGCGTTCAGTGCGCGCACGGCCGACTCACGGCCAGGCCCGGGCCCCTGCACACGTACCTCAAGATTTTTCATGCCAAATTCCTGCGCCTTGCCGCCGCACGTTTCGGCTGCGACCTGCGCGGCAAACGGGGTGCTTTTACGCGATCCACGAAAGCCGGAGCCACCCGCCGTGGCCCAGCACAGCGCATTACCCTGGCGATCGGTAATGGTCACGATCGTGTTATTGAATGAGGCATGAATATGGGCGATACCGTCCACAATATTCTTCTTGACCTTTTTACGGGTACGAGATGCTGCTGCTTTTGCCATGTATGTGATCCTGATTGAGCGTGCCCGATAGGGTGGGCTTTAAGTACTTATTTCTTGATAGCGCGGCGCGGACTTTTACGGGTACGTGCATTGGTTCGCGTCCGCTGCCCGTGCACGGGCAGGCCTCGACGATGGCGCAGACCGCGGTAGCAGCCCAAGTCCATCAAGCGTTTGATGTTCATTGATACTTCACGGCGCAGATCGCCTTCAACGGTAAATTTCCCAACTTCACTGCGCAGGCTTTCGATTTCTGCCTCGCTGAGATCCTTGATCTTGCTCTCCGGTCGTACACCCGCCGCGGCACAAATTTGCTGAGCGCGAGTGGAACCGATCCCGTAAATCGCGGTCAAGGCGATTACGGCATGCTTCTGCACCGGAATATTGATGCCTGCTATACGGGCCATTGAGACGTTTCCTCAATTGTTAAGTGCGTTCCCTGGCAAGCGGGAAAACGCGAAATAGTACTGTCGAAAGCGACTTGCGTCAAGAGTAGAGCCTGATCAACCCTGGCGCTGCTTGTGGCGCGCGTCGCTTGAGCAAATTACTTGAACCACACCCTTGCGGCGCACAATTTTGCAATTACGGCAAATTTTTTTGACCGATGCCTGAACTTTCATCGTTGTTCTCCAGATAATGACTCAATATCAGCGCGGGAAGCCCATTCCACCCTGCCCCTTCAGATTGGCTTTCTTCATCAGCCCTTCATACTGGTGGGACATGAGGTGAGCTTGCACCTGCGCCATAAAATCCATGGTGACCACTACAATAATCAGCAATGATGTGCCGCCAAAATAAAACGGCACGCTCCAGTACAGAATAAGAAATTCGGGCAACAGACAGACCAAGGTAATGTAAATAGCGCCCACCAAGGTCAGCTTGCTCAAAACGCCGTCAAGAAATCGCGCCGTTTGCTCGCCCGGGCGAATCCCAGGAACAAAAGCACCCGATTTTTTCAGGTTTTCCGCCGTATCTTTTGGATCAAACATCAGGGCGGTGTAAAAGAAGCAAAAAAACATAATGGCCGCCGCATATAGCCCTACATAGAGCGGCTGGCCGGGCGACAGTGTAGAGGCCAGGTCCGACAGCCAGCCCATGCCTTCAACGCTGCCAAACATCCCTCCCAAGGTTGCGGGAAAGAGGATAATGCTGGAGGCAAAAATGGGCGGAATAACGCCGGCCATATTGATCTTCAGAGGCAGATGGCTGGTCTGCCCGGCGTACATCTTACGGCCCATCTGACGTTTTGCGTAGTTGACCGTAATTCGCCTCTGCCCACGCTCCACAAAAACCACGAAGGCGGTAACGGCCAGCGCACCCGTAAACAGAACGAGGATCAGGAAGGGATTCAATTCACCCGTTCGCGCCAGCTCCAGCGTACCGCCAACGGCGGCAGGCAGCCCGGCCACAATACCGCCAAAGATAATCATCGAAATGCCGTTGCCTATACCTCGCTCGGTTACCTGCTCACCCAGCCACATGAGAAACATGGTTCCGGTTACCAGGGTAACCACGGTAACCAGGCGAAAGGCCAGGCCGGGCTCAATGACAAGAGCGAGGTTACCGGCGCTTTGACCTTCCAGCATGATAGCAACGCCTATCCCCTGGAAAGTGGCCAAGCCCAAGGTGCCGTAGCGCGTGTATTGAGTAATCTTGCGGCGGCCTGCGGCCCCTTCCTTACTCAGCTGTTCCAGATACGGCGATACTTTGGTTAACAGTTGAATAATGATCGATGAGGAAATGTAGGGCATGATCCCGAGCGCAAAAACGCTCAAACGCTGCAGTGCACCGCCAGAGAACATGTTAAACATGTCCAGAATGCTTCCGCGCTGCTGCTCAAACAGAGCGGCCAGAGCCGCTTGATCAATACCCGGAACCGGGATATGAGTACCGATTCGGAAAACCAACAACGCCCCCAATAGAAAGAGGAGGCGTTGTTTTAGTTCACTCAGCTTTCCTCCACCGAGGGCGCCGGCAACCGCTGCACGTCCATTGGCCACTAGTCTTCGACCTTGCCGCCTGCTGCCTCAATGGCTGCGCGGGCCCCTTTAGTAACCCCCAGGCCTTTAACGGTTACTGGACGAGTGAGCGTGCCCGAGGCAATCACTTTAACGCGCCGGATGGATTCGCCAATGATATCGGCGGCCTTCAGCGTCAGCAAATCTGCAACGTCGCCTTCAACCTTTGCCAGCTCATGCAGACGAACTTCAGCCATGTCACCGGCCATTTGCGACCGGAAACCCACCTTGGGCAGGCGACGCTGCAAGGGCATCTGGCCGCCCTCAAATCCAACCTTGTGGAAACCGCCAGCGCGAGCCTTTTGGCCTTTGTGACCGCGACCTGCCGTCTTGCCCAGCCCAGAACCGATGCCGCGCCCCAGGCGCTTGGAGGTTTTACGGGCGCCTTCTGCTGGCTTGATGGTATTCAGGCGCATCTTAAACTCCTTCAACCTTCACTAGGTAGGAAACCTTGTTGATCATGCCTCGGGTACAGGGCGTATCCTCAACCTCGACGGTCTGGTGCATGCGACGCAGGCCCAGACCCGCTGCGCAGGCCTTGTGTCCGGCAAGGCGGCCGTTCAGGCTGCGCACCAAAGTTACCTTAAGCGTTTTCTTTTCAGTCATTGACTTATTCCAGAATTTCTTTGACGGTTTTCCCACGCTTGGCCGCTGCTTGCTCAGGTGAGCTCATACCCACCAGACCATTCATTGTGGCGCGCACCACGTTGTTGGGGTTATTTGAGCCGATGCATTTCGCCAACACGTTATGAACACCCGCCATCTCCAGCACAGCGCGCATTACGCCACCGGCGATGATGCCGGTACCTTCGGAGGCGGGCTGCATGAAAACCTTCGCGGCACCATGACGGGCGACCACGACATGCTGTAGCGTGCCATTGGCAAGGTCCACCTGCTTCATGTTTTTTCGCGCACGCTCCATCGCCTTGGCGATTGCGGCGGGCACCTCACGCGCTTTGCCGGTGCCGATGCCTACTTTACCTTGGCCGTCGCCGACCACGGTCAGAGCACTAAAGGCAAACTGCCGTCCGCCCTTAACGGTCTTTGCAACACGATTAACGGTAATAAGCTTTTCGCTCAGACCGTCAGTGCTTGGAGCTACATCAAATCCAGCCATATCCCAACCTTTTTAGAATTCGAGACCGTTTTCACGCGCAGCGTCTGCCAGCGCCTTGACGCGACCATGGTATTTGAAGCCCGCGCGATCGAAGGCCACTTGAGTAACGCCAGCTGCCTTTGCCTTTTCGGCAACCGCTTTGCCCACCGCTGCCGCTGCCTCGATGTTTCCAGTGGACTTCAGGCCCGTCTTTAGGGCGACCTGAACCGTTGATGCTGCAGCGATGACCTTGGCTCCATCTGGCGCGATAACCTGCGCATAGATATGGCGCGGGGTGCGATGAATGCTCAAACGATAGGCACCCAGTTCTCGGATTTTTGCGCGTGTGCGCAGGGCGCGGCGCAAGCGTGAAGTTTTTTTGCTGTTCATGAGTGGAAACCTTATTTCTTCTTGGCTTCTTTACGGATGATGCGTTCATCCGAATACTTGATGCCTTTGCCTTTATACGGCTCGGGCGGGCGATAGGCGCGAATATTGGCTGCAACTTGGCCAACCTGCTGCTTATTGCTGCCCTTCACCACGATCTCGGTCTGACTGGGCGTTTCGATCGTGATCCCTTCGGGCACTTCAAAGTTGACCGGATGCGAGAAGCCGAGAGTCAGGTTTAGCGTCTTGCCCTGAGCTTGGGCGCGATAACCAACGCCTATCAGTTCCAGCTTACGCTCAAAGCCTTCAGTCAAACCGTGAAAAATATTGCCTACCAGCGCCCGCGTAGTGCCAACCATCGCGACATTGGCGGGGTTTTGCAGTTGTGGGCTGAAAAACAGCTCATTGCCTTCCTGTCGAATGACAATATCAGAGCGCACTTCGTGTGATGCACTGCCCTTGCTGCCCTTGATGTTCAGCGTTTGCCCATCGATCGCAACCTGTACGCCTGCTGGGATTTGGACAGGATTCAGATATCTGGCCATTGTGCGCTACCTTAATTAAGCTACAAAGCAGAGAACTTCGCCACCGTGGCCAGCCTTGCGGGCGGCGCGGTCGGTCATCAGTCCTGCTGAAGTTGAAACGATTGCGATACCTAGACCGCCGCGCACTTTGGGAAGTTCGTTGCGGGTTTTATATTGGCGGAGCCCCGGCTTGCTAACGCGTCGAATTTCTTCGATGACGGGCTTGCCTTCATAGTACTTCAGGGTCAATTTCAGCACGGGCTTAGCCTCGGCGCTGTCTACCTGAAAATCAGTGATATACCCCTCATCCTTCAACAGCTGGGCGATATTCGCCTTGAGCTTGGATGCAGGCATGGAGACGTCTTTTTTTTGTACCGCCAGCGCATTACGGATACGCGTCAGCATATCTGCGATGGGATCAGTCATACTCATTGTATCGATATCCTTCTTTTACTTGAAAAATTACCAGCTCGCCTTGCGCAGGCCGGGCACATCACCGCGCATGGTGGCTTCACGCAGCTTGTTGCGCCCCAGGCCAAACTTCTTGTAGGTACCACGCGGACGACCGGTCAGGGCACAACGGCTGCGTTGACGCACGGGACTGGAATCGCGCGGAAGTTTTTGCAGCTGAACCTGCAGGCTCTCACGTTCTTCAAAGCCCAAATCGGGGTTTTTCAGCTTGGTCTTAATATCCGCACGCTTGGCGGCATATTTCTCAACCAGCTTGGCGCGCTTTCTCTCGCGCATTTGCATGGAAATCTTTGCCATTGAACCGCTCTCAGGACTTGAAGGGAAAATTAAAGGCGCGCAGCAGTGAGCGCCCATCATCATCCGAGGCCGCGCTGGTCGTGATCGTGATATCCAACCCGCGCAGGGTGTCGATTTTGTCGTAGTCGATCTCGGGGAACATGATCTGCTCCTTGACGCCCATGCTGTAGTTCCCCTGCCCATCGAATGACTTGGGGTTCAGGCCGCGAAAGTCACGAATACGCGGAATGGAGATAGCAATCAAGCGATCCAGAAATTCGTACATACGGTCGCCGCGCAGCGTTACCTTGCAGCCAATCGGCCAGCCTTCACGGATTTTAAATCCTGCGACAGACTTACGAGCCTTGGTAGTAACAGGCTTTTGTCCGGCGATTTTGGTCATATCGCCCAGCGCATGCTCAAGCACCTTTTTATCGGCTGCTGCCTCGCCCACGCCCATGTTCAGCGTGATCTTGGTGAT
>Ga0172377_10008698_pt1 | contig 10417 bp, 7 predicted proteins | sample Pumphouse3metaG_FD_119749 | JGI IMG/M metagenome (GOLD analysis project Ga0172377, IMG submission 119749) | Leachate microbial communities from a municipal landfill in Southern Ontario, Canada - Pumphouse #3 metaG | ecosystem: Engineered > Solid waste > Landfill > Unclassified | place: Canada... | reverse complement strand
TACCTTTAAAAAAAATAATGCCGCATTACTATGTCGGTTCGGGAAAAGCCGAAGAAATCGTCGGAAAAGTCCGGGAACTTGACGGCGATTGTATAATTTTCGATTCCGAATTATCCCCGTCACAACAGCGCAACTGGGAAAAATTGTCAGGTTTGTGCGTTATTGACCGACAGGAAGTAATCCTGGATATTTTCGCTTCCCGCGCATCCACCCGCGAAGCCAGACTGCAAGTCGAACTCGCCCGCCTTCAATACTCCCTCCCCCGCCTTACCCGCGCCTGGACACACCTTTCCCGGCAGCGCGGCGGAGCCAAAGGCACCAGGGGCGAAGGCGAACAGCAAATAGAAGTTGACCGCCGTTTGGTTCAAAAACGTATCTCCGCGCTTACAAAGGAATTGAAGGAAGTATCCCGACAACGCGCAACTCAAAGAAAAAACCGCAAAAGACATGAACTGCCGGCCGCCGCTATCGTAGGCTACACCAACGCCGGGAAATCTTCCCTCCTGAACCGGCTCGCCGGTTCAGACATTCTTGCCGAAGATAAACTCTTCGCAACCCTGGACCCCACCACCAGAAAAGTAACCCTGCCCAATAATCAGGACATACTCCTGACCGATACGGTCGGTTTCGTAAGGAAACTGCCCCATAACCTGGTGGCGTCCTTTAAATCAACCCTTGAAGAAGCCGTTATCGCGGACTTTCTCATACTGGTGCTCGATATAAGCAGTCCATATGTTGAAGAACATTGGGAAACAACCCTGTCCGTACTCAAAGAACTCGGCGCCGAAGACAAAGATATCCTCGTCGCGTTCAACAAAATAGACCTGCAAAGCGATCCCGTTTTAATCGCCAGAGCACGGGGATTATTTCCGGGCGGCGTTTTTATTTCGGCGGCAACCGGCAAAGGCATTGAAGAATTACTGATGCGAATGATAAGCTTCTCGAAAACCGACGTCAAAACGTTGAGTCTGCACATTCCGCCGCAATATCACGATCTGATCGCCTTCGCCTACGCCAAAGGCAAAGTACTTGACGCAAGGCATGATGAACAGGGCAATACTCAACTCACGGTAACGATCAATGGCATATATGAAAAAAAATTCCTAGATTTTATTGTTTAAACAGTTATATTATAAAAATGTCAGAAAAACGTTAGAATATGGATTCAGGACTTTAAATCCGGAAGTGATATATGAAAAAATATTTTTTAACTGCGCTTTTTGTCTCTTGTTTATTTATAACAGCCGCCATACCTGAACTTAGAGCAGAAGACAACAGCGAAGATGAAGAAGAGTTTTCGCCATGGGCGGCATGGCGCAAAGGTCACGCCTATTCTGAAAAGGGCGAAAGGCTCCAGGAAAAAGGCGAAAACAGCAACGCGCTTGAAGCTTACCGGAAAGCTTATCAATACTTCGACAGCGTAAAAAAAGCCCGGCCAAACTGGAACCAGCAGGTTATCAACGGACGCATAAGAATATGCGAACGCGAAATAAACAAGCTTATGAAAAAAGTAGGCACGCCTCCGCCGCGAACAAACGCCGCAGCTCTTGAACGAACAAGGGAAACGAGCGCCGAACTTCAAAATGTCAAAGCGGAACTGGTCAACTATAAAAAGAAACTTTTTGCGGCCCTTATCGAACTCAATGACCTCAAACAAAGAGTCAAGCGACAAAAAAGCAATACCGAACAAATTGAGGATCTGATGCGCGAAAAAAGGATTCTCGGAGAAGAATATAAACTGCTCCAGGAAAAATACTCCAATCTTCAGGAACAGCAAAACAAGCCCGGAGTAAACGAAAAACGCCTTAAAGCCCAGCTTGTGGATATAAAAATCAAAAATGACACCCTCTCCCAACGCCTCAAACTCCAGGAAGATAAGGAAAAAGAACTGAACGACGAAATGGCCACTCTTTATCGATATAAAACTGAAACGAAAAACAGTATTAAAGAATTCAAAAAGCTCGTGGATAACCTTAACTACAAAGTCAAAAAAGCGAATGAACTGCAGAAAATTGAGGCCGAAAAAACCCAGGACGCGCTGAACAAACTGGAAAGCGCCGCAACTCAAAGCAAACAGCTTGCGGCAAACCTGGAAGAAAAAAATAAGGAAATCACAAAATTAAACGAATGGCTCAAACAGTTGCGGGAAAAAAGCGGCAACCAAAATGAACTTCAGCAGGAAATAATCAAGGCTAATCAGCTCGTAACGAAAAAATACAACGAGCTGAAAAAGGAAAATGAAAAAAATATCCGCGAAATGCAGCAGTTGAACTCAATGGTACGCCAAAACAACATTGCTGAAGTTGAACTCAAGAAAACTTTGCAGGAGCTCAATACTCAGCGGGGAACCGTCGACAAGGAATACCAACTGCTGCGGAAAAGCTATGATCAGTTGCTGCTTATCCAGAAAGACAGCAACAAAGAAATCAAAATGCTTCAAAATAAAGTGGCTAAAGCCGAAGACCTCGTGAAAAACTACAGCGAAAAATACGAATGGACCAAGAAAAAACTGGAAACCCGCGAAAATTCAGATCTCCAGAATATAAGTTCCCTTAACCAGCAAATACGGGAACTGAATAAGAAACTGGATAAGAAAAATGTCGCTCACAAGAACTTGAAAGTTAAATTTGACGGCATCGAAAGCAAATACGGGGAACTGCAGAAAAACTATACAACCCTGAAAAAACTAAACAGCGAAATCAAAGCCGACAAACAACTTCTCGCCAAGGAAACCGAAAGTTCCCAAGCCCTGAAAAAGGAAAATGATAAGCTGCGTAAGGAAAATGAACTTCTCGCCGCAAACCACGCGCAGGCCTTGGCCAAAAAACGCAAAGAATATCAGGAGAAACTCAAGGAAAGCGAAAAAAGGCTTATCGCCCTGCAAAAACAAAATCAGGATATGGCTGAAAACAATAATAAACTGACTCTTGCAAGCACTCAAATAACCCAGTTGCGCGAGAAACTCCAAGACGCCAATAAAACCATACAAATACTCAGAAACGTCAGCGCCGGGAAAACCGCCGCCGCGCATAAAAGCAGCCCGGCCGCAACCAAATATACCGAACAAGTGGCGACCGCTCAACCGACAGACCCGAAAAAACTCCTGGCTGACGGCATAAAAGCGGAAAATGAAGATGCCGAAGAAGTCGCGGTATGGAACTACAGGAAGTTCCTCACCGCCAAACCGGACAACGCGGAAGTCAACCGCCGTCTCGGAAACATTCTATACCGGCGCGGACAAATTGCGGAAGCCGCCGGGTTACTCAGGAAAGCCTACGCGCTTGCCCCTGATGACACTATAACCGCTTCCGTTTATTCGCAAATACTTATTAAAGAGAAAAAATTTGCCGACGCCGCCGCAATTCTGAAAAAAGCCCTGAACAAAAATCCTAAAAATTATGAACTGCTGACCACATACGCCAATGCCCAGGCCGGGGCTGGTAAAACCACCGCCGCCCTGGATAATCTGGAAGCGGCGATTAAATTGTCTCCTGATAATCCTCAGGCATATCTGACTCGCGCCCAGATCATAGCGATTTATCATCCTGATCTTATGGACGCCGCCGCTGAATCCTACCGCAAAGCCCGTAAACTCGGCGCCAAACCGGACGTTTTTCTTGAGGACGCCCTCCCCAAAAAACAGGCGGATAACTCGGAAATGGTACTGTTCCTCCAGAAACCGGCCAGTGAAGCCGCACAGAACAAAGACTGGGCTTCCGCATCCTGGTACTTTGGCCAGCTTCACAAGCTGATGCCGGAAAACACGGAGTACCGGGAAAAACTGGCCATGGCACTGCTGCTTCAGGATAAATACGGCAAAAGCCTGACCACGCTGGGCTCAGGAAAACTTTCCAATAACGGTATGCTGATCGCCGCCGGCGCTGAACTATGCCAGGGCAACTATTCAAAAGCGGCGGAATATCTTAAAAAAGCGAAAAAAGCGGATTCGATGAAAGCTTATTTCGAAGCGTTGAAAGGATATCTGAAAGCTGTTTCATCCAAGGCAAAACAGAAACAACAATTCCAACAGGCCTGCACCACACTCAATAAACTTCTTTGAGATGAAATTTAAAGCGAAAATCAAGCTGTTTGTTTATGCGCTGCCTGTCGCGGCCGCTTTGCTGGTCAGGGCATTGCTGCTGCAAAACTGGTGGTCTTCCCCCGTCCGCTGGTACTGCAATATCTCCGGACTTGACATGCAAAGCGTACTCCAGACCGGCAAAATGTTTTACGACGGCGAAGAAGTAGTCGCTTTGTACCGCGCGCTCCTGGCTGCGATATTATTTTTCAACAACGGAACCCCCTGCCCCGAAGCCGTGGTTATTCTCCAGCTTATCGGCGGCGTTATTATTGCGCCGCTTACCGCCTGGTGTGCGCTTAAAGTCTGGGGTAAACCTTATCCGGCAATGCTCTCCGGGCTGTTCGCCGCCCTGTACGCCCCGGCCATGATGTATCAGGTATTGGTGTTGAAAGAAAGTATCCTTTTATTTTTCGCCCTCTTGTCGCTGGCCGCGGTATTATGGGCGCATAAACGCCGTTTTTCGCGAAGCTCCTTGTGGATATGCGGGATATTTCTGGCGCTCGCCTGCGTTTGCCGGATCAACGCCCTGCCTTTCTGCGGGCTTGCCTCGCTCTGGATAATCGCGGCATTGTTCAAAAAACCCGGCAGCAGGAAAAAGGTCCTCGTTCATACGGTTTTCCTGGCGTTTGGAATATTGAACGTATTCATTCCGGCATCGATATTCAACGGCATCGTCCCTGTCGCCGGTAAACGTATTTTCATGCCCTTTCCGGTACCGAGGCTCAATTATATCGCCAAAGTCAGCGGCAAAACCCAGCCAACGGACTTGAACGCCCCGTCAGCCCCTGTCCCGACCGGACAAACTCCCTCAAAATCCGGTAGAATGCTCCGGCTGCCGCTGAATATGCTCAACAAAGCGCCGGCGGTTTTTTCCGCTTCTGAAACCCCTAATAACGTAAATTATTATTTCCTGAAATATAAACTGTTTCCCCTGAAATACCTGGTCGGGCCTTATCTCATTATCCCGCTGGCGGTAACGGCGTTGATCATGCTGCTTTTCAACGGCGGTATTCTACGCAAGGAAAGTATCTTGTTCGTATTCATCTTTTCCTACATGATTCCGCTGTGTATTTTCGTCCCGCTCGCCCGCTATCGCCTGGTTCTTATTCCGGTATTCTGCATGCTCGCCCCATATCCGCTGTTTACGGCCGCAAAGTACCAACGCGCCGGGAAAACGCTTTTGGCGGCGATGCCGATAATTATCTGGCTCCTGACCGCATATATTAACTTGCCTTTGAACAGTTTCCTGCGGGCCTCGGATTTCGTTTCCTACGGCATAGGCATGCAGCACAAGGCCGGTAATCCGGCTGCCGCCCTGCCCTGGTTCATTAAAGCGTATGAACTGGCTCCCTGGAAACAGATGACGGTGATAAATCTCGCCGACACGTTCCTGAAATGCCGCAAACCGGAAAAAGCTAAAGCCATATTAATTCCGGCCTTGCAAAAATCTCCGGATAATCCGGCATACCGCTATTATCTGGGAATCGCGTATTTTTTCACCCGCGAACCGGGAAAAGCCGAAGCTCTCTTCAAAAGCATCGATCCGAAAGATATGGCTGACTTGAAACCCAAATATTACTTTTTTTACCGTCAATCCCTGCTTGCCCAGAAAAAGTATAAAGCCGCTGAAGAACTTTACCGGAAGGCCGGGAAGGATAACAATGGGAAATAACGAAGTTCTGAAAAAAGCTTATGACCTGCTCGCCCGGCGCGCCCATAGCACGCAGGAACTGCGGAACAAGCTGTACAAACGCAAATTTTCTTCCCACGATATTGAGACTGTCATTTCCGAATGCCGACGCCTCAACCTTCTTGACGACGGGCAGTTCGCGGAAGACTACGCCGCGGAATTAAGCGGCCAGGGACAAGGGCCGTTCAAAATAAAAATGAAGCTTCGCGACAAAGGTCTGTCTGAAACCGATATTGAAAAAGCCCTGAACGAAATAACGGACAATGAATACGAAAACGCGCAACGGGCCTTGGCGGGGAAACTGCGCGGTTTACTCAATGAACCGGACATGAACAAACGCCGCCAGAAAGCATATCGTTTCCTCGCGTATCGCGGCTTCTCATCCGACGCCATAACCCGCCTGCTGGAAAATACCCCTGAGTTGAAACCCTGAATCCTGACTGCTTATGGAACTTGCGATCTTAAACAAACATAAATTTCAACTTATCAGTTTCTGTTATATTTACCACCCGGTAAAAAGCGATTCCGGCAATATTCAGTTGAACAGCGATTCGCACCTGATCCATGTCTGCCGGGGCAAAGGAACGATCACCATCGGGAACCGGCCATATCCGATCAAGGCCGGGAATGTTGTCGCCGTTCCTCAATTTACCCCGTTTACCATGAATATCTGCGCCGGTTTCGAAATGATGAATATCCATTACAAACTGTGGCTTGAGGACGATACGCTTTTCGAAAACCAGAAAAACCTGCCGGTGATTTTCACGCCTCCATATTTCCCATGGTGCCGGGAAAAACTGCTTGAAATAAAAAATATCCATCAGGCTCCCGGCACGGGACTGCCCGACGCGCACGCCCATGAAATCATATTAAGACATCTGGCAGAAAATCAGCTCACAAACGTATCCGGGCATGTGCAGGATTCACGTATACAGAAAGTCCGGGCGTTCCTCGAACAACCCAAACTTCACAAGTTCGACGCTGCCGCGCTCACAACGGTATGCCGTCTCAGCAAAAGCCAGATGAACCGCAATTTCAGGAAAATATTCGGCGTCTCGCCGCAGAAATACTGGGAAAAACAACGCCTTAAAATCATCTGTGTCCTACTCAGGAAAGCATCTGCAAGCATTTATGAAATAGCGGCGGAAGCTGGTTTTGAAGACAGCGGATATTTCTGCCGGTGGTTCAAAAAAATGACCGGATATACCCCGTCTGAATACCGGAATAAAATTCCCCCGGATGCCGATGCCATTTAAGTCGTATTATTTGGGGGAAAGGGGGACTTGAACTTAACCGGCTCCGCCGGGAATTTTAGCAGTTGCGAGTGCGGCCTCGCACCGTGACCGGCAAAGTTTATACCCGGCTTTAACGCTCTCTGTGCCGGAGCAAGGCTGCTCCCGGCACTACCCAAAACCACTTTTGTATCCTGTTTATCCTGTCAAAATAACGAATTTCTGCAAGATAAGCTCAACCTGATGCGCCTATAATACAATTTTGCGCCTGTAAAATCCATTGCAACAGGCAGAAATAAAGTTTATAATAAGCTTATGTAGACCCTATTATTAAAAAAAGGAATAAATTCATGTATAAGCCGGATTATAAAAAATTAAGGGATGAAACGCCGTTTTCATGGTCTGTTACCGCCGGAATCAGCGCATTGCTGGATATCACCGGAATACCGGAAAAAGAGTTTTTTCTGAATCCTTCGGCGGGAATTAAACTTTTCAGGGAAGGACGCACTGCACTGCGGAAAATATACGGAAGCGACGTCAATATGGTTTCCCCCATGACTCCGCCGATAAGTTACGGACATATCAATACGCTCGGCGCAGAACTGCTTTTTCCCGATGAGGGCGAAGTAAACCACAGTACTTTGTGCGATACGCTTGAGGGAGGAATCGAAATCTTGAAAAGACCGGTTGAATTCGCCAAGGCGGGGATGCTGCCTTTTTACCTTGAATACCAGCAAAAACTCCGGGAAGCTTTTCCTGATGAAAAAGTTAACCTTGTATTTAAAGCCGAAGGCCCTCTAACTACCGCTTACACACTCAGAAGGGACGGATTCTTTTATGATTTTTACGACGAGCCCGAACTGACAAAAGAATTTCTCAAACTTATCACCGAAAGCATAATAGAATTCAATCATTTTCTCAGAAAACTTGCCGGAATTCCTGAAATCAGTCCCGACGGCAACGGCCTGGCGGATGACTGTGCCGCCATGCTCGGCCCGGATCTGTGGCCGGAGTTTGTCCTGCCTTATCTGGAACAATATTACCGCGGACTCACAACCGGCAGACGCTCGGCACATATCGAAGACCTGTCCCCGGAACATCTGCCTTTTCTGGAAAAACTGCAACTGGCAAGTTATGATCCTTCCGTTTCCGCCAAGATCAATCCCAAAATCATCAGTGAAAAAAACCGCGTTCCGTTTTACTGGCGACTGCTTGGGTTTTGTGTTCCAAATCTAACGCCGCAGGATACGGCGGATTTTGTTTACCAGGCGGTCGCCGACGGCGCTTCCGGAGTTTTCACCTATATTGCCAACAGCATGTGCGGCCCGGAAGCCGCTGAAAAAGTATATTCGTTTATCGCCGCCTGCAAAAACGTTGAAAAAATGCTGTCAAAAGGGGCAACGCGCCGGGACATAAGCAAACTGGTCAGCGAATCAGGCCGAAAAAAATTCTGGAACGAATGGCCGAAGCCTAAAAATAACGGCTGAAGAACACTTTTCGCGTTTGAACTTTTTAGTAGTGTTAAGTCAAACCTCTAATGTCGCTTACGCCCCTGGGGACAGGGGCGGCTACATCATTTATCTTTTACCTGCGTTTCCCGAAGCCACGGCTGTCTCCAACTGTGCCATGGGGCAACCGACGCTTGATGTCTTTTCCGAGCCATCAGGCTCTTTGGACTGCGGCGGCCCTCTGCCTCTTTTAAATTTTGAGAACGGAATCAGTTGCAAGCGCAAACTACAAAGCGCAAGAGGACTTGCGCGCTCCAAAGATGCTTCGCATCATATTTTATCAGCGCCCCTCCTCCTGTTTAACAAATCCCCTGTGAATAATCGGGTTAGGACTTAAAAACCAATTGACAATTGCCGGAAATGTGGTATTTTATATGCTTTGATAAGTATTTTACTTTCATTAAAGGTTCTTTAAAATGGATGAAATGTTGATCAGATTCAGTTGCGACCATTGCGGACAACGCTATAAAGCGGAAGAAAGTTTTGCGGGCGAAAAAATAGAATGCCGAAAATGCGGTAAGGACGTACCGGTTCCTGAACCGCCCCGGGAAATCCCGACATTGGGAGGAATAAAAATGCCCAAGCTTACTCTTTCCCTTTCCGGTTCGACAGGGAAAAAACTTAACCAGACTATTGAAAGGCCAAACCGTTTACAGGTCTGAACTAAAGCTCATCGATGATTTGCTTCAGGGTTGCCGCATCTTTATAAAAATTATCTTCACTGTCATCGGCGAAAAATTCCAGCATGGCAGCGTGTTTCCTTCCATCGGCATTAATCTCCCGCAGGAATTTAAGCCAGCGTTCCCTGCCGGTCTCCAGCAACTTTCTCACGAACCGGCCGTCAGCTCCCAAAACCCACTGAAATACGTGAATATGGTTAATTTCCGGCATTAAAGCCCCGATCCCTTCAAGGCATTCAGCGTCACTGTATTCTAATTTCGGCTGCCAGTAAAAATCGACATTTAAAGCATCAGAAAGTTCATGCCTGAGCCTCACCGCCGACTCGTTACAGTCGGTCAGGGTGCCGCCGTGAAATTCCATACTGACTTTTATATCGAATCCGGCCGCCATTTCGCCGATCCGCAACAGATCATCCACGATTTCCCGGCGTTGAACCGGATTTATTTCGGAAGAGTTAATTCCGGAACCGGCCCAGACCCGAACGGTTTTTGCGCCAAGCGCCAGGGCCGAATCAAGCGCTGCCCCGAAAGCGAGAGGATTATCAGGAGAATTTTCACTGAACCCCGCTTTGTAATATGAACCGTAGGAAGCTATCTCGATTCCCGCGTCGGCGCTCATCCGGGCAACTTTTTCGGCCAGCGCGGTGTCCCCGTGCACGACATGTTTATCCCCGCCCCACTCGATACAGTCGAGCCGCGCCTTTTCGCACATATTCAGAATTTCCCCAACGCCGTATTTCCTGAAAGAAATCGATACCAGCCCGGATTTCAGCATTTTTTATCCCCATGATATTATACGTTATACTTTATTAAATCTAACACCAAGTAGGCCGGCTTTCGATGAAAGCGGCAATAAGCGACATTGCATGGCCTCTTAACGTTTCAATTCGCCGGTCTCATCGAGACGCGGCGCTACTCTGAAATTTAACACCAAGTAGGCCGGCTTTCGATGAAAGCGGCAATAAGCGACATTGCATGGCCTCTTAACGTTTCAATTCGCCGGTCTCATCGAGACGCGGCGCTACTTGGAAAGATTCAATCTAAAACAGTATAATATAGGCGGTTTTCGGAATTTTCAAAGCTGTTTACAGATTCAGTTTCAGTCCGTCATAGGCAATTGTAATCCCCTTTTCCGCCATAACCGGGGCAATATCTTCATGTATCGGGGTAAAATGCGGTGAAATATGGGAAACGCAGAACCGGCTTCCGTTTTTCAGCAACTTTGC
>Ga0172377_10008695_pt1 | contig 10421 bp, 9 predicted proteins | sample Pumphouse3metaG_FD_119749 | JGI IMG/M metagenome (GOLD analysis project Ga0172377, IMG submission 119749) | Leachate microbial communities from a municipal landfill in Southern Ontario, Canada - Pumphouse #3 metaG | ecosystem: Engineered > Solid waste > Landfill > Unclassified | place: Canada... | reverse complement strand
CAAAGAAAATTAGCTCCAAATAAGAAAATTGTATAATTTTGGTGCCTCTATTTTTCTGACAGAAAAAAAATAGACTAACAAAATTTATTACATTATTATAAAAACATTTTTAATTATGACTGCATTAAATGTATTATTGGAAACTGTAAATTTAGCTCCTTGGGCTTATGGATTAGCTGGTATTGGTGCTGGTTTAGCTACAATCGGCGCTGGTTTAGGGATTGGTAATATTGGTCGTTCTGCTATGGACGCTATTGCTCGCCAACCTGAAGCTTCTGGCGATATTCGTTCAAATATGATTGTTGCTGCTGCTTTGGTAGAAGGTGTTGCTTTATTTGCAATTGTTACTTGTTTGTTGGTTATCTTTATGAAGTAATCAACCTTTGTAAGAAAAGAGTTTTATTATTTAAACTTTAATTTAATTTTTTATGGAACTGATTACTCCGGGACTGGGTTTATTGTTTTGGATGACTTTAACTTTCCTTATACTATTATTCATATTAGGAAAATTTGGTTGGCCTGTTATTACTAAAATGATTAATGAAAGAGAAGTACTTATAGAGAAATCATTGGACGAAGCTCAAAAGGCAAGAACTGAGATGGAACAACTAAAATATAATAATGATGTTCTATTAAAGCAAGCCATGGAGGAAAGAGATGGAATTTTAAAAGAAGCTTATCTTTTTGGTGAAAGTATTAAAGAAGAAGCTCGTTTGAAAGCTCAAGAAGAAGCTCAAAAAATTGTTGCTTCAGCTCGCGATAGCATTAATTATGAAAAACTTCAAGCTTTAACAGAACTTAAAAACCAAATAGCAAAATTTTCTATCGATATTGCAACAAAAGTTTTGGAAGAAGAACTTTCTAATAAAGATATAGATGAAAAGATTATTGAAAAAAGAGTTTCTGACTTTAATTTTAATTAGTAGATTATGACTTCAAGTATTATTTCTTCTCGCTATGCTCGTTCGCTTTTTGATTTGGCTATAGAAATTGATTTATTAGAAAAAGTAAATAATGATATGTCTTTAGTCGAAAAGGTATGCAAGGAGAATATGCTATTGGATTCAATTATGAATAATCCAAATGTCAATATTGGGAAGAAAAAAGGTATAATAAAAGATATATTTGCTTCTAATATTGAAAGAATTTCTTTTGATTTCATTACTCTTTTAGTTCAAAAGCGTAGAGTTATTTTATTAAAAGAAATTGCAGTAGAGTTCCATAATATCTATAATAGACATAAAGGAATTAAGGTTGCAACTTTAATTGTTGCTCATAGTGTTGAGCAGAAAATGAAAGATAGAATAATCAGCATTTTTGAAAAAGAATTCTCTTGTAAAATTGAATTAGTAGAAAAAATAGATAATTCTATTATTGGAGGCTTCAAAATAATGATTGAAGATAAAATTTATGATGCTTCGGTTTCTAATCAATTATCGCTATTGAAGAAATCGTTTGCAAAGAATTTATACGAAAAGGGATTTTAATAATAAAAAAATATGGTAGATATTAAACCATCAGAGGTTACGGCTATTTTACGTAATCAATTATCTGACTCTAATCTTGAAGCTTCTTTAGAAGAAGTAGGCACTGTGCTTACTGTTGGCGATGGTATTGCTCGTGTTTATGGATTGAATAATGCACAAAGTGGAGAATTAGTCTTGTTTGATAACGATGTACAGGGAATTATTCAAAACTTAGAACAAGATAATGTTGGTGTAGTTATTCTTGGAGACAGTAATAATATAAATGAAGGCGATATTGTTAAACGTACTGAAAGAATTGCCTCAATTAAGGTTGGAGAAAATTTAGTTGGTAGAGTAATAAATACTGTTGGAGAACCAATAGATGGAAAGGGAAAGATTGAAGGAGAATTATTTGAGATGCCATTGGAAAGAAAGGCTCCAGGAGTAATATTCCGACAACCAGTAAATGAACCACTACAAACAGGAATTAAAGCAATTGACTCAATGATTCCTATTGGAAGAGGACAAAGAGAATTGATTATTGGAGACCGTCAAACAGGAAAAACAGCTATTGCAATAGATGCCATTATTAATCAAAAAGAATTTTACGACCAGGGTAATCCTGTATACTGTATATATGTTGCTTGCGGACAAAAAGGTTCAACAGTAGCAAATATTGTTAAAACATTAGAAGAAAAAGGAGCAATGGACTACACTATTGTTGTTGCTGCTACTGCTGCTGACTCTGCTGCACTTCAATTCTATGCACCATTTGCAGGAGCTTCTATTGGGGAGTTCTTCCGTGATACTGGTCGTAGTGCATTAGTTGTTTATGATGACTTATCTAAACAGGCAGTGGCTTATCGTGAAGTGTCATTACTTTTACGTCGTCCACCAGGACGTGAAGCATATCCAGGTGATGTATTTTATTTACATTCAAGATTATTGGAAAGAGCTGCAAGAATAATAAAAGAAGATAGTGTTGCAAAAAACATGAACGATTTACCTGAATGCTTAAAAGATAGAGTAAAAGGAGGTGGTTCATTAACAGCTCTTCCAATTATTGAAACACAAGCTGGAGATGTTTCAGCATATATTCCAACAAATGTTATTTCTATTACAGATGGACAGATATTTTTGGAAAGTAACTTATTTAACTCAGGTATTCGTCCAGCTATTAATGTTGGTATATCAGTTTCTCGTGTTGGAGGAACTGCTCAAATTAAACCAATGAAGAAAATTGCTGGTACATTAAAACTTGACCAAGCACAATATCGTGAATTAGAAGCATTTTCTAAATTTAGTTCTGACCTTGATGCTTCAACTAAATTAGTTCTTGAAAAAGGCAAACGTAATGTTGAAATATTAAAGCAGAAACAATATTCTCCAATGAAAGTGGAACATCAAATAGCAATTATTTGTTGTGGCACTAAAAATTGGTTACAAAATGTTCCTATTAATAAGATACATGAATTCGAAAAAGATTTCATTTTCTCGTTAGAGAATAATAATAAAGATGTTTTAGAAAAATTACGCAAAGGAATTCTTGACGATGATATACTTGCTTGTTTAAAGAATGTTGCTCAAGAAAAGGCTTCTAAATATTCTGTATAATGGCAAATTTAAAAGAGGTACGTAATAGGATAGCTTCCGTTGGTTCTACAATGCAGATAACTTCCGCAATGAAGATGGTTTCTGCCTCTAAATTGCGTAGAGCACAAAATTCTGTATTGGCACTTCGTCCATATTCTAATTTACTTTCAAAAGTAATTGGAAATATAATGGAAGATAATGCAGAATTACAAGAAAGTCCTTACGGAAGAAGTAAGAAGATTGACAATGTTCTTTTAGTTTTACTAACTTCTAACAAAGGGTTATGTGGAGGATTCAATGCTAATGTAATTAAGGAAGCACACAGAAGAATTGAAGAAATTAGTATTCAAGATAAATATATAAAAGTAGATGTATTAAGTTATGGAAAAAAATCTTCTGAGTACTTTTCCAAAAACAAAGGATGTGAAGTTTTAAAATGTGATAACACAATATGGGATAATCTAACATTTGAAAATGTAAATATAATTGCAGAAGAAATGATGGATTTATTTATAAGTGGGAAATATGATAGAATTGAAATCATATACAATAAATTCAAAAATGCTGCATCACAAATAATATCTAACGAAATATTCTTACCATTAACCTCATTATCGAATGAAGATAAGGGGATAAATAAATTCTACATATTTGAACCTTCAAGAGAAGAGATAGTATATAATATTATCCCACAGGCTTTAAAGACTCAACTATTCCGCTGCTTTTTAGATAGTTTTGCAGCAGAACATGGTGCAAGAATGACAGCAATGCATAAAGCTACTGATAATGCACAAAGTATTTTGAAGGAACTAAAACTTTCTTACAATAAAGCTCGTCAAGCAGCAATCACTAATGAAATTATTGAGATTTGCTCAGCTGCGGAAGCACTAAATGGATAATTAATGAGATTTGAAATTGATTTTCTTGTATTAGGTTCAGGGATTGCTGGACTTAGTTTCGCATTAAAAGTTGCAGACTATGGAAAAGTTTGCATAATTACAAAAGATAACGCATCAGAATCTTCAACAAAATATGCACAGGGAGGAATTGCCGCTGTTATGTACTCCCCAGATAGCTATGAGAAGCACATAAAAGATACCCTAATAGCAGGAGCAGGAATATGTGATGAAAAAAGTGTAAGGATAACAATTACAGAAAGTACCGAAAGAGTAAAGGAATTAGTTGAATGGGGTACAAATTTTGATAAGAAATCATCTGGAATATTTGACCTCGCAAGAGAAGGAGGTCATTCAGAATTTAGAATACTACATCACCAAGATAACACAGGCTTTGAAATAGAAAGAGCATTACTCGAAAGAGCTAAATTGCATCCAAACATTACTATAAAAGAAAATCAATACACAGTAGACCTGATAACACAACATCATTTAGGAGAAGAAGTAAATCGACATCTTCCAGGAACAGAATGTTATGGTGCATATGTATTAAATCAAAATGATAATTCAATAGATACTTATTTAGCAAAATTTACCCTTTTAGCAACAGGAGGAAATGGAAATGTATATAATACAACAACAAATCCAATAGTTGCAACAGGTGATGGACAAGCAATGGTACATCGTGCAAAAGGAAAATTAGCTGATATGGAATTTGTACAATTTCACCCAACATCACTCTATAATCCTCTTGAAAAACCATCCTTCCTAATAACAGAAGCTATGCGAGGAGCTGGTGGAATACTCAAAACAATTGACGGCAATACATTCATGGAGAAATATGACGAAAGAGGTTCTTTGGCTCCAAGAGATATAGTTGCACGTGCAATTGACCACGAAATGAAAGTAAGAGGAGAAGACCACGTTTACTTAGATTGTAGAACTATAGAAAAAACTGAAATAATGAATCATTTCCCTAATATTTACGCTAAATGCTTAGAAATAGGAGTAAATATTACAAAGGACATGATACCTGTTGTTCCTGCAGCACACTATTCTTGTGGAGGAGTAGTAGTTGACGAATATGCACACACAACAATAAAAAACCTATATGCTTCAGGTGAATGTTCTCGCACAGGACTTCATGGAGCTAATCGTTTAGCATCAAATTCACTTCTTGAAGCATTAGTATTCTCACATCGAGGAGCATTAGATTGCTTAAAGAAAATAAATGACGTTAAAATATGTACAGATGTTCCAGATTGGAATGCAGAAGGAATGGTTTTAAATGAAGAAATGGTTTTAATATCACAATCAGTAAAAGAATTACAACAAATAATGTCCAACTATGTAGGAATAGTGCGTTCAGAACTTCGACTACAAAGAGCCTTCAATAGGTTAGGATTAATATATAGAGAAACAGAAGAACTTTATAATCGTTCAGTTCTTACCCCAAAGCTATGTGAATTAAGAAACCTAATAGCAAACTGTTACCTAATAATAAAAATGGCAAGAGCCCGTAAAGAAAGCGTAGGACTACATTATTTAGTAAATAGCTAAACCATTAGTTGTTCTTATCAAGATTTGATATTAATAAATCAAAATCTTTTGACTTAGAAGTTGAAATTTAGTGTATTAATAAAGATAACTTTCATTTTATTCCTTAAATTAAATTTTCCCAAAATAAGGGGAAAGACTTTGAAACACAGTCTCTATTATCAACTTTAATTTTTTTGTATTTAAAGCCCACTATTCCAAATGCCATTGCTATACGATGGTCATCATAGGTTTTGATTATTATATCTTGGCTTTCTTTTTCTAAAATATCAATGTTTAAGAAACCATCAATGATAAATTTATCATTTTCTATGTATACATTACCTCCAATAGCTTTTAATCCTTCAAACATTGCTTTTATTCTATTACTTTCTTTATGTTTAAGACTTTCTAAGCCTACAAAGCAAATCTTTTTTCCAGAAAACAAGCTACTAACAGCAAGTGGCGGAAATATATCTGGACAATTAGAAATGTCAAATATCTTGCTATCGAGTGATATTAATGTTTTGTCATATTTAAGTATTAGAATGTCTTCTGAAAATTCTGATTTAACTCCTAAATGGGAAAAGAAATCTTTGGCTATTGAATCTGGTTGAATCGTATAAATAGAAAAATTTCTTAAAAATAATTCTCCTTCTTTCATAAGGCTTAGTTTTTCGTATGCAAAACATGCCGAAGACCAATCACTCGTAACAGATGTCTCTTTAAAAATATATGGAGAATATTTAACATTGATTCTGTTATTATTCTTTTTGATTTTTACGCCAAAACGTTTCATTAAAGAAATAGTCATATCAATATAACCTTTTGAAACAATATTTCCAATCATTTCAATATTTAGTCCTCCTTTTAAATATGGTCCAACTAAAAGTAAAGATGAAATAAATTGACTGCTATAAGAGCTATCCACTTGAATTATTCCTGTTCCTTTTTTTATACTTCCTGTTATTTCAATTGGAAGTTTATTCAAAGAACCTTTAGCAAATTTTATTTCAGCTCCTAATTCTGTTAGAACATTTAAAAGTGGTTCTATTGGTCGTTCTCTCATTCTTTTATCGCCGTCAATTCTCCAAATTCCTTCTTTGAAAGCTAAAAGTGAAATTAAAAATCTTATTACTGTTCCTGCATTATGACAAAAGAATTTACTATTAGATGTTTTATTTATTCCTTTGTCATATTCGTTTAGTTGCCATATAAATTTTTGCATTAAAACTGTATCATCCGCAATAGAGAGATTATGTATTTCCTCTTTGCTTTGAGAAAGATACTTAATAATTAATAGCCTATTGCTAATACTTTTTGAAGAAGGGACTTTAAATTCTTGCATTATAGAATTGTTTGAAAATTTAAAGTTCTATGTCAAAATCATTTATCTTTCTATATAAAGTTCTTTCAGATATTCCAAGTTCTTTTGCTGCAATGGAGCGTTTGCCCTTAGCTCTTTGAAGTGCGGATAATATCATTTTTTTTTCCATTTCAATTAAAGTCATAGGAGTATCATCAACTTCATCGTATTCATTATCTATTATTTCGTCCTCTTCAATAGGTTCTTGTTTCGGTGTATCAGAATAGATTATGTTTTTATTATTTTGAGGATTAATAAAGATCGGCTCAGAATTTCTTTCACTAAGAACTTGTTTTACGAATTCCTTTAAATTCTCAATTTCATTTTTTAAGACTGCAATTTGTTGCTTATTATTCAGTATTGTAAGAATTATTTCCTTCTGAGAACCAATGTTTTCTTCATTTAAATAATTATCAATAACCATAGGAAGGGCAGGAAGAGGAGGAATATATTGTTTTAGCGTTTCCAAGGTAATAGTTTTTTCTTTTTCAATTATAGATATTTGGTCTGTAATATTTTTTAACTGACGAATATTTCCCTGCCAACGATAGTTTAATAAGTATTCCTTAGCCTCATTTGTTAGAGTAATTACAGGCATTTTATACCTTTCAGCTTGCTCTATAGCAAATCTTCGAAATAATATATATATATCATCTTTTCTATCCCTTAGTGCAGGTACAAAGATTGAAACTTGACTTAATCGATAATAAAGATCTTCTCTAAATCGCCCTTTCTTGATTGCCTCTAATAAATTCACGTTTGTTGCAGCAACTATTCTTACATCAACTTTTAGAGTTTTGCTTGACCCAACAGGTAAAAACTCTCCACTTTCCAAAACTCTCAATAATTTAGCCTGCATTGACATAGGTAACTCCCCTACTTCATCTAAGAAAATTGTTCCCTTGTCTGCTTCTGCAAAATAACCTTTTCTATCTCTATCGGCACTTGTGAAAGCTCCTTTTATATGACCAAATAACTCGCTTTCTATTGTACCTTCAGGAATAGCGCCACAGTTTACTGCAATATATTTATTATGTTTACGAGGGCTATTCTGGTGAATAATCTTAGAAAACACTTCTTTTCCTACTCCACTCTCTCCTGTTACTAAAATACTCATATTAGTAACAGCAACTTGGAGTGCTATTTCCAAAGCCCTATTTAGCTGAGGATCATTCCCCATTATACCAAACCTTGTCTTAATTGATTGAATATCTAACATAGATTATATTATTATAGAGTGCAAAGATACAAAAGAATTGACAAAATGTCAGTTTGTTATTAAACAAGGCTTTTAAAGCAAATAACGTATAGGTAATAGTATCCATTCTGCAAATTTTTCAACTCTTGAACGGTTTTTCCAATTATCGTAATTAAATTCTTTACAATTATATAGAGTTGTATCAATATGATTAATTAGACTTTTAAGTACAGATTTTTCATCTCCAATTAAAGCAATTTCATATTGATATCGGAAACTTCTGTAATCAAAATTTGCAGAACTAATAGAGAAAATTTCGTTATCTATTGTTAAACATTTAGCATGAAGATTTCCTTTATCATAGAATTTTAATGTAACACCTCCTTCATAAAGTTCACCAAGGTATTTCCTACGTATAATATCAACTAAATGGACATCGGAATGGTAAGGCATAATAATAATAACATTAACACTTCTTTGCACGGCTTCACAAAGTTTTTTCCTTAGTTTATGCCCAGGTAGAAAATAAGGACTCTCAATAATTATCTCTTTTTCTGCCTTATCAATCATTTGTTCATATTTCTTTTTAATGGTTTGACGGTAAGGGTTAGGAACATCTTGTAAAAAAATCCATGAGTTATAATATTGATTTCTCTTATAACTATGCTTTGATAGAGAATATTTATTGTAGGAGCGAAAACTTTCGTTAAAAGAATTTTTAAATAGTCTTGATAGGGTTTGTTCATTAATCCTAAGATTAAGTTCCCTCCAATTTAAAGAATAGGAAGTAAGATTTGAAGAACCCATATAACTAATCGCATTATCAATTATAATTAGTTTTCTATGATTGCGACAATGGTTCTTAACAAAATAACTTCTATCTATCTTTAACTTTTTGTAGATTCTAAATTCTACACCAGCTTCAATTAAAGGAGTAAAGAAAGAAATATCAGAATTACTACCCCAACCATCAATTAGAACCTTTACTCTAACACCTTCTCTGGCCTTTTTTATTAATGCAAAACGAAACTTTTCTCCAATAGGTCCAATGCCAAAACGATAAGTTTCAAGAAAAACATATTTCTTAGCCGATTCAATGTCATGAAGCATTGAATTAAAAAGTTCTAAGTTATCATCAAATAATTGAAAAGTACTATTCATCAAATAATAAAAGTAGTTAGGAAATTAAATAGTAAAATTAAGTAAGAAGTATTACGATTCTATAATATTATTTGTTGCAAAAACCATTAAATAAATAAAAAGACAAGAAAAGTTTCTGCAAATTTGTTATTATTTTTCTATAAACATTCGCAAGTTCGACCTATATTGATTTAATTTTTTTCTCTAAAAATACAAATCAATCCTGAGTAAAAATACAAAATTTATCCCACAACTATATTATAGAAACTAAATTTCTTTCAAAATGGTTTTTATTAGGGAATAAAATTTCGGAAAACAAGGATTAGATTTACGCTAATAAAGATAAAAACTATTTAAACGAAGATAAAAAGGTAAAAGATGTACATCTTTCATAGCAAATGATGTGCATCTTTTACAGATAAAGATGTGCATCTTTTATTTTAACAATTTTTGGGAGGAATTATTTGTTTTAGATTTTACTCTTTTGAGTTTGAGTAAATTTGTTAGTGCAAAGATATAAAATATTATAGATAAAGTCAAGAAATTTGAGAAATATTTATTTGAAAATTTCACTTTAAAATGGAAGTAAGGGATTTTTAAAAGCTAAGAAATTAGAAATTAGTCCTGAAAATGAAAAACATTTATTACATTTGCAAACACATAAAAAGGAATAATGCTATGACTGATATTAAATATTCCGACTGGGGATTAATTGATTATAAAGATGCTTGGGAAAAACAGGAAAAGATTTTTGATAAAAAAGTATCTGCAAAAATAAATGATGGAAAAAGTCAAATTGAACAAGACTTTATTATTTGTGAACATCCTCATGTCTATACACTCGGGAAGAATGGAGAAAAGAATAATCTTCTGATTGATGAAGAGTTCTTGAAGAAAATTAATGCTACTTATTATAGGACCAATAGAGGTGGAGATATAACATATCATGGCTTTGGTCAAATTGTTGGATACCCTATTTTAGACATTGAAGAGCTTGGGCTTTCATTAAAGAATTATATATGGACTATTGAAGAAATGGTTATTCTAACGATGAAAGAATATAATATTTTTTGTGAACGATTAGAAGGTGCAACAGGTGTTTGGATTGATATAAACAGTCCAGAAGTAAGAAAAATTTGTGCAATTGGAGTTAAAGCCTCAAGATATATAACCATGCACGGTTTTGCTCTAAATGTAAACACTGACTTAACTTACTTTAATTACAT